>Ga0070738_10001881_pt1 | contig 36813 bp, 29 predicted proteins | sample Coa_R2_2_FD_66446 | JGI IMG/M metagenome (GOLD analysis project Ga0070738, IMG submission 66446) | Surface soil microbial communities from Centralia Pennsylvania, which are recovering from an underground coalmine fire - Coalmine... | ecosystem: Environmental > Terrestrial > Soil > Unclassified ...
TGAGTGTCGAAGCCGACGCCGTCATCCTGAACCACCATGATGAGCGTCGATTGCCCTTTAATTCCCAGGCTCACCGTGACGTGCCGTGCATGAGCGTGCTTCAATACGTTGGAAAGGGCGCCCTGGAGAACCCGGTACAGGGCCACTTGATGACCGATGGGGATTCGCTCGGGTAGCTTGCAGACATTCACCGTGGTTTCGATGTGGGTGGTCTGGGCAAAGCGATGAGCGTAGTATCGAATCGCCGGCACGAAACCCAACTCTTCAAGAATCGTGGGACCTAAGGTGAGTACGATACGGCGTACAGAGGCAATTACTCGCTCCACTACCGCAATCGCTTGTTGCAACTGGGCGGCGGTGGACGCTGTATCCTGTTGTTGGAAATCGAGCTTTAAAGTTTCCAGATTGAGCTTCAGCAACATCAGGTCGTGGCCAATCTCATCGTGCAAATCGTGCGACAACTGCCGACGTTCTCGTTCATAGGACTCTGTAACCGATGGCTGGGCGTTGCGGGCGGAACTCCGCTCTGCTTTGCCGACGCGGTGGCGCTCGTAGCCGAAAGGCAGATAAGCGGCAAAGAGAGCGAAATACCGCAGGAGCGCCGCGGCCGGAGTCGTGAGCGCAGGCGCTTTTCCTTCCAGATATGGCAGATAGATCTCCATCCGGGACCGGTAGGCCATGAGAGCCTTTTCCAAGCCAATGCCGAGAGTCGCTAGATGTTCGCCGAGCGACAAAATGTTGTGGCGAAGACTTCGCCATCTCCCTGGCCGCAGGTTTCCCTTCACGGCCGATAGTTCGCTACCAGTCAACGCATCAAGCTGCGCGGGCTTCAAGCCAGACTCGCATTGCGCCTTTTTCCAGGCCGCTTCAATTTCTTCCTCGTGCTCTTGCAGGATCTTCAACGCCTGCGCCATCGGCGCCACGAGTTCCTTCCACAGCTTCTGAGCGGCTGCATTGCCGTTGAGTTGCTTGCTGGCGCGGTTTTCCGGCACACATGCCCCCTTACGCTCGACCTCGATCAAAAGGCAACTAAGAGACCAACCTGTGTGTTTCGCGAGGCCGCACCTTCCAAGCACTAGCCCGCAAAACGGCGCGCTCGATCTGGTTGCAACGCGTAAAGTCCCCGCGCGTCCTTTCGGGCCCTGTAATGGGAAGCTGGGCGCCACGATTGACACTTCTAATACCACTGTTCGCCTAGTTCACGCGACGCGAAGGCGCTAAATTCTTCGTTCCGGGCGGCAGCTTCCGTGCAAGACGAAAAGAGCACATGCAAGTTCGATCAACCCTCAACGAAAATCTCAACGCGGTATCCGCGCGCGAAGACTGGTTCGCCCTCAGTGTCATGGCTCGGCACGAAAAAGCCGTTTCACGCCTGCTCTCCGATAAGGGCTTCGAAACCTTCCTGCCATTGTGGAGGCGCCGGTATCGATATCAACGTCGCATTCGAGAGTTCGATTTGCCTCTCTTTCCGAGCTATGTTTTTTGCAGGTTTGACGTAACGCGCCGTCTGCCCGTCGTGACCACGCCTGGCGTGCTGCGACTGGTGGGAGCCGGACGCACGCCTGTATCTATCCACGAGGAAGAAATTCGTGCGCTTCAGCGGGCATCGCGGGCCAAAGTGGCGATGCAGCCGCACGCCTATTGGTATTCGGGACAGAGAGGCTACATTGCCTCAGGAGTTCTGGCCGGCATTCAGGGGACTGTTGTCAGCGTAAAAAATCCGGTGCGGATGATACTTTCGGTGAGCTTGCTGCAAAGATCGGTTCTTCTGGAGTTGGATTCCGACTGCGTTGTCTTGTCGGAGGAAGACAGGAATGCGGCGCCGAATGGCGGTATTGTAGCGCGTCCATGAGAGCCAAAGGAAAATTTGACGCGCGGGTGGGCTTGCCCAGGTCGTTGGAGTTGTTCCTTGTGTTGTTGGCGCTCGCAATCGCGGCGCCGCTGCTGGTTATCGCGGCGTTGGCTATTCTGGCCGAAGATGGCGGGCCCATTTTGTTTCGCCAGATCAGAATCGGCCGCTACGGAAAGCCGTTTACCATCTTGAAGCTTCGCTCCATGTCCGTCGGCAGGCGTGGACCGGCAATCACCTCTCGGAACGATCTCCGCATCACCAAAACCGGCAAATGGCTGCGGGCCTTCAAGTTTGACGAACTGCCGCAACTCGCCAACGTTGTTTGGGGCGAGATGAGTCTTATAGGACCTCGGCCGGAGGTTCCTGAATACGTTGAACCTGAAAACGAGCTTTGGTCCCGGGTTTTAAAGTTGAAAACGGGCATCACAGATTTGGCGACTTTGATTTTTCGCGATGAGGAAGCGATCTTAGCCTCTGCCCGCGATCCGGAGGCCTATTATCGATCGGTGATTCTTCCCGAAAAGCTAAAACTGAATCTTCATTACCAGCAATCGCGCTCAGTGACGCGAGACCTGAAACTCCTGATTTTAACTGTGTGGTGCAGTTTTTCCCGGCAAAACTTTGATAGAGACCGCATTTTCCTGTGGCTAGACATGATCGCAAAGACCGACAGCCGTCCTTTCATTCCCTTTAATGGATTCCCGGAACGCTCCGGCGCTTTGCCGGCCAGCGGAGCCGAAACAGATTCAAACACTTGGCCACTGGCACCGGCCGTGCATAGCACAAACATGGAGCACCCAGCACCCACAAACGCGGGTGTGTAACGCAGTAATTAGGAGCGCATCCGCGGCGGTCAGCGCCGCCGGTCCGCGCAAGTGGAATCCGTCTGATGCCGGACCCCCTGCATATTCCGTTTCACGTTCCCTCAATCGGCGAGGAAGAAGTTCGCGAAGTCGAGCAGGCTTTGCGGTCCGGTTGGATCACCACAGGTCCGCGAACTGCGCAGTTCGAACAGCAGTTTCGCAGTTATGCGGGCGCTTCCTACGCTATTGGCGTCAATTCCTGCACGGCCGCGTTGCACGTTTCCCTTGCGGCGCTAGGAATCGGAGAAGGCCACGAAGTCATCACCACGCCGCTGACATTTTGCTCGACGGTGCACAGCATCCTACACGCGGGCGCAACGCCGGTGTTAGCCGACATTAAGACCGACGGCAATATCGATCCCGAAATAATTTCCCACGCCATTACCCCCCGCACAGCGGCGATCATTCCTGTTCACTTTGCGGGCCTCCCTTGTGAAATGGACGCCATATGGAAATTGGCCCGCGATCACGGGCTGTTTGTCATTGAAGATGCTGCGCATGCGGTTGGATCGCATTACCAGGGACGTCCCATAGGCGGCTCACCGGATGTTGGCAATCGCGGAGGCAGCGACGCTGTGGCTTTCAGCTTCTATGCTACAAAGAACATGACCACGGGGGAGGGGGGAATGATAACGACACCCCACGAAGTCGTAGCGGATCGGATGCGGGAGCTGATTCTCCACGGCATGTCGCGTGACGCATGGAACCGTTACGCCCAGCAGGGTGGCTGGCGTTATGACGTGGTGGATGCCGGTTTCAAATACAACTTGAGCGACCTTCAATCCGCGCTCGGGCTGGCCCAGCTCCGGAGGCTGGAATTTTTTATCGAAGTCCGCACGCGCTACGCCCGGATTTATAACCAAGCATTCGCCGAAATGAAAGAATTGGAGCTTCCGCCAATGGGCCAAGGAGTGCGGCACTCCTGGCATTTATACGTTTTGCGTCTGAATCTGGACCTTTTGAGCATCGATCGAAACGAATTCATCGAGGCTTTGCGAAAAAGAGGGGTTGGGGCGAGCGTCCACTTCATTCCGATCCCGTTGCACCGGTTTTACGCTAAAATGCGCATGGGCGAGCGAGGCTGCCGACGGGCGTTGGAATTATACCCTCGAATCATATCGCTCCCTCTGTATCCGGCGATGACGGAAGAACAAGTCTACTACGTCGCGAATTGCGTCAAGGAAATCGTCGCCCGTCATCGGAGTCATAAATCGATTGCGTTCTCCTGACATGAGTGGGCATCCCGGTTCCACTCTGTGGATTGCCGGAGTATCGAATGTTCCGAGTGAAATATGCCCCCAAGACAGGCCGCCCGCCAAGTATCTGTAGACGTATAGCTGCCGCCGGTAGCGAAACGTGGCAGCGATGTTGCACTGGTAGGACCGAGAAGAAGCAAAACCCAGGCTCACGGCGCGTGAGCTAGCGGTAGCTCTGTTCGTTTTGGAGTCGCGCGCTAACGCCAGCCCTCTGACAGATCCCATTAAGTCCGCATAGCGCGGAACCTTCAGCGAGCGAACGTGCTCTTACTTCCACTATTGATGGCGGCAATCTTTTCCTACATTGGGGCTTACCTGTCGCGTTTTGAGTTTACTCTGCCAGCGGGGGTGGAAAACCCATTTTGGATTGGGATGAGCATCTTCCTGCCGCTGAAGATTGGCGCGTATCGGATTTTCGGGATGCATCGCGTAATGTCGCGGATGGTGGGCGTTTTCGATTTGTATCAACTCGTCTTGGCAAACATGTGCGCCTCAACGCTGGCAGGATTGTTGACGATCATCGTTGTTGGCCGCGCGTTCCCACGTTCCATCTACTTTCTGGATGCAGCGCTCTGTATTCTAGCTACGGCGATTGTACAATTGTCGCCACGGCTGTATTGGGAAGTTCTGGCGCCAGCGCGGCGAGCGAGCAACTGCTCCAAATCCATATTGATTTACGGCGCCGGCGTGGCGGGATGCATGCTGGCGAAGGAGCTAAGTTGCTCCGGCGACCAGGTTTATGGCCGGGCGGTCGGGTTTCTAGACGACGACAAATCCAAGCACGGTTCGTCGATCTGTGGACTGCCCGTACTGGGAGCCGGAAAAAATGCGGGCGCCATAGTAGCGAAACTGGCCTGCAAGGGAAAACTCGTCTCGGAAATCGTTATCGCCATGCCGTCTGCAACCGCCCGAGAGATGCGCGCGGCGGTAAATTTCTGCCGGCAAGCAGGCGTGCCCTTTCGAACCCTTCCGGGCTTGTCGGAGTTGTTAAACGGAAAGATTCGCCGGCAGCTTCGCGACGTGTCGCTGAACGATCTTCTTGGGCGCGAGCCAGTTTGTATCGACGAAACCTGGATCCGGCAAACGATCGCGGGTCAGTCTGTTTTGGTCACCGGGGGTTGCGGTTCGATCGGGTCGGAGTTGTGCCGACAGGTAGCGCGGTTCGGGCCAGCCAAACTGGTCATTCTCGACCAGGCCGAAAGCGAAATGTACATGCTGCGCCTGGAATTGCAAAGACAGTATCCGGACCTTTGTCTGGCCACTGAGATCGGAGACATCGTTCGCGCCCAGCGCGTGAAAAAGGTCATCTTCGGTCACGCTATTTCGGTAGTCTTTCACGCCGCTGCTTACAAGCACGTGCCCTTGATGGAAGAAAACATTGCCGAGGCGGTCGAGAATAACGTAATCGGAACCTACAATGTGGCGCACTGGGCCTCGCGAGCCGGGGTGAAAAAATTTGTGTTAATTTCCACGGACAAAGCTGTAAACCCGACCAGCGTCATGGGAATCACAAAGCGGGTTGCCGAGCTCATTGTCTCTGCCATGCCTCTCGATGGGTCCTCTAGACGAGGAGCCTTTCTTTCGGTTCGATTCGGCAACGTTTTGGGAAGCTCGGGAAGCGTGATTCCTATCTTTCAACGCCAAATTGCCGCCGGCGGTCCGGTGACCGTGACTCACCCAGACATGCGGCGATATTTCATGAGCATTTCCGAAGCGGCCCAGCTCGTGCTCCAGGCTTCAAGTATGGGACAAGGTTCCGAGGTGTTTGTCCTCGAAATGGGAGAACCCGTGCGCATTCTCGATTTGGCTAAAAATATGATCCGGCTAACCGGCCTGATTCCAGGCGAGGACATCGAAATCAAATTCACAGGCCTGCGTCCTGGAGAAAAGCTATTTGAGGAGCTGCGGTACAACCACGAGCAGACGCTCCCTACGCCACACAACAAAATCAGCAGATTCCAATCCGAGCCAAGCAATGCTCTCTACCTTGCACGATGGCTCGCTCATCTGCGGTCTTTTATTGAAGAGGGAACCGCTGAAACTCTCAAAAAACATCTTTTGCTACTCGTGCCGGAATACCGGGGACCCGCAACAGCGGTAAGCAGATCCACATCGAGCCCTTTCACAGTGGAGGTCGCCAACGCGTAAGAATCGCGGCTGCGCAACTGATCGCGCAACTCCAGACGGCATAAGCGGGCGCTCTACCGCCGAAACCTCCCAGCTTGCTTGCCTAATTCGAATATAACTTCTCAATCAATGCTCAAGTTCGGCATCACCCAAAAAAAGCAGCTAACATCGGCAAATCTGGACGCATTTCACGAAACTCAGTTTAAGACGCACCATCTCTATGGCTTGTTCAAAAACCGAAAAATCGTCGCGATCGATTTATACGATTCTCTCAATGACCTTTCTTTCACTGAAATCGACGAGCTTCAGGAACGGATGCTCGCCAGGTTCGCGCTACATAACGGGTTGCTCAAATACACACATAGTCAGCGATTCAACGATTTCGACCAACTGGCAATGCGCCACATACGAACGCAATTTCCGAATTCCGAAATCCGAGTCCACGATCTCGGCGCATCGGACGGGCGCACATCGTGCGATTTTTACGACGCGTTGACGGCGTTATTTGGGGAACGCCTTTATTTTTTATCGTCGGACTATGCCCCCTGTTTGTACGTTCTTAAACGAAAGAACAGTGCGAATCGCTTAATACTCGACTCCAACGAGCATCTTTTACAAATAATTGTTGGGCCGTTCGTATTCAATGTCGTGCGGCCAGAAAGCGTTAAGCTTTACCCAATCAATCACTTAATTCGCTACATCGCGATGTTCGCTTATGCGAACCCTTTACTTGCAGCTCATAAAAAAGGCACGCCACATATCGAGCGGAGACGCCTCGTGCTGCTGTGCCGCAAGGGCCGGGAGTACATAAACACCAGAAAGAACTTTCACTTTAAAGTTTATGACGTTATGTCGGAATCTACCGGCCGGTACGACATCATTCGAGCAATGAACGTCCTTAACTACAGTTATTTTACTGAGAGTGAGCTGCTGCGCGCAATACGCAACATTTTTTGCGCTTTGAAAAATGGAGGCCTGTTCATTACGGGTTCTAATGTAGAAAGGAGTACGATTGTTAATGGAACCATATACAAAAAAAGTAATGACCGCATGGAAGCCATTGCAATGTCCGGGAAAGGATCGCAGGTCGATTCGATCATCGTCGCCAAATGCAATTAACAAACTCTTATGTAACCTGCCCTGGCTTCTAGACGATATAGAACTGGCTCGCCGGCCGGGTGCGCTCTTATAAAGATGGTCTCTAGCAACTTACGGCAACATCCAATCGCGATTGTCGGGGCTGGCCCCTATGGACTTTCCATCGCGGCGCATTTGCGGGCTGCGGGCGTCGATTTTCGGATTTTCGGAAAGCCCATGAGCCGATGGCGCTACCACATGCCCCAGGGTATGTTTCTGAAATCCGAGGGATTTGCCTCCAATCTTTCCAGTCCGACTGGCTGCTGGAGCCTGGCGCAGTATTGCGCGGAAGCCGCGATTCCGTACGGCGATACGAGAAAGCCGGTGCCATTGGAGGTTTTCGTCGAATACGCGCTTGCTTTCCAGAGGACCATGGCGCCGGAGGTCGAAGAGGCGTTGGTAAATCGGATCGAACGGCGTGGGGGCCTATTTGAGTTGCAATTGGCCAGTGGGGAAACTTTTCACGCCCGTCAGGTAGTTGTCGCGACTGGTTTGGAGCACGCGGCTTACATTCCCCCGGAGTTGGCGGGGTTACCGCCGGATCTTCTGTCGCATAGTTCCGCCCATCATGACCTGAGTCGTTTTAACCGGAGAGATGTGGTGGTGGTCGGGCGGGGCCAATCGGCGCTGGAGACCGCGGCGCTGCTCTCCGAGCAAGGAGCAAACGTTCGGCTCGTTGTCCGCCAATCCTCGTTAAGCTGGGCGGCTCCCCCGGCTGTGGAATCCCGATCCGTCCTCCAACGCTCTTTTAGCCCATCCTCCGGCTTGGGTTCTGGACTTCAACTCTGGGCTTATGCCAATGCTCCCGACCTGTTCCGCGTCCTGCCGCGATCGATTCGGTTTCAAAAGGTAAAAAATGTGCTCGGCCCGCAGGGCGCATGGTGGCTGAAACCGCGCGTCGAAGGCAGCAGCATTGAGACTTTCCTGGGTCATGCAGTGCTGAGCGCCGAAGCTCTCGCGGGGCGCGCCAAGCTTACTCTCCGCCCCGCAGATGGCCAGGTCCTCAGTCTTGTTTCCGAACATATAATCGCCGCAACAGGCTATCGATTTTCTCTTAGCTGCGCGCCATTTCTCAGCGAGCGTCTTAAATCCCAAATTAAGAGCGAAAGAGAATCGCCTGTGCTTTCTGCGCATTTCGAATGCTCCGTGCCGGGACTGTATTTTACGGGAATCGCTAGTGCTCCTTCGTTCGGGCCGCTCATGAGGTTTCTCTTGGGAACGGAGTTTACGGCGCGGCGCTTGACTCGCCGGTTGGCGAGTAGCGCCTCGGCTCTCCCCCACGCGAAATACCAAAAAGCGGGGGCAGAGTGATGGCCATAAGATTGGACACGGGCGTTCCAGTGGTGATTTTCAAGCGGGCGGGGCAGACTCTCCATCACGGAACCCTTGGTATTATTCGCAGCCTGGGTAAGCTCGGACTCCTCGTCTACGCGGTGGTGGAGAACAGATATACACCGGCTGCGGTGTCCCGATACGTGGCAGAAGCATTTGTCTGCAAGACCGCCGGACTGAACGCCGAAAATCTGCTCGCCGGCCTTGCTCAAATCGGCGAAAGCCTGGGCCGCCCGGCGATTCTTATCCCCACGGATGATCCTGGGGCAGTTTTCCTGGCAGAGCACGCAGGGGATCTCAGGCGCTGGTTTTTGTTCCCATCGGTCCCGTCCGATCTTCCCCGCCGCTTGGTGAACAAGCATCAGTTGTACTGTTTGTGCGCGAGCGCCGGAGCGCCGTGTCCGGAAACCACGGCGCCGGCCTCGCGCGAAGACGTGCATGCGTTCATCCAGCGCGCCAAGTTCCCGGTGGTGGTCAAAGTGGCGTACCCGTATCGCACTTCAAACAGGATTCCAAGCGTCTGTGTAGTTCATAGCGCCAAGCAATTGCTAAAGACCTACGAACGTGCCGAGCGTCTTGATGCTCCAAATCTGGTTATCCAGGAATATATTCCGGGATCGTTAGCAGAAGATTGGATTTTTCACGGATACGTAAACCCGCAAACAAGGTGCTGCGTGGGTTTTACGGGCAAAAAGCTGCGATCTTACCCAGCATTCGCTGGTCCAACCATGCTGGGCGTGTCAGCGCCGAATCCGGCTCTAACTGAGCAAGCGCAAGCGCTGATCCAATCCATCGGCTATGCAGGAGTTATGGATTTGGACTATCGCCTTGATCGGAGAGACGGCAGGTACAAGCTTTTAGACTTTAATCCGCGAGTGGGCGCCAATTTCCGAATGTTCGAAAACGCCGCAGGCGTCGACGTTGTGCGGGCGATGCATCTGGATCTCACCGGCAGACCGGTTCCAAACGCGAGTCAGGTGGCGGGGCGCAAATTGCTTGTCGAGTCTCATGATCTCTTTGCTGCCGCCGGATACATTTGGAACGGAGAACTGACGTTCCGGGCGTGGCGGAATTCGCTCAAGGGCCAGAAGGAACTTGCCTGGTTCGAGTGGAAGGATCCGGCGCCCGCGCTGGCCATGTGCCTCTCTTTGCCATTTCGAGCCCTGCGCCGAGTGTTTCGTTTCTTCTCCCAGCACAGTCGGCCTGATGTGGTCCGGCAGCCCCTAAGGGAGTAGCATCCGCTTTCCACTTTTGAGAAAAAGCAGGCGTTTTTCGCTTTCAACTAAAGTGTTCAATTGCCAAAAGTGACTGACCGGGCGGCTTTTCGGATCACAGACATCCACACATATTCTGGCAGCCTTCGTGCATTCCACGACTCTGCCGGAAGTCGCAAGGTGGCCTGCCCGTGTACTTAAGGAAGCGGTAGCTGTGTGATGAAACGCTTTTGTAAGAAGGTTAACGTGAGGTATTTCGTTTTAGCGATTTCAATCGCAAGCGGAAGCTTGGCGTGGCCGCAAGCGGCTTCGGGCCCCGCGGATCGCTCGCCCTTAGCCGGTTCAGAAACTCCCTCCGAATACTTGCTTGGACCGGGCGATCAGATCAAGATCTGGGTTCGAGGGCTGGAAGAAGCATCCGAAAAATCCGTTCGGATCGGTCCGAGCGGAGACCTCGATTTACCTGTTGCCGGACAGATCCATGCCGCCGGCCTCACTACCGAGCAGCTCCGGTCGAAGCTGGTTGAGCGGTTCGCAAAGGAGCTACTACACCCCGAGGTTTCCGTCGAGATTATAGATTTCGGGAGCCAGCCCGTTTCTGTGATGGGCGCTGTGAATCGTCCGGGCGTGCATCAACTGCACGGACACAAGACTTTGGGAGAAGTGCTTTCTTTGGCCGAAGGCTTAAGACCGGACGCTGGCTCTCGCATAACGATCACCCGTGAGATCAAAAATGGACAAATTCCTTTGCCCACCGCGGCGCTCGATCCAACGGGCGAATTCAGCGTGGCCGCGGTAAATGTGAGGCAACTACTCGCGGGCGAAAGACCGGCGGATAATATCCAGATCTATCCACGTGACCTCATTACGGTGCCTAGCGCCGAAGTGGTCTATGTGGTGGGAGAAGTCAAAAGACCGGGAGAAGTGCTGCTTAAGGACCGTGACACGATTTCCGCTCTGCAAGCGCTGGCCGAGGCGGAAGGACTTGGTCCGACTCCGGCGCCGCAAAGCGCAAAGATCATGCGTCTTGTTCCTGGCCAGGCTGGCCGCACCGAGATTCCGGTGAATCTCAGCAAGGTGCAGGAAGGCAAAGCGGAGGACATTGCGATGCGGCCCAACGATATCCTGGTGATTCCTCCGAGCGGGCCGAAGAAGGCCGCGTTGCGGGCCACCGAAGCCGCCATTCAGACGGTGACCGGAGTCATCATCTGGCGCCGGCCATAACCGGCGGGCAGCAGCTCGCTTAATATCCTTATGTCGAATTGGAGCGCCGATAGCAGACGAATAGGCGTCAATCAACTCGGGCCGCCTCCTACGGCTTTGGCTCAGACCTATACTATCCCTGAGACGGATGCCGATCGGGGCGAGCTTGCCAGCGCCAAAACATTTTCAACTTTGTTGTGGAACAGGAAGACGACAATCGCCTGCTCGGCGATCTGCGGCGTGATCGGCGGTCTGTTCGCCGGAGCGCTAATGAAGCCGGTCCATCGCGCGCGCACTTCGCTTCAGGTCGAAAGTTTCAATGAGCAGGCCCTGCGCGACATCAACCCTGTCTCGCCCCTGCCCAATGCTACCGCGGAGGACTACCTGCAAAACGAAGTGAAGCTATTGGAAAGCGACACCTTAGCCCGCCGTGTCGCCAACAGGCTCGGCCCGACGCCAGAGGAAACTCCAGGGCCGCTTCATTCCCTGTTGGGGCCGGCGGCGAGGTGGTTGGCTTCTGTCCTCCCGTTGCCCCGGCCTTATCCTCGCAGTCCTTCCGAGGAACGTCTCCGCCAGGTACAGAACGCGCTTACGGTACGAACTTCCTTGCAATCCCAGGTAATCGAAGTTTTCTTCGATGCTGGCGATCCACTGCTAGCCGCCCGCGGCGCCAATGTAGCTGCTTCTGAATTCATCGCCATGCATCAGGAGGCGCGCGAGCAACTCGTAAAGGCCACGACGGAGTGGCTAGACAAGCAAGCAGCCGAACTCAAGCAGCGGTTGGAGAACGCTAACAAGCAATTGCAGGCATTCACGGCGCGTTCAGGGCTGGTGATGTCGGCAAATCCGCCAGAGCAGGAACGGCTCCGCCAGATCCAGGACGCGCTGACCAAGGCCGAAGCGGATCGAGCGTCTAAGCAGGCGCGCTATGAAGCGGCTGCCGCGAGCCAAGCTGACACTCTGTCCGACGCCGCAATCCCAAGCCCGCTGCGCCAATATCAGACGGATCTTGCAACGATGCGCCGCCAGTTGGCGGACTTGCGCACCCTCTACACGGCCGACAGCGACCGTGTCACGCGACTGACGGCCCAGATCGCCGAGACGGAAAGCGCTATCAAAGCGGAACGCGCGAACCTTCTGGCCCGCCTGCGCGACGAGTATTTGGCCGCCGCTTCTCTAGAGCGCACGCTTTCGGACAGCTTTGCGCGGCAAATGACGACGGTTCAGGCGCAGACTGAGAAGGGGCTCGAATACAACGTCCTGAAAAACGAAGCAGACACCGCGCAAAAGCTGTACGATTCGGTGCTTGAGAGAGCGAAAGCCGCCGGGGCAGCATCCGCTCTACGGGTGACAAATGTCCGAATTATCGACCCGGCGACGCCTCCGCGAGAGCCATATAGCCCGAACTTACCTTTGAACATGGCCCTCGGTTTCGGCCTCGGCACCCTGGGCAGCGTCGGGTTGGTGTTGTTCGGGGCGCGCACTGGAAAAGTGCGCCGCCCGGGCGAGCTGATATGGGCAGCCTTTCCCGAATTAGGTGTGGTCCCTTCGGTAGCCCGGACGTCGGGCCCCGCCGTTGTGCGGCGGGATATGGACGAGGACCCGCGCGAGCGTTTCGACTCGCCCTTGCTTCGCGAATCCTTTCGCGCCGTCCTAACCTCGCTGCTGGTGCACGCGGGCGGGAAGGGTTTGGACGCCGGTTCCCCCGGCAACGCCGTGGTCGTGAGTAGCTTGGGCGTCATGGAAGGAAAGACAACCATCGTGGCGAACCTGGGAATTGCATCGGCCCATCACCGGCGTGAAGTGCTTCTAATCGACGCCGATTTACATCGGCCGAGATTGCACCAAAGATTTGGACTTCCCAATGAAGCCGGTCTTGTCGAGTTGCTTCGAGAACCCGAGTTGCTGGACGGCCGGCTTCGGGAATCTCTCCTCCAGGCGACTGAGGTGGATTGTCTCTCGGTCCTTACAAGTGGTCAGGCCGACGAGGCCGCCTCAAATCTCCTCTACTCACCCACCCTACCGGTCTTGCTCCGAAAATTGTTGCAGCGTTTTGAATTGATCCTGATCGATACCGCGCCATTGTCGCTATATTCCGAAGCTCGGATGCTTGGCCGGTTGACAGATGGCCTGGTGCTGGTGGTCCGAGCCAACACCGCATCTCGCGAAGAACTTCAGGTCGCCTATCAGAAGCTGATTCAGGATCGGGTTCGAGTCCTAGGGGCGATTCTCAACGACTGGAAAATCGACCGCAGGCAGGCCCGAGCTTATGCCCGTTACCACACCTACTACCAGCGCCGGTAAGCTCATAGCGCCCGGCGTGAGGCGCCTGCTTGTCGGCGGCCAAAACCCGGCCGCGCCAGACGGAGTTTCCCCGGCCCGCGTTGCCCACTGGCTTGCAAGAGAATCCTGGAGCATCGACCGCGGACTTCGGGCAGATTTTAGCTGCGTCCTCGCAGGGAACTTGGTATACTCCGCATGCCAGTGGTGCATTGTTCTGGTTCTGGCGAAATTGGGCAGCGCGGCCGATGTCGGCCTTTACGCGTTGGGCATGGCGGTATCGGCTCCTGTAGTTCTATTCGCCAATCTTCAGCTCCGGACCCTGCTTGCTTCCGATGTTCAAAATCAGTTCCGCTTTGGCCAATACTTGACGTTCCGTTTCGCGTCGCTGGGGGCGGCTCTGCTGGTTGTTTCCGCGCTGGCGGCGTTCACCGTTTCAGATTGGAGTCGCGGTTCGGCAATCGTGCTGGTCGGATTCGCGCAGTCGCTGGAATATGTGAGCGATTTGTTCTACGGACTCATGCAGAGGTCCGGTCGAATGGACCGTCTTTCGCGCTCGTTGATTTTCAAGGGTCCTCTCTCGCTGGCGGCGCTCGGGTTCGTGATGTTTGTCACGCGAAATGTTGTCTGGGCAGTAATGGCGCTGGCCCTGGGCCGCTTATTCATACTGCTGACATGGGATGCTCGGCTCAGTTACGCAAAAACTTTGCTTGGAGCCGGACCATGGCGGTTGGAGTGGGACATGGGAGATGTGGCCCGCATGTTGCGTTCGGTTGCTCCTTTGGGATTGATTTCAATGCTCGTGGCGCTGAGCGTGAACGTTCCGCGCTATTTCATTGAATCGCGTCTGGGCGCGACCGAGCTTGGCGTTTTCTCGGCCGTCGCCTCTCTGCTTACGGCCGGCACTCTTGTAATGTCCGCCTTCGGCCAATGCATTATGGTTCCAGCCGCGAAGGCCTGCGTGCGCGGAGACCGCGCTCAGTTCCGCGCCTGGGTGATTCAGACGGCGATGCTGGGGCTATCATTGGGCATCGCCGGCGCCTTGTCCGCCGCTTTATTTGGGCGATACCTGCTCACGCATCTGTTCCGTCCCGAATACGCAAGACAAACCGACATTCTTATCTGGCTGATGGCCGCCGGCATGATGCTTTTTCCGCTGGGCGGTTTAGGGTACATCATCACCGCGGCGAGGGAGTTGCTGCCACAGATTCCGGCGCTCGTAGCGAACTGCCTGACCGCCACACTGGTTTCGGCATGGGCCATCCCAAGGTATGGGCTCGAAGGCGCTGTCGCCGCTATCGTGGCCGGAGGCCTTGTGCAATTGGGCGGGTTACTTATGATCCTGAAAAAAATCGACCACAGCTTACTCTCCATTGACGATTCTCACCATCTCCTCACAACGGAGCACAAGCCCAATGAACGCATCCTCCGCCGCACCTCCCCGTCCGCTTGAGCGGGTCTGGGCCCCCCCGCGGCGCGCGCGGTTCGCTCTAGATTCGATTGCCTATGCATGCCTGTGGGCGTTCGTGTTCACGATTCCGTGGGCCGATGAATGGGCTCACGTTGAGGGATTCGTGATAAGCCGCTGGGTTGGCTCGGCTGGTCTGGCAGCGGGCCTTCTCCGCGCCGCCGTCCTGCGCCCAGGCGGCAGGTTTTCCGAGTTGCACTACTGGATGTTTGCTCTCGCCGCCTGGGCCAGCGCCAGTATCTTCTGGAGTGTGGACCCAGAAAGCACCGCCACCCGTGCGCTCACTTACGTGCAGCTTCTCGTTTTGGCATGGCTTACTTGGACGCTGGCTACGGATCGAACGCGCGTCGCCAGGCTGCTTCAAGCCTACGTGTTGGGGGCGTGTGTATCCGCTTTAGGGACGGTCGCGAATCTGATCGAGGGTCGCACTTTCAGCCAGCTTAACGATGTGGATACCCCTAGGGCCGACCGCTATTCCATCGCCGGTGTGAATCCCAACGACCTGGGGCTCACCCTCGCCCTGGCGATTCCGATCATTTTCTACCTCATGATTTGGAGCAGGCGGAGTTGGGCCGCAGCGCTCCTGCACTGGACGCAGCTCGGACTATGCGTCATCGCCATTCTGCTGACTGGGTCGCGTGGCTCGGCGCTCGCCGCAGCGCCGGCTCTATTAATGTTGCCGTTCACGGTGGCTCGATTGCCGCAGTGGCAGCGTGTTTTTGCCTTGTCAATATGCACGTCTACCTTCGTGAGTGCATTGGCCTTGATCCCGAGAGAGACCTGGCTGCGATTCTTTCGCCTTGGGTTGGAGCTCACAGAAGGCACCATGACGCTTCGGACTCGAATTTGGGCGGCCAGCGCCGCGCTGTTTCGTGACCATCCATTCCTGGGTGTCGGCGCAGCGGCGCATGCGGCGGCTGCCGCGAACATCTTGGGCCGACCTTTGGTAGCGCATAACACGTTCCTCTCAGCCTTGGTCGAACTCGGTGTCGTTGGCGAGTTGCTGTTGCTCGGGCTCCTTGCGGTCGCATTTCACCATGCATTCCAAATGGCGGGGCCGGAAAGAACGCTGTGGGTCCTAAGCCTGGTGGTCTGGATTATCGGCGTTGGCGGGAGCACGTGGGAGTATTCCAAAGTGACGTGGCTATTGCTCAGCTTGCTCTCGGCGCACGCATCAGCACAGGGTCCCGCGCAGCGCCGGAGCGCTTGCCCTTAGCGATAGCCCTAGCCGAATCCTATGTGCGGAATCACAGGTCTCCTAACGCGAGCCCATGCGCCGAGCGATATGGTTTCCTGCGTCGCGGCAATGACCCGGACCCTTACCCACCGCGGTCCGGACAGCGAAGGAACGTGGATCGATATTCATGCCGGGATCGCCCTCGGCCATCGCCGCCTGGCTGTCATCGATTTGTCGCCGGCTGGCCATCAGCCGATGACTTCCGCCAGCGGGAGATATGTTTTGGTCTTCAACGGCGAGATCTACAACTTTCTTGATTTGCTCGATGAGGTCGCAGACGCCGGAGAAGTCGCTCTTCGCGGCCACTCCGACACGGAGATCATGCTTGCCTGCTTTGACCGGTGGGGCGTGGCCGGCTCCGTTCGCCGGTTCAATGGGATGTTTGCGTTCGCTGTTTGGGATCGCCTGGAGGGGCGGCTTTATTTGGCGCGGGATCGAATGGGAGAGAAGCCTCTCTATTATGGTTGGGCCGGCGAGACATTCTTGTTCGGCTCCGAGCTGAAGGCGTTAAGGGCGAATCCCGCGTTCCCTGCCGTGATCGATCGCGACGTTCTGGCTCTGTTCCTCAAACACGGCTGTGTCCCCGCGCCCTACTCGATTTACAAAGGCGTTTTAAAGTTGCCGCCCGGCGCCGTCCTGACCGTACACGCCGGATCTTGGCGCGAAGAAATGGCTCAATACTGGTCGCTTCGGGAAGTTGCCGCAAGAGGACGTGTAAACCGCTTTTCGAGTTCGCATCGCGAGGCGGCGGACCAGTTGGAAGCCCTGCTAACCGACGCCATTAGAATCCGCATGATCTCGGATGTGCCGGTGGGAGCTTTCTTTTCTGGAGGCGTCGATTCGACGCTGGTGGCGGCGCTCATGCAGTCCCTGAGCGCCAGACCAGTGAAAACGTTCACCATCGGTTTCCATGAACAGGGATATAACGAGGCTGTCGCCGCGAAAGCCGTCGCCAAACATTTACAAACCGACCACATTGAATGGTACATTTCCTCGGCAGAGGCCCAGGCGGCTATTCCCCTGCTCCCCACGCTCTACGACGAACCCTTTGCCGATAGCTCGCAGATTCCAACATTCCTGGTTTCAAAGCTGGCCCGAAGACACGTGACAGTCAGCCTGTCTGGAGATGCGGGCGATGAGGTGTTTGGAGGATATGCGCGGTATTCGCGGGTTCCCCGGCGGTGGCGCATGCTGAAATCCTTACCCTGTTCACTTCGACCACTGCTGTCGAAGGCGCTTGAAGCGATGATCCGGGGCGGCGCCTCTCCCTTTTTTTCGTTTGGTTCGCCGCGGTTGGATAAACTCGAGCGGCTGGCCGCCGCGGCCAGGTCGACAGATCCAGCTGCGTTCTACGACGCACATCAGTCGTGTTGGCCCGATGCCGCCAGCGTGGTCCTCGGACTCGGAGAAGTTTCCAACTTGGGTTCGATTAGAAATGAATGGCCGCATTTTGACGATCTCGTGGACGCCTTGATGGCCGTGGATGCCGTGACTTATTTGCCCGACGATATCCTCGTTAAAGTGGACCGGGCCGCCATGGGCGTCAGTTTGGAAACGAGAATTCCGCTGCTTGATCCCCGGATTATCGAGTTTGCTTGGACCCTGCCTCAAAGGATGAAATGCCGCGCCGGGCAGGAGAAGTGGATCTTACGCCGCATCCTTTACAAATACGTTCCGCGCGCGCTCGTGGACCGGCCTAAATCGGGCTTTGGAGTGCCGGTCGCCGGCTGGCTTCGAGGTCCGTTGCGCGCATGGGCGGAAGAACTCCTGGATCCGGAGCGCATCCATAAGCAGGGCTACCTCGCTGGCGGCTTGATCCGCCGGAAATGGACGGAGCACCTTTCCGGAAAATACAATCATGGTTCGGCGTTGTGGTGCATCCTGATGTTCCAGGCCTGGCTCGAGAATCAGACGCAAGCCGTGGGGACTGGACAAGGGTTGGATGAGCCTTCCGCCTCTCCTACGTTTGCTTAAAGGCTGTTGAAACCCGACTCGCGCGCTTCGAGAGTCGCATTTATCGAATAGCTGAATCCGAATCCCGTTCTGCATGAATAACGGAACCTTATCGCCCCTCGAAATTGGCGAAACATCGCAAAAGCATCCGATCGACTTCCCAGGCCGGAACGGGCCAAGGGAACCACTGCGGGTCGCTATCGTTACCTATTCCATGCTGGCTTTCGGCGGAGCCGAGAAGCAGGCGTATTACATCGCGCGCGCCCTAGCGCAAGCCAACGTCGAAGTGCGCTGCTATAGCGTCCACGGATTAAGCCTCGGGAACGCGCAGAACGTTGGCGGCACGTATGAGGACGATCTTCGCCGAATCCACGTGCAATGGCGACGCTTCGGTTGGACGCCTGGCCTACCCTGCCGCTTATTGATCCTGCTGGCGCAGTTGCAGCGCTTCCGCCCTCACCTCATTCAGTCGGTGCATGCCTCTACAAATCTGTATGCCGCCATCGCCGGGCGCGTGCTGCGAACGACAAGCATAGGCGGCATCCGCTGCGATCTTGAAGCCCTTCTCGAAGACGCCCGTTGTTTCGCGCGCTATCTGCTGAGTTGGCCAGACGCGATTGTGGCGAACTCGATGAAAGCGCTCGACGAGCTTAAGAAATCGGGGATCGTGAAACCGGATCGTCTGCATTTTCTGCCCAACGTGATAGATCTGACAAGCTTCCCGGAGCGCGCCGGCATGCGCCGTCAGGTGGTCGTTGGCACGGAATACACATGCATTTGCGTAGCGCGGCTACAGCCGCCCAAACGTGTAGACATGTTTCTGCGCGCTCTCGCCGCTGCGCGCGCCGTTGAGCCCAGATTCCGTGGCGTCGTAGTCGGATCGGGCCCGCAGGAGGCAGACTTGCGGCGGCTTGCGGCCGAGCTGCGCCTTCTTCCCGACGGAGTGAGTTTTTTGGGCTATCGAAAAAACGTTGCCGCATTGTTGCAACAAGCGGACATGTTTGTGTTTTGTTCAGAATCGGAAGGAATGCCTAACGTCATCTTGGAAGCCATGGCTGCCGGCTTGCCGGTAATCGCAACTCCGGCAGGGGATGTGACCGAGCTTGTGGAATCGGCAGGCGCCGGCTATCTGACCCCTTTTGGCGACGTCGCTGCGATCGCCAGGGCGATGCTACGACTTGCGCGATCGGCAGCCTTGCGAGAGGAGTTGGGGCGTGCGGGCCGGAATTATATCGCACGGCACCGCACTTTATCGCACCTGGCTGGCCGCCTTGTGCAGATCTATGGCGATGTAGCTCGGACCGTGCCCCGCGGCCGCAACAAACTTGCTTTGAAAAATTGATGTTGAGCTTTATTGGGAATCGGACGCCCAAGACGCTTCACTTTGATCTATTGCGGCGGATGTGTTTGCGCGCTGAATTCGTACTCGCGCTTCACGAAATGCCCGCGCAGCGGCTCGCCGATGTTATTGAGAGCATCGGCCCGGCGCAAATCGTCCCGCTGGCCGAATTAGTGCAGCGGAAAAAAGAGGGCAAGCGAAGTTTCGGATCGTTCGCCATCACTGTCGATGACGGAGTCGGGTACAACGTCCGGGCGCTGGCGCAACTCTTTCTCGCCAGAGCTTGGCCCGCGACCTTCTATTTACCCACTCAGTATCTCGATACGGGCGAGCCTATGGCGTTTCAGTGGTGGCGGCGCCTGAAGCCGCTGCTGCCACCGCGGAAACTGAAGTTGAAATCGGGCGTGCTTGATCTATCTCGCCCGGGAGCGGTCGAGGCGTTGTCCCGAAGCATGGAGCAACGGTGGCGCCGCGAACGGCCCGAAACTTATCTGCCGCTCATTTCGGAGTTGGCCGACATCGTCGCGCAGGAAATCGGGGTGACCAGAGTGAAGCTGAGGGCGCCGGGGCCCATTTCCTGGAGCGAAGTCGCGGAGTTGAGCCGAAACGATCTAATTCGTTTTGAAAGCCACGGTGTTTCGCACGCCGCTATGTCCGCGTTGACGGAAGAGGAAATTGTGTTTGAGATGGGGCGCAGCCAGCGGCTTATTGAGGAACACACAGGCCGCCCCTGCCGGCACTTATGCTACCCCTTCGGGAGCCGAACCAGCATTGGCCATTTGTCGCCCCGGATTGCCTCTAGATTTTACGATTCGGCCGTTACGATGGAGCTTGGCGCGACCCATGATGCGGACCCGTGGCTCTTGCCGCGGATCCCGTTGTATCCAGAGAATTCACTGCTGTTTGCCCGGATGAAGATCTTGCTCACGCGCGGCATGTCGAATTAACCCGCCCGCCGGTAGCGCCGGGCGGCAAATGAACCGCCCGGCGAGCAGGCCCGCTGAGAATTGCCTAGTTAAAATTCGCGGGTGTGACAGCCGAATACAACTCCTGCACATCGGTGGGGCTGAGCACCCGATTATACACTCGGACGTCACACAAGCCGCCCGAGAAGAAGTTGCCCAGAGAGGAATCGGCCCCGAAATACAAGCCGTATTTGTAGTTCGGAAGGACAGTTCCGCTGGTGAAGGTATTCTCAGCGAACGTAACCGGCTGGCCGTTCACGTATGCTTGCACCGAGCCTAAGTTGAAAGTGAATGCCACGTGAGTCCAGGTATGAAGAGGAACGGCGCGGCTGGCCATTGCATACATGCCGTTGGCCGAAAACTGTGGGTACATGTTGCCGTTCAGCTTGACGTACCAGTCGGATACCTTGTTAACCACGCGGGGATCCACACCCGGCCGGGGAGTTGGGTCGACGTACAGCCAAAAGGAGACCGACAGTTGCTTGGTCATTTCGAGTTGTACTTCTTCGTTGGCCGACATATAGCCAGAAATCCCGTTCAGAGCCAAACTGGAGAAGGAGGCGCCGGAGTAATTGCTGTTCGCCCATCCAGCGCCGCCGTGCAAGGCGCCGTTATCGCCGTTAACCGACTCAATAGCATTGCCTTGCAACTTCCACTCGGCAACCAGCCCCGAAGTGTAATCGCCGCCTCCTCCGCCGCCGCTTGCGCTTGTTCCAGTTCCATTCAGCGAGACCAGTTGCGGCTCTCCGGCGGCATTATCGTTAATTTCGAGAGTCGCCGTTTCGGCCGCGGCTGAGGTCGGCGAAAACTTAATGGCGTAGTTGCAACTAGCGCCGGGCGTCAGGGACCCGGTGGGACAAGTGCCTTGGCCGGCAAAAACAAAGTCGGAACTGCCATTGATGACGGAAGAATTCAGCGTGACCGAGAAGGAGCCGGTATTGGTGACGGTCACAGTCTGCACACCGCTGACGCTTCCAACGGGAACCTGTCCGAAGTTGACCACGCTAGGGGTGACTAAAACCGTTAGGCTCGCCGGTGTGACGCCAGTGGAGCCCCCGCCGGAACTTGACGTGCCGGTTTTGAGCAGCACAAACACGCCAAATTCATTCGGGGTATGAACAGGCTGGACAGAAACATTGCCGATCACCGGATCGACGGGGCTGGAAGCGCCGGGGATCGGTATGGCAATAGAGCCGCCCGAATAGGTACCGCTGGCCACAGGCGGGCCATGGTAGTATTGCGCGTCAAGCACTTTGTAGGTATCTCCAGGGGTCAATACCGAGGATACATTCACTGATACCGACGGCTGCCCTGCCCAATTGTAAACCGTGATATATCCTCTACCCGATTCATAGCTGTTCGGCTGTACAAACACCTGCACGCCAGAAGGACGGCTGAAGTAGAAAGTGTTGCCGGGATAAGACGAAGGCGAAAAACCGTTGGTCGCTCCGTAAAAAGTGTTGCCAATCATCGAACTGACCGTGCAATGTACAAGCTCCAGCGCCGTAGGACCAACATAGTAATTGTTGTTGTGCGTCAGATTTGTACAACCGGAAAAAAAGCCAATGTTAGTGCTGTCAGCGCCTTGCGACATGGGCGAATAGGTGCGATTATTCAGAAAACTTGGCGAGGTCGCCACGTTGCCACTGTCGTCGCCCAACAAAAGATCGATGGTGGCGCCCGAATAAGCTAGTGTTCCGTTGTAGAACGCCGTGTTTCCCTCCACGTCGTAATTCGGCAGTGGACCGCCATAGAGCTGCATCCCGATGTCGAACTGCTTAAACATGATGTTGCTCCTAATCCGCACGTTCGTGGCGCTGTTTTGATAAATAGCGTGACCATGGCCGCGGTCTGGACCTTGCCAGCCGATGTAATAGATAATGTTGCCGTAGGTCTCTATATCGTCGTAGTTGTTAAATGTTCCGATTCCGCCGCCACCGACGTTTTGAATGACAAGATTGATAAATTTGAGATGCGAGGTAAGAACGTCGATGGCCCATCCGTCTACATTGGAGATGAAGGAGCCGGATTGGCTTGTTTGGCGCGAGGCGGCGTTTGAGTTTTTTATTTCAAAATCCATAAACCAGACGTAGCTTCCCTCGGCCATAATGATGGCTCCAGTGCTAGTCAGCTGTGGACCAACGCCGTCAAGAACCGCCCACTCTCCTGGAGCTGAGCAAATTCTAACCGGAGCGCTGGACGAGCCGGCGACCCTGCTGGCAATACAATACGGGTTGTACGGGTCCGGAGTAAACGTACTACAAACGTTGTAAGTGCCACCGCGCAAATAGATCGTGTCTCCGGGTTGAACGCCTTGCCCAGAATTCAGCGCTGTTTTGATGTCCCAGGGGCTATTAATCGAGCCATTGCCAGAAGGCGAGCCGTTAGGTGCGGCGTACCAATAGGCGGCGTGAGCGGATGGGGTTAGCTCGCCGGCTATAAGTCCTGTTATAACAAGGACCTGAGGGAGCAGCGAGACTCTATTTAGGCGAGACGAAGATCGCCTGTAACCGTGTAAATTCATGGCTTTTATCATCCTTATGAATTTTTCTGGCAGGCAGTTTACGCTCCGCCGAAAACCACGTCTGCCTGACCGTGAGCAGAACTGCTTGGAATGGTGATGGGAACAGCAACGGGCCTTCTTCTCACGTTCGGGGTGTAACAGCATCACCCCGATTAGTACTGAGATTAATGAAAGTACTGAATCTTCGCCATAGGGTTAGCACCCTAGAAATCTCGCGATTGTTACCCTAGGCACAAAGTCTGCACTTATCGCGCCCGATGCCAACTAACTCCGTGCTTCTTGTGGGGAACTTTTTCAGTTCGTCAGTATCAAACCGCGCGGTTTGTGAAGATTTAGCCGAGCGCCTCACCGAAGCCGGATGGCGCGTTTGCGTGACCTCTCAGCGGCAGGCAAGATTCGCGCGCCTTGCCGATATGGCTTGGGCCGCGTGGCGAAGGCGCCGCGATTATTGCGTAGCTCACGTCGAGGTGTTCAGTGGGCCGGCATTCGCTTGGGCAGAAGTCGTCAGCGAAGTTGTGCGAACGTGCGGCAAGCCGTATGTGCTGACTTTGCGCGGCGGAAATTTGCCGGAATTGGCCCGGCGGTGTCCGCGCCGCGTTCGCCGGCTGTTAGGCGGCGCGGCGGCTGTCACCGTCCCTTCGGCTTATTTGCTTGAGCGGATGCGCCAATACAGGCAGGACCTGTGCTTGATCCCAAATCCGATTGAAATCGAACGATATCCGTTTCGGTTGCGCTCCTTTCCGGCGCCGCGGCTGGTCTGGCTGCGCGCGTTTCACCGTATATACAATCCGGTCCTAGCCGTCTCCGTGTTGCGGCTGTTGACGGAGATCATGCCTGAAGCGTGCCTGCTAATGGTGGGGCGCGACAAGCAGGATGGCTCGTTGGAGCGTTTATCCGCCGAAGCAAGGCGCTTGGGCTTGTGGAATCGCATCAAGCTGATTCCTGGTGTGCCCAAAGTGGATGCGCCTCGATGTCTGAACCGCGGCGACATTCTCCTGAACACTCCGGACGTCGATAATACGCCGGTGAGCGTTTTAGAGGGAATGGCTTGTGGGCTGTGCATCGTCAGCACGGATGCGGGCGGACTTCCCTATCTCATCGAAGATGGGCGCGACGGGCTATTGAGTCCGGCAGGGGATCCCAGCGCAATGACGTCGAACGTGCTACGTCTGCTGAAAGATCCGACGCTGGCAGCGGAGTTGTCTCTTAATGGCCGCCGCAAAGCGGAGAGCTGCGATTGGGCCTACGTTCTACCGAAGTGGATCGGACTGCTTAGCTCCGTTGCCTCAGGCCGCTGAACATGGATGTGCTGCGTCTTTATCATCTAGCTCCGGTTTCCATTCGTTCATTCGCCGCGACCGTTTGGGGCGCTTATCTCTGGCAGTGGAGATTCGGGCGCGAAACGGAAAGACTGGTGGAGGAAGCTGTCGAGCGGGAGACCTGGAGCGAAGCGCGATGGAAATCGTGGCGTCAGGAGCGGCTGGCTTTTATACTTGATCGCGCCGCCACGCGCGTGCCCTACTATCGCAACCACTGGGCACGGCGGCGCGCCGCGGGAGACAGGTCTTCCTGGGAACTGCTAGAAAACTGGCAAGTCCTGGAAAAAGAGCAATTGCGCCGCGCGCCCCGGGCTTTTGTCGCCGACGATAGAAATCCCTCGCGCATGTTTCATGAGCACACCAGTGGCAGCACAGGGACCCCGGTGAACCTCTGGTTCAGCCGCAATACCGTGCGCTTCTGGTATGCGTTATTTGAAGCTCGTTGGCGCCGGTGGTATGGAGTTTCCCGCTTCGACAGGTGGGCGATCCTGGGTGGGAAACTCGTAACTCCCGTCGAACAAACTCGTCCGCCATTTTGGATTTGGAACGCCGCAATGCGGCAGTTGTACATGTCCTCGTATCACCTGTCGCCCGAATACATCCCTTTCTATCTGGAAGCGCTGGCGCGCTATCGCGTCGAATATCTGTGGGGCTATACCTCGTCCCTTTACACGATCGCCCAGGAAATGCTTCGCCACAAACGATCCACCAGGCAGTTTAAAGTTGTAATCACCAATGCCGAGCCGTTGCACGAGCATCAGCGTGCCGTCATAGCCGCCGCCTTTAACTGCCCGCTAAGAGAAACCTACGGCATGTCTGAGATAGTGGCCGCCGCCAGTGAGTGCGCCTGTGGACGCCTACACTTATGGCCCGAAGCAGGTGTGATCGAAATCGCGCCCGGCGAAACCAGCGACGGCGACAACATGGAAGGCGAATTGATTTGTACCGGACTGTGCAATCCAGATATGCCTCTCATTCGCTATCGCACCGGCGACCGGGGCATGCTGCCAATCAGACAAAGCAGTTGCGCCTGCAACCGAACGCTCCCCTTGCTTTGCCGAATCGAAGGCCGTTCCGACGACGTATTGTTCGGCTCGGACGGCCGGGCGATCGGCAGGCTTGACACCGTTTTCAAAGGTGACTTCCTGGTGCGCGAAAGTCAAATCGTTCAAGAAAGCCTAAATGTGGTGCGTCTAATTTACGTCCCGGCAGAGGGTTGCACCGAGCAACACATTAGCGCGCTCGCCAATCAAATCCGCGCGCGTATGGGCAATGTCCGGGTAGAGGTTGAAAGCGTGTCCTCGATTCCGCGAGGGCCTAACAACAAGTTCCGCGCCGTGATTTGTAAGCTGCCCCAGGACCAGCGTTACGTCCGGACGCAAACCCATGCGTAACCGCAGGTTCTATGCCATTTTGTAAGCTACCTTCCCGCACTCTTGCCTATAGCGGCATAATCGCCTCCTTGCTTTTTCCGATCGAGGCTGTCCGGGCAGCCACGTTTTGGTATGCTTCCCCAAATGGATCGCATGCCGGGAGTGGCTCGGCCGGCAATCCATGGGATATCGCGACGGCTTTCGCAGGTGGAAATGGCGCTGTTCGGCCGGGCGACGTCATCTACTTGCGCGGCGGAACATATAAAATCTGCACGACAGTTCATCCCGATCCTTGGAACCCATACTGCCTTGCAAGCACCGTAGCCGGTTCGTTTAATGCTCCTGTCACAATCCGTTCGGCTGCGGGAGAATGGGCAGTTCTGGACGGCGGCGGGCCTGTCCTTTCAAGCGAAGGAGTGCTCATATTTGTTAAAGGCAATTATGTTCAGTTCCAACATTTCGAAATAATGAGCTCCAACCTCGCCACACGACAAACGCTTCACCCTGGCTCCTCTGTTTCGGACGTAGACGGCTGGGCTTTCGATATTATTGCCTCTCACGTTAAAGTCGCCAACCTCGTAATTCACGACCTGGGAGGGGGCATCGGATCCTTCAATAACTACGACGACATAGAAATCTATGGAAACGTCATCTATTACATAGGTTGGCAGGGCCCTGACCGCGGCCATGGCCACGCCATATACGTGCACAATAGCACCACAGTGCGAATACTTAATAACATCGTATTCGATCAGTTTGATATTGGCTTGCATCTTTACGGCGGAACGTTGCCACATTATGACGTAGAAGGAAACACGGTTTTCAATAGCGGGGTACTATCTTATTCGGGCGCAGCGATCGATCTTCTGTTGGGCGATGACAACGGCAACGTAGCAGCCTCGCCAATTGTCCTCAACAACCGAAGCTATTCATTAACGATACAAAAAGCGAAAGCCGCAAATATAGGCCTTTCTTCCGGTTGCATAAATCTGACGCACAGCCACAATTACTACGTCGGCTCCACTACGTTAGTAAATTGCACTGTCAATTCGATGGTCGGCAACACCTTCTATGGCGCCACCAGCGGCTTTTCGTCTTCGTTGTACACTGACAATACTTATTACGCAAAGCGTCCTTCCGGAGTGCAAGTATTCGTCCAGCCCAACAGCTATGAAGCCGGAAGCGGATATATAACAATCTACAATTGGGCCGACGAAACATCAGTGTCGGCAAATGTTTCCTCGGTGTTGATGCCCGGAGACGCCTACAAAGTGCTCGATGCGCAGCACTACCACGGCGCTCCCGTAGCTGGCGGAACCTATTTGGGCGGCGCAATCTCGATTTCCATGCCTGACTCCTCGGCCCTCGTCGAGCCTTTAGTTGGTAACGGCGTCGTCAGTCCCATCCACACTCCCAAAGAATTTGGCGCCTTTGTCCTCATTAAGCAACGGTAAAACTGTAAAACTGTAAAACTGTAAAACTGCTAGAAAGCCTGTTTTCAAAGTGAATGGCACACTTCAATCTGGTGCGTCAAAACGTGTTTCGACGCATCCCTAACTAAACTGTGGATTAGGCGTATGAAAATCTCGATAATTGTTCCTTGCCGAAATGAAAAGCGGCACATTAGCACATTTTTAGAGTCGGTCCGGAAACAAGAGTTGGAGCCCGGATGGGAGATGGAAATCTTGGTCGCCGACGGGATGAGCGATGACGGCACGCGCGATACGGTGCGTGCGTGTGCTGCCCGAAGCCCTGAAATTCGGCTAATCGACAATCCGGGACAGATTGTCTCCACAGGACTTAATGCAGCCATTCGGGCTTGCGTTGGGGAGATAGTGATCCGAATGGACGCGCACACAATTTACGCCTCCGATTATGTTCGTCAATGCGTGCGAACTCTGCAACAGACCGGCGCGGATAACGTGGGCGGGCCATGGGTGGCGAATGGGACCAGCGCGATGGAACAAGCCGTTGCGGCCGCGTTCCGGTCTCCATTTTGCTGCGGCGGAGGTAAGGCGCACGATCCCGACTATGAGGGAGAAGTTGATACGGTGTATCTAGGCTGTTGGCGCAGATCGGTATTTGATTGGGCGGGCTTATTCGATCCGGCGCTCGTGCGCAATCAAGACGACGAGTTCAACTTTCGCCTGCGGAACAAGGGTGCGCGAATCTGGCAGTCCCCACGAATTAAGTCGTGGTATACGCCGCGGGGCTCGCTGGGGCGGCTCTTCTGGCAATATCTCCAATACGGTTTTTGGAAGGTGGCGGTAATCGCTAAGCATGGAAGGCCGGCGTCATGGAGGCACACCGTTCCCGCCGCTTTTGTGATTTGGATCCTGCTGTCAATTATTCTGATGACCCTGGCTGCCGTCAGCCACGCTCCAAACCTCGCAACTTTCATAGGCCGCAGCTTGGCGATCGGAGTTTGTATTTACTTGGCGGTGTGCCTAGCCACGACAGCGGCTCTTGTACGCACAGTTCAGACGAGGGCACTGGCGCTTGTGCCAGTCGTGATTCCCATCTATCACATTGCTTACGGGTTTGGTTTCCTTTTGGGTCTATATAAGGCCGCTTCCAAGGCCGACCGCTTGGCGGCGCCCGACCGCGTGTTTACGGCGATTACAAGGTGATCCAAGCCGAGATCAGCCGTGTCATTCGCGACCTTGTTCCCGCCCCGCGAGTCTGTAGCGCAGTAAAGTTTAGTTCTGGGCAGCCCGCAGGCGGCGGGCTTCCGCTTGCACCGTCACTAGGCACATCAGCATGCCCAGCGGGTGGGCGCCGGCGTCCACCAGCGGATGAGGCTTAAGCGACCGCAACACATCGATATTTTCATCGGTGATTAGCGCCAGCGCCCTGCTCTCTTGCGGATTCAGCTTGTACTCGGCGGCAATTCCATAAGGGTCTTTAAGAAAGCGCAGACGCAGGTCTTGATTCAGGCGCAGGTCGTAGAGGACCTTGTTGAGCTGATAGGAAGACGACGGCGGCGCCTTGTAAAACTCAAAGCCACCCTGCGTGAATTTGTAGGCGGCGGGGACGTCTCCCGGAGGCGGGCCTTGGCGGCGGTTGGGGATAAAGCGCATTACGGCGTGGCCGTGATGCCAGGTTGGTTGATAGGTGAGCAATTCGCCTGGAACGTTGCCCAGCGCGCCAAAAAGAAAATACCACGGCAGCATTTCCGTATTCCCAACCTCGTCCAATTGCTCGCTGGTGAGGCTCATCAGCGGATCGATTTGACCGCGCTCCATCAGCGCGATGGCCCAATAATCGAAATCATAGGCGGGCTGCGGATACTTCCAGGTGCCTGGATAATGCGATAATCCGCCGCTGGCGATGAGGGCTACGCGCTCCGGCCGCTCGACCACGATCTCGGCGATCGCTTTACCCAGCGCGATGCATCGCTGCGGCGACGGCAGTGGCGGGAGATAGGTGTTTACGAACAGCGGCACTACGGGAATCTCGCGGCCTTCGATCACCCATTCGTAGACTGCGGCAAAAGAGTGTCCCAGCACGGCGTCTTGCGAATAGGCCATGTCGAAGCCGCGCTGCATGAGCTTTTCCAACAACGAATCGGCGAACGGCAGGTGGACGGGCAGGCTCCAGTTTCGATTGGCGAAGTGGGCGTGCGACTGTTCGCCCGCGACCACGGCAAATGTGGGAACGGAGGAAAGGAAGAACGTCTCCAAATGATCGCTGCCGATGACGATGGCCAAGTCGGGCTTGGCCTCTTCGATGTCTTTGCCGATCTGACGCATCGCGGCGATATCGGCGTCCAATTGCTCCGGAATTTCGGTCGGCGGCCGCACGAACAGCTGCGGTGCGTGAACGGTGGCGACGGCGGCGACAATCTTTCCCATACTATTCCTCTACAAATTCTACGCCCAGTTCCTTGAGCTTCGCGCGGAGTCCATAATAATCCAGACCTAACTCTCCGGCACGCAGCTTTTCTCGGGTTTTTTCTTCCTTTGCGATACGCGTCTGGCTCGCCTGGGCGACCTGAGCGACGGAGGCAAGCGGAACCACCACCACTCCATCCTGATCGGCCACGATGACATCGCCCGGATTCACAATTGCGCCCGCGCAGACGACGGGCACATTCACCCAGCCGGGAGTATCTTTCACTGTGCCCTGGGCGTGAATGGCCTTGGACCAGACTGGAAAATTCATCGCGGTCAGCTCGGAGACGTCGCGAACGCCCGCGTCAATAATCAAGCCGAGCACTCCATGCGCGGCGAGTGAAGTCGCTAGCAATTCACCGAACATGCCATCGGTTGATTCCGAGGTTGTCGTGACCACCAGGACATCGCCTGGCTTGCAGACTTCGACCGAAGCATGGATCATGAGGTTGTCGCCAGGGGCGGAAAGCACGGTGACAGCGGGGCCGGCGAGTCTGGCCGAAGGATAGATCGGTCGCATGTAGGGGCGCATCAGGCCCGTGCGGCCTTGTGCCTCATGAACCGTAGCGACGCCGACCTGGCCTAAAACCCTGACGGCTTCCGGATTGGGACGCGGAATGGAGCGGACCACTTTGGGCTTCATCACGAAATCAGGCTCTCCGGATTAGTCACCGCCATGCGCCGCACCTCCGCTTTCGCGAAGCCAGCGTCCAGCATTTTCTGCGCGAACATGGCGAACCCTTCCGAAACGGGCGGATTGATCGTCTGGCCGAGGTCGGTGGAGAGGATTACGCGCTCCGGTCCGACTTTCCGAACACTCTCGAAATAAACATCCCACGGCGCCTTGCGCGTGTACATGGTGGTGAAGCAATGCTCGATGATCGCGCCCATGTTGGCGAGTTCGAGCTGCTCGTCCGGAGTGAGGTTTTGCGACGGGAATTCGGCGTGAGTCACCAGGACCCGCTCTAGGCCCATCTCTTTGGCGGTCCTGACGAGTTGGAAAATTTCCTTGCGCCCAAGGTGGCCAGTGGCGAGAATCATGTCGTGCTTGGCGATCCGCTCCAGGCATCCGCGGGCGGCGTCATTCAGCTTGCCGTCGCCATCAAGGACTGTGAGCGGAGGCGGCGAAATTCCCTCCGCCGAAAGGGAGCGCTGAATTTCGGCCCAAAACGGCAGCTTTACATTCGCGCTGCCGGCGCGGCCAGCGGTTTCGTTCTGGGCGTCGACGGTCGGCATCCAGACGATCTTGTTGCCGGAGCGGCCCGCAATCTCCAGCGCTACCGGGTTCAGGCCGCCTACGCTGTGATTCAAGGTAATTGCGCCGTATGCGGTCACACCCGTCCCGGCGCTAGCCTTCGTGACGGCCTTGGCGCGCTCGTAAGTCGGAACGTAGTGGGACTTGAGGACAAAACCTTTCAGCTTGTGCGCGGCGAACTCCTTCGCCAGATCGAGATCATCGATCCGCCGGGCAATGACGTCGGGAGCGACGTGGACTTGCAAGTCCCAGCCGCCCTCGATCGCTTCCCAGGCTTCGTCCGTTACGGCAATCGGGGCTTCTAAAGTTTCAGTGGCCATCGGAATCGGTTTGTAAGCAAGATGAACTGCGATTTTAGCATCTACTGAGTTGCTGTAAGCCCCAGGAACATCTGGACAAACGCCAGCGCCGTTACGGCGGCGGCAAAGATGGCCGCTCCGCGCCAGAAGCCGTCGCCGGCTCCGGAAAGCCGGGGCGTGCCGGCAAAGTATCCGAGGACGAAGCCGCCGATTCCGCCGCCGATGTGGGCTGCATTGTCGATCGCAAAAATCGGAAGCAATCCGATGATCAGGACGTACATGGCCCACCGCAGATACATGTTGCGAATCGCCGTCCCGCGCGAAGAGCGGTCGTGCACTCCCAATGCGATCATCGCGCCGATCAGGCCAAAAATTCCTGCCGAGGCGCCGATAGACAGGACGCGCGGCGCCCACCACAGGCTCGCCAGATAGCCGGTGATCGTGGAGATGAAATAAATAACCAGATAACGAGAGGTTCCATAGGCTTCTTCCACGGCAACGCCCAAGTCGAACAGCACCCACGAGTTCATCAGAATGTGCATGATCCCGCCGTGCAAAAAACCGGCGGTGATCAAGCGCCACCATTGGCCGCGGACGAGAATATCGTAGCCGCTTTTGCCGCCAAAATCGAGCAGCGCTCCCTGATCCGGATCGAGTCCCATCTGGCCCGTGATCCGCGAGCTATAGAGCACGGTGGCCAAGTAAAATCCCGCGTTGATCAGCAGGATCATCAGGGTCGTGAAGCGGGCATGGGGGATCAGCCCGCCCAAGACATCCGAAGGGTAAGCCCGGTCGATGGCGCGGGGCCCGACTTTTGCATCGCAATAAGGGCAGACCTTATCGTCGGTGGTGATGAAAGCCCGGCAATTCGGGCACATGCGGCGCTTGTCCACGGTCAACCTCATGATCGCATGCCAGGGACCGCGCCAGCGCTTTTCCGATTGCAGAAGCATTGGATGGGCGCACGCCACCTTAGGGGGCGTCACCACAAGTAATTCTTCGCTTGCCCTCTGCGCGCGTAGCTGTCGAGCACGTGCACTACGCGCACCTTCTTGAGCTTGGTCGGGGAAAGCGAGCCAATCGGGACGTAAAGAATCTTGCGGCCTAGATGAGCGGCGATGGAGCGGAAGATCGACCGGGGAGGACGGGCGGCGACGTACACCACGAATCGCTCGACCGAATAATCCAGTGCGGCCATGAGCAGCCTTTCGGGCTTCGATTCGGCGAAATCGTAGTCGCTGTCGGACCAGACATCAAAAAGGCGGCGTGGAGGCAGGATCATGAGAAAGCCGCCATATTCGGCGCGGCCGATGCCGGGGCCAACCATGTTTTCGAACGGAGGCGTCGAATAAAAGGACATGTCCGATTCGTTCTGGTGCTCGCCCAGCCAGGTGGTGAGATAACGATAGCGGCCTTCACGGTCTTCGTCGAAGATCACCACCACGGCGCCGACTTCGCCCGACAGCCGGTCCGCCTGCCTTACGTAGATCTGGTTCCGATGCCAATTGCGAATAGTTTCACGGATGTCGATGCCGTCGAGAATCGAGGTGGTGAACGGCTCCACGCGAACGCGCTCTTCCGAAAGAATCGCCTTGGCTTTCTTCTTGAGGAATCGTCCATAGTTTTCAATCACCAAATCCTCGGGCGGATAGGAACAGATGGCGTCGCCAGTCGTCTGGCGAGCCCATTCTCCTGGATACTTTTCGCGTTTGCGAGGCTTCAGACCCGCGGGCTTGAGTTTCTGCTTGGGCCGGGGAAGACGGCGGCGAATCCGCAATTTCCGTGTGTTAAGCCAGATTTCGCTGCCGGACAAACGGACAGTTTCGAGCGCCGAAGCTTCCTGCTGAGGCAGGTAACGGTTGGCCATTTGCCACACTTCCCAGCCATAATTGTCGTCGACAATGGAACGGGCGGCGACGGCCAGGTCGTAAACGCCCGCGATCAAATCGCGTCCCGTATATGCCAGGTTGCGCGTATAGCGCGCGATGGCGCGGCGCTGCCAATGCGCGAGATTCTCGCCCGTGGATTGCGTGTACTTCGCCTCGGCCTCACGCAGCAAGTCTAGTTGGACGCGAGGGCGATCAAGCCATTCGCCGGGTCTGTCTCCGAGGCGGAAGAATTCATACCGTTCTTGTAGGTACGGATACTCAATGGTGATTTCGGCCAGGCACTCTGGGTGCGGATTCAGTAAACGGACATCGGTGGACCGTGAAAACAGGCGCCGCCGCGGCGCGGGCGGCTCTTGCGGCGTCTCCATCGCGTCGAGCAACGGGTCGAGTAGATTGAGCGAGACCACCACCACGATTTGCGCCTCCGGGTCGGAGCCTTGAAGCTTCCAGGCCATGGCGGACGCGTGCTCGGCGATCTCTTCATTCCGCGGCTGTGGCCAAATGCGATAGGCTTCGACGTACCGCTCCAGGCCGACTCGCGAGATCGAATAGGTGTCGGGATAGTTGTCCGGAAGATGAGGACGCTCGTTTGTGTCCGGCTCCAGGAATAGGACTTCGGCGTCGATTTCTTCAGCGGTCCGGAGCGCTTCGGTGAAAGGATCGGCCGGCTCGACCGGGACGTAGATGGCGCGATCGTCGTCGCCGCCTTCTTCCATGTAAAGGATCACTGACATTTCCGGGAGACGCTCCAGGGCCTGGCGGTATGCGTCCCCCAAGAAGTCCGGCAGTTCGACGGCGACGATTTTGGGACGCCTCTCCAAAAGAAGTTTGCGCAAGGCGGCGGAAAACTCCACGCGGCCCGGCACGGCGGGGAAATAATGGAAGCGTCCGCGGCTCAATTCCCCGCGCTTAATTTCAGCTTCGAGGAACATAACGCAAGGCTTCTTCGCCCAGCGTTTGGGAAATGGCCAAGCGAAGATGCTCGGGACGGACGGTCTGCGAGGCGCCATTGCCATGGTGGACCAGCTTCATGGCGAAACGCGCGATGTTGATGCCGTCGCGGGCCGTGTAGCGCTCGTCGGCGGCGTGAGCATGCTGCAAGAAATCAGTGACGTAACTCAAGATCTGGTCGTCGCCGAAGGGAAGGTTTTCGCGCAAGATCGCGAGCTCTTCGTCGCGCTCGGGGAAATCGATCAGGATCTGGGGCTGAAGGCGCGAGTGAATATATTCGGGCAGATCGAACGTGCTGGCGTCATCGTTCATGGTGGCTACTAGGCGGAAAAGTGGATGCGCCCGGATCTTGACGCCAGCCACGATGGATTCCACGTAGCGGCGGTTATCGAGCAATGGCGCGAGGCTAGCCCAGCTCTTCTCGCTCATACGATTGCCTTCGTCGAGAATTGCGATGCCGCCGCGAAGCATGGCCGTGCATAATGGCGAAGCCACGTAGCGCAGTTTCGAAGCGCCTTCAATTACGGGAGTGATGAGCAGATCTTCGGGCCGTGTGTCCACCGTGGCCTGCATGATGTAGACCTCGCGCCCAAGGCGCTTGGCAGCCGCATAAGCAAGGGTGGTTTTTCCCACTCCGGGCTTACCCAATAGCCGTGGATTCATGGGAACGTCCTTGGGATCGATCACCAGCCAGGCGGCCAGCAATTGCCGCATCGCTTCTTCCTGCCCTACCCAGGCTACTGGAAGCTCGTCGGGATGCGCCAGGTGAAGCGGGACTCCTTCGATTTCGACGATCACGATTATCACTCTAGCAAGGGTGGGCGGAGGCAACCTAGCCCTTGATTTCCCGGAAGGCCTCCTCGATTTCGCGCTGTTGCTCGGGCTTGAGGACGGTGAGGGGAAGCCGAGGAGGGCCGCCGTAATAGCCATTCAGATCCATGGCGTGTTTGAGGCCGGGGATGCCGTATTTGACTGTGACAAGCTGCGCGGCGCGGGCGATGCGACTTTGCCAGTCCAAAGCGGCGGCGGATTCGCGCGTGCGGTGCGCTTCCCAGATGCTGATCGTTGAATAGGGAGCGGCATTGGCGAAGGCGAGTACGGCTCCCACGCAACCAATCGCCAGGGAGGGGGCAAGCGTTGGCGCGCTGCCTGTCAGCACCTGAAAGCCGGTCTTAGCATCGCGGATCATTTGCATTACTTTCTCTATGTTCCCGGAGCTCTCCTTGATGGCGATGATGTTTGGGTGCTCGGAGAGCATGGCGACAGCTTCGGGCATGATGTCGACGCCGGTGACTTGGGGCCAGTTGTAAATCATGACTGGAATCTTGGCCTGGTCCGCGACAGCGCGGAAGTAGAGGACCTGCGCCTCAGGCCGGTTGATGAGGTTTTTGTAGTAGTGGGGCGTCCGCACCATCGCCACTTTGTAGCCGAAATCGGCGGCGCGATTCGTGAGGCAGACGGTCTCGCGAACGCTCTCCATGCCCGTCCCGGCGATCAGAATTTTGCTGGAATCGGCGGATTCAGCAACCCACTCCCACATTTGGATTTTTTCTTCGGTGGTCAGAAAGACGCTTTCGCCCGTGGAGCCACAAACCGCGTATCCGGCCAGCGGCGTTTTGTTCCATTTCTCCACGTTGTGGCGGACCTTGACGGGGTAGAGATCGCCTTTGTGGTTGAAGGGAGTGGCGACAGGAGGGAAAATGCCGTGGAGCTTAATCATGGATGAGGTAGGACAAGCTTGCAGCTTGTCCTACCGTTCAGCTTAGCCCTTCACGAAAATGATGGCCAACGCATAAATGGTCAGGGTTTCAATGAACACCAGACCGAGAATGAGGGCGAACCGGATTCCAGCGGCCGCTCCTGGATTACGGGCGATGGCCTCCGCGGCGCCACGGACTGCGTTTCCCTGGCCTATGCCACAAAGTCCGCCAGCGATGCCCAGACCTAGCATGCCTCCGAGGAACTTAATTCCCGTGTCGCTAATGCCGGAAGTTCCGGGCGCTTGAGCGAACACCGGGCAGGCCGCCAAAAGCAGGACGGCCAGAATCAGGAACAGCATTTTGCTTCTTTTACGCATTCAAGGATTTTACCTTTCTCATAAAAATGCGCCGAGGAGGTGGTTCCAATCCGGACCGGGGGGAACGGCGGCTCACGCTCGGCGCGATCATGCCCTATTAATGCTCTTCGGAGGAGCCCATGCTCACGTAGATCATTGTGAGGAGGGTAAATACATAGGCCTGTAAGAAGGCGACGAAAACGTGGAGGGCCATAAAGGCGACGGGAGCGACCAAATACGTAAGTTTGATGAAGACGTTGGTGATCTGCTCTCCCGCGAGGATATTGCCGAAAAGACGAACCGAAAGGGAGAGCATACGCGCGAAGTGACTGATGATTTCGACAAAAAACATCAACGGCGCAAGCCACAGCACCGGACCGAAAAAGGTTTTGAAATATTTTATCGGGCCCAGCGATCGCAATCCCATGGAATGGTAATAGATCCAGGTGCTGACGGCCAAGGCTACGGGCACGTAGATATACATCGTGGGCGATTCAAAAGAAGGGATAATCCCGATCAGGTTCATCGCGGCGATGAAGATAAACAGCGTTCCGAACCAGGCAGAGTACTTCTCAGGATGATGTATGCCGACATCGACGGCCTGCGTGTTGAGGAATTCGTAGAGGCCCTCGAAGATATGCTGGAGCTTGCCCGGTTTATCGGGCGAAAGCGCGGGCCGTAAGACGGCGGCCAAAACCATAAGAATGGCGGCGACCAGGATCTCCATCACTAGCCAGGTTTCCCAGGGCCGGGCCGGATCTTTCGCCTGGATGTTCAACAATCCCAAGACGGTATTAGCAAAACCGCCCAGATATTGATTGAAAATCGCCGTTAGCCAGTTATTATCCATTCGCGCGAAATATCAGTTCGTAGAAAACCTCGAGGATGGTCGCGCCGAATGGGGCAAGCAGACCCGCAAGCACGGGTAAAGGCGCGAACCCAGCAAACCTGAGTATAACATAGAGCGCGAAACCAATTAGGGCGTATCGAAGGGCGATAGATACCGCTGCGGCCGTTCGGGGCCGGGT
>Ga0070738_10001882_pt1 | contig 36797 bp, 29 predicted proteins | sample Coa_R2_2_FD_66446 | JGI IMG/M metagenome (GOLD analysis project Ga0070738, IMG submission 66446) | Surface soil microbial communities from Centralia Pennsylvania, which are recovering from an underground coalmine fire - Coalmine... | ecosystem: Environmental > Terrestrial > Soil > Unclassified ...
CGATGGCGACGTCAATATCCTCGTTCCGGCAGCGTTCAACGCGGGCAAAGGCATTACCGGCGCACGCGCGGTCACGATCGAGCCTTATGCGGTGTGGAGCACGACCGACAAATCCACCAATGGCGCTCAGCATTTCGACGGGATCATCGATCCGTCAGGCTATTATGAGGACGGCACGGGGGGCGCGCCGCACTATGTCTCCGGCACGTGGGTCGATGCTTCCGGCGACATCCTTCCGGCGCCCACCGATGCGGCGACCCTCGCGACCTATCAGAGCAACGATTATTTCGTGCCGGATACGCCCAACGCCGACCACCAATCTTTCTATGGCTATGTCAATGGCAATGCCGCGAATGGTCCCGGCACGCTGATGGCCTATGTGGAGAACCCGGGCTACACGTTCGGCAACCGCTACGCCGGGATCGCTAATGTTCAGATCGCGCCCGGCATTGTGCTGGAAAACCCCGATGTCAAGAACAATGGCGGGGCCGTTTCCATCTTGACCAATTGGAACCTCGGCGCGGGCACCGACGATGGCGCCGGCCATGTCAATCTCGTTTACCGCTACAACGGCGTCGCCCCGGTTCTCTCCATCCTTGCCGCCGGCAATCTCGATATCGAGGCGTCGATCACCGATGGCTTTTACCAGCAGAATGGCGGCGTGAAGCTGGCCGATGCCATCGCTGCACCTTTGTCTTCTTATAACGATGCGGTGCAGGCCTATGATGCGGTCAATACCTATCTCCAGACGGCTTCGTATTACGGCGATGTCCTCTGGAACGGCGTGATTTACGACTCAAATCTCAACGGTTACGACATCACCGGCGATTCTAACTACCAGGCGCTACAGGCTCCTCTGCAAAATCAGACACAAGCCTATTACAACAATTACAAGGAATACCTCGCCGATTGGGGTACCGGGCAAACCGGCACATTCTCCAATTTTCTCTATTGGGGCGATTATAACGGCTTCAAGGGTTACACCGATCCCGCCACAGAGGCGATCACGGCCACGGCGCCGCAGCCGGCGAATTTCGTCACCTATAGCCAATATGCCAAAGCCTATCAGACCTGGCTCGAGACGAACTTCAACGCGAACACGACGCTGACCCCGCCGCCGCTGCTGCAGCCGATCCTCAACGGCGATTACTACGCGGCCTATTCGTCGAATTACGCGATCTATACGAGCGACTATCTCACCTATCTCAACTATGTCGCCACCGGAACCGGCGACATCACGCAAGTTGGAGGGGCGCAACTCGCCTACCAGCCCTTCGCACCCTATGCCGAGCCTGGCAAACTGGCCGGCAACTCGGCCTATGGCGAAGCGCTGCAAAATTACAACGCGGCTGTCGCCAGCGTTGCCCCTTACAGCTGGATCAACTTGAACGGCATCATCGATCTCGACGGGGGCGGTACCGCGAACATCACAGGCGATCCTTATTATCAGCCGATCCAAGCACCGCTTCCGGATCAATCGGCCGCCTATTACGCAAACTATGAAAACTATATGACCCAAATAGGCAGTGCGACCTTTCCAAATCGCACGGGCTGGCTGGGCGATCTCGTTTTTACCTCGGATTGGCTGCCATATAAGCCCATCAATTCGGATCCAAATGCTCCGGCCGCGCCGCAGCCCGCCAATTTCGCGACCTACGCGGCCTATGCGGCGGCCTATGGCAATTGGCTGCTGAGCGTCTACAACGATACCGTCCTCACTAATACAAACGGCCGTCCCGATACGCCGTCGCCCTTGTTGCAACCGCTCGATAATGGCGCCTATGCCGATTACACGTCGGACTACACCGAATATCTTACGGATTACGGCAGGGTCTATGAAACCGATCTGAGTAATTTCAGGTGGGACGGCACAACCCCGTACCTCTACGCGCCTTACGCTCCGGTGAGCGATCCTGCAACCGTCATCCCGCCCAGTCTCGGCAACCTGCCCGTCGCGGACTTCGGACCCAACAATAATCCGGATGACGAGCCGGTCGCGGGCAATCCGGTCGCGCTTTATGCCGCGACGCTGCTCGGCGGCTCCAGCACGAGCTACCGGCTGGTCGCGGGCGCAGATTTCACCAGCGCCGATCCGCTTGCGGTCAATCCCGCCTCGAACGGCAGCATCGAGCTCGGTGGGCATCTCGCGGTCGTCGATAGCGCGACCGCGGATGAAAACGGCAATCCAATTACCTCCGACGAAATCAGCGGCAGAACGCTTCTGTTCCCGACGACGGTGCGCACCGGCACGGGTTCGATCGATATCGCCGCGGCAGGAGATGTCGACTGGACCGACACGGCAGCGCCTGCCGCGGTCTATACGGGGGGCGAACCTGCGCCGGGAACGAGTGCCGACACATCGGCCTCAGTGCTGCGGCTGACGACGAACAGCGGCTACCAGGGCGAGTTGCTCGTCACGGGCCCCGTGCAGCCGGTGGGTGCAGGCGCTATCACGATCAACGCAGGCAAGAACATCGACGCCGTCGAAGAAGTCTACGACACGACCGGCAATGCGACCGGGACTCAAGGCACCTATATCGCCCAGTTCTGGTGGCAGTGGATGGAAACAAACAATCCCACCGACGATATCGGTTACGTCGCGCAAAGCTCGATCAATTTTGCCGCTTTCGACCAGGGCGTGATGTCGGCCGGGGGCAATGTCGCCGTGACCGCGGGAGGCAATATCAGCGAACTCTCCATCTCGCTGCCCACGACGTGGAACATTTCCAATGGCGCGGTGAACATATTGGGAGGCGGCAATCTGGCGGTCAGCGCCGGCGGCGATATTCTTGGCGGCACTTACTTTGTTGCAAACGGCACCGGGTCATTGAGCGCCGGCGGCGAAATCGGTTCCGCCTTCACCCTCGCAACCAGCGCATATGGACCAGCGGGGGCTGTCAGCGTCTCGACGCCGATGGCGCCGCTGCTCGGATACCAGAATACGCAATGGACGATCACGGCGCGCCAGGACGCCAATATCGGCGGGGCTTACGATCCTTCCTACTTCTCTCTCTATGGGCTAAGCGACTTCGATCAACAGAGCCCCACCGGCAGTTCGTCCCTGTCGATCCTTTCGACAGTCGGCAATGCGAAGCTCGACACGATGCTCGCGTCGAGCGCAACCTTCTTGAATTCGGCCGTCGACGGTGTCCTCTTGCCCGCTTCTCTCAGCATGACTGCTCTCGGCGGCGGGATCGAGATCGACAATGCCGGAGAACTCTATCCCTCCGCCAACGGTGAGCTCACCTTGCTGGCGGACCAATCCGTCAGCTTTGCGAACGATCTTGCCGGCGGTTCCTATTTTGACAGGTATTTCGGTCTGATCGACGTCGATCCGTCGGCGCTGCCCTCGCCGCTGAACCAGAGCTCGTCATTCTTCACCTTCGGTGGTGATCCGCTGGCGACGACGCCGTCTGGCCTCCTGCGCTACGAGCACACGATTTCCCACGCGCAGGATGCCAATCCGGTGCGCATCTACGCGCTCAACGGCAATATCACGGACGGCGCCGTGGACAGACTCGGCTTCTATTACAATGCGCTCGTCCTCGAGCCCAACAAGCCGGCTTACATTCAGGCGGGGAACGACGTCGTCAACCTGAGTTTCCTCGGCGAGAATTTTTATGCCTCGGATGTCACGCGGATCATTGCCGGACACGACATCTATGATCCGGTGTTGGGATATAGCCCGCTGGTCGATGGCCCGGCGGCGATCTATACGATTCCGGCGCTGGAACTGGCCGGTCCGGGCTATTTCGATATCGAGGCGGGCCGCAATATCGGACCGCTCACTTCGGCAAATGAAGGCTATCTGGTGTTTGGCACTGCGGCCGACGGATGGGCTTTGAACAATACGCTTGCGACCGGCATCGAGACCATCGGCGATCTCGATAATGCCGCTCTACCCGCGCAGAGCGCCAATATCTCGATCCTGTTCGGCATCGGCAAGGGAATCAACGATACGGGTTTTGCCGAAACTTATATCGATCCGTCGGCCACACCGGTTGCCGGTATACCGAATTTGTCTTCCGAACTCGTGGCCTATGTCGAGCAGATCGAGGAAGACGATCTCAAGCGGAGCGGCGGCACGGGCATTGTCGCGCCGCTGACGCCCGAGCAGGCCTGGGCGATTTTCGAAACGCTGCCGCAATATCGCCAGCAGGCGTTCATCGATCAGCAGTTCTTCGCGATCCTCACGCAGGTCGGAGCCGATTATAACGATCCGGCGAGCCCCTATTACCATCAGTACGCACGAGGCTATGAGGCCATCAACACGCTGTTCCCGGGAGGCTACGGCTATACGCAGAACAACCTGGGCGGCGGCACCAACGGCGCCAATCAATTAGTCGAGACGGGCTACTTCGATATGCGCGGCGCCACCGTGCAATCGCAGGAAGGCGGGACGATCAACATTCTCGGCCCCGGCGGGCGCATTCTGGTCGGCAGTTCCTCGGCGCCTCCTTATGTCGTCGATGCGAATGGAGATACGGTCATCGGTCCGAACCAGCAAGGCATTCTCACGCTGGAGACGGGCGATGTCGATATCTTCAGCGATCAGAGCCTGCTGCTCGCGCAAAGCCGCATCTTCACCGAACAGGGCGGCGGCATGTTGATCTGGTCGTCGAACGGCGACATCAATGCCGGCGAAGGCGCCAAGACGACGTCCGTTCCTCCGACACTCTCGTACAAGGAAGACCCGGACGCCTATTTCGAGATCAATCCTCTCGGGGAGGTGACGGGCGCCGGTATCGCGACGCTGCAGACCATCGCCGGTGCGCCGCGCGGTGACGTTTACCTGATTGCGCCGCGCGGCACGGTCGATGCCGGCGCAGCGGGTATTCGCGTCTCCGGCAATCTCAGCATCGCGGCCCTGCAAGTGCTCAACGCCTTCAACATTCAGGTGCAAGGCGCAAGCTTTGGCATTCCGACCGTGGTCGCGCCGAATATCGGAGCTCTGACCACCGCCTCCAACGCCGCCGGTTCGGCGGCAGCCGCGACCAGCGCCGGCCCGCGCAACCAGCCGGCACAGAACATGCCGTCGATCATTATCGTCGATGTCATCGGCTATGGCGGAGGCGACGGGACGGCGCCCGACGACAGCACCTCGCCCGACGATAAACATCGCCCGCCATCCGACCGGCAGAGCTATGACGACAGCAGCCGCTTTCAGGTCGTCGGCGCCGGAACCTTGAACAAGCTCGGCGAACAGGTCTTGACGAGAGAGGAAAAGCAGAAGCTGTCAGAGCACTAGAGCTTCGGACGCAGAACGAGTACCGGTTCTTGGAAAAGCCGCTGCTTGGGCGACGGCATGATTGGGCGGATCGCCAGCGCTCGCACAACCTGGTAAATCCAGGCTGAATTTCTTGCAGCGCGGCGCGGGAATTTCGTCGCGAAATCTCGGGCCCGCGTCGCCGAAGACGCGGTCACTGCTGTTTTTGTTGGTTTGCGTTCTCTTTCGCTTTGGCATTCTTCGATGCTTCGTGATGACCGATGGCGCAGCCGGCGGCAGCGCCGAGCACGCCGTGATGGTGGGCCAAATGGCCGGCGACTCCGCCAACCACTGCGCCCTTGATGCATCCCTTGGCTTGCGCCGGTCCTGCGCCATAGGCGAGCGCGAGGACAAAGGCCAGAACCGCACTAATCAAGATGGCTTTCATGCTGCACAATCCCTGCGTTGACGGCAGATTAATCCGGGCGGGGGCGATCCGTTCCGCGCGAGCGGCGCGCATTTCCCGCAGAGAGCGACGGTTCCTCAATTCGCGCCAGAGAGGGATCCGTCTGGCTGACGACGTAGGTTATCGAGCCGGTCGGCGCGCTAATTCCCTGCTTTTCGGAGAAAACCGAGAATTTCGGAAACCGGCATCGGCCTCCGCCTCCGTGGGTATGGACGGATCAATTCCTGCGCAATATGGTGGCGGTGCAGTTTGCCGTGCGCTCCCTTTTTTGCCGCGTCGGCAAGGCAGGCGATGAACACGTTCGTTTCAATGACGCTGCGCCGGCGCCCTTCGATTTGCCGCCGCTCGCAAAGCGTCGATATCGAGAGACCTGGCCATGACCGACAACAAGCGGGCCGCAGACGTTACTAAGGATTGGCAAGCAACGCAGGACCAGAAGTCCTCCGCGACGCACCTCCGCCTTTTCGCCGCGCTCTGCTGGATCGTCGCCATTGGGGGCGAGGTCGCCGGGATTTACTTGTTCTACCGGCACAAGTTCGACCATGGGAACCTGCCGCTGCTGATCGGCCTGCTCGTCGGGATCGCGGTTTTCGCAATCGCCGGCAACTTGCTCTGGAAGGCGGCCAACAGGCACGATCCGGCCCGCGCATCCGACACGGCCAGATTCTTCTTCCAGAACCAGCTCGGCGCGATCGTCACGCTGATTGCCTTCCTCCCGCTGGTTTTCCTGATCCTGACCGACAATAACATGGATCCGCAGACCAAGAAGGTCGCCGGTGGCGTCGGCGTCGTGCTGGCCGTTATCGCGACGCTGATCGGGGTCAGCTACCAACCACCTTCGGTCGAGCAGTACACGAAGGACATGAACGCGTGCGCGACCCAGATCAAGACGGGGCAGCCGACTACAGCCTGTTCCCCCGACGTCGCCGCCCAGGCGAAGGAGATCGCCACGGACTCCGCCACGGTGGCCGCGGCGACGAAGGACGCGGCACACCCCGCCGGTCAGGACGTCGTCTACTGGATCGCGCCGGAAAACGGCGCCAAGAAGTCCGAGACGCCGCATGTCTTCCATCTCTGCGCAGGTGTGAGTCCGCTGAAAGGCAAGGCCGTGAACAGCGGCTCCGTGACCGAGGCCTACGCACAGAACGCCATACGCATCACAAAGCAGATCAAGATGGAACAGAAGCAGTGCGGGTTCACGGTTTCGCAGTGAGCTGTCCCGCGTTGTATCGCGCCCTTTAGATTTCGAAGCCAAACAGACGCCGAAAGAGCCGCTAAGCCTCGAGAATGCCGCAGCTTTCCTCGGAAGGCTTGTGCCGACGGCAGAGAGCCGCGCCTTCGTCTGGCTGGGGCGGGAGGATTCGAACCTCCGCATGGCGGAATCAAAATCCGCTGCCTTACCACTTGGCTACGCCCCAATATTTGCCGGACTTCCCCCGGCCTGCGGCGGCGCGACCATAGGGCCAGGCCTTTAGTCTCGCAACCTCTTCCTCTATGAAAAGCGCCGCGAAACCCTTGGTAGGAAATCCAGGCGATGGCGCGGCCACCCCACGGCTCATTGCGGAAAATCGACCTCGGCCGGCTCGACATGAGGATCGAGGCAGGCGACGACGGCGCGATCCATGCGCGCTCGCCCTTCAAGCTCACTCCTCATGATCCGCACGTCACCGCCTGGCTCGACCGATGGGCGGCGCGCGCGCCCGACCGCCTCTTCCTCGCCGAACGCATGGCAGACACTTGGCGCAGCCTCACCTATGGCGAAACGCGGCTCAAGGTTCGCGCCTTGGCACAGGGACTCATCGCGCGTGAGCTCAGCCTCGAGCGCCCGCTTCTCATCCTCTGCGGCAATGGAATCGAGCATGCCTTGCTCGCGCTGGCCGCGTCCTACGTCGGCATCCCCTACGCGCCCGTTTCGCCAGCCTATCGAGAGAATCCTGACAAGCTCGCGCGGATCGTCGCCTTGCTGACGCCAGGCTTGATCTTTGTCGAGGATGACGAAAGCGAGGCGATCGCCTCCGTGACGCAGAACATCGAGATCCTCGCTTCGAAGCCGGCCGGACGCGCCCATGCTCTCTCTACGCTCGCGCAGGCTGCGACGCCGGCGCTCGATACCGCGCATGAAGCGGTTGCCCCGGACGTGATCGCCAAATTCATGTTCACCTCCGGCTCGACGGGCGAGCCGAAAGCGGTGATCACCACGCACCGCATGCTCTGCGCCAATCAGGCGATGATCGCTTCTTACTTGCGTTTTCTCCTCGACGAGCCGCCGGTCCTTCTCGATTGGCTGCCTTGGCATCACAGTTTCGGCGGCAACCAGAATTTCAACCTGACGCTCTGCCATGGGGGGACTTTGTATATCGATGCGGGCCGGCCGACGCCGGAGGGAATCGAAACAACGCTCGCGAACGTGCGCGCCATTGCGCCGACGATTCATTTCAACGTGCCGCATGGGCTCGACATGCTTCTGCCGCGCCTGAAGAGCGATAAAAAGCTGGCCGGGAGATTCTTCAGCGGGCTGAAGCTCGCATTCCTCGCCGGCGCGCCGATCCCGCGCCAATTGATCGAGCAATTCGACGATCTTGCGCTTAGGACCTGCGGCGAGCGGATCCTAATCATGAGCGGTTACGGGGCGACCGAAACTTCGCCTGCCGCCCTCTTCTGCGATCAGGCCGCTTCTTCGAGCGTCGGATTGCCCTTGCCCGGTACGGAACTGAAGCTTGCGCCCCGCGGCGAAAAGATGGAGGCGCGGATCAGGGGCCCGCACGTGACGCCCGGCTATTGGCGCAGCCCGGAACTCACGCGCCGCGCCTTCGATGAAGAGGGCTATTATTGCCTCGGCGATGCGCTGCGGCTCACGCGGGAGAGCTTCTGCTTCGACGGAAGATTGGACGAGGATTTCAAGCTCGCAACCGGCGCATGGGTAAGCGTCGGACCCTTGCGGCAAAGCTTCATCGAGACCTTCTCGCCCTATGTGAAGGATCTCGCGCTCGCCGGTCCCGGCGAGGCGTATCTGATTGCGCTCGTTTTTCCGGATATCGAAAAGTGCCGGGAGCTCGCTGGACCCGGCGCACTTGGCGAAGTTCTCGCCCATCCTGCCGTTCTCGCCAAATTTCACGCTTTGCTCGATGCCTTTTCGCGCAGAGCGCGCGGATCTTCGGATCATATTGCGAAAATTGCACTTCTTCCGGAACCTTCCGCGGAGGAATTGACGGCAAAGGGCAGCCTCAATCAGGCCGGCGTGCGGGCCCGGCGCGCGGCACTGATCCGTGCTCTTTATGCCGGTCGGCGGGCCGCAATCGAAGCGTCCCCCCGGCAAAATCCGGGCGCAGCTCCGAGCAGCTCTCCCTGACGCGCCATTCCGCGCGAAATCTCTGCGCCCACAGCGAATTTCCCAGCAATTCACCTTCGCCAGGAAAAGCCGTCGCGCCGGCCGTCCCCGCTTGGTAAAGAGAGAGAAAAATTCGAGGCATTTCCGTGGGCGAACCCAGTCTTGCGCTTTCCCGCGCCGCTTCTGCGGCGATCGTGGCGCATCTCGAAGCGGCGGGCTATCCGCTTTGCGAGCCGCCGATCCTGCAAAAGCCCGCGCCTTTCTTCGAATCCGGCGAAGAGATCCGCAGCCGGCTTTATCTGACCAGCGATCCCTCGGGCACGGAATATTGCCTGCGGCCCGAATATACGATTCCTGTCTGCCGCGCTTATCTCGCCTCGCAAGAGGCGGGGCAGCCGGCCTCCTTTTGCTACTGCGGCCCGGTCTTCCGCTACCGCAGCGAGGGGCCGAGCGAATTTTTGCAGGCCGGGCTCGAAAACTTCGGCCGTCTGGACCGCGAGGCCGCTGATGCCGAGGTTCTCGGCCTTGCGCTGGATGCGGTGGTCAGCGCGCGCGGACCAAAGCTCAACGTACGTTTCGGCGATGCGGGGCTTATTCACGCGCTGATCGGCGCGCTCGATCTTTCGCCGCAATGGCGTCGGCGGATCCTGCGCGGCCATGCGCAGGAAAAAGCGCTCGACGCAGTTCTGGCTCCGCCGAGCGGCAGCGGTCCCGATCATAGCGGCGTGCTCGCCGCGCTCGAAGGCACCGACAAACAGGATGCACGCGCGCTCGTCGAGGATCTTCTGGCCATTGCCGGCATTTCGACGGTCGGCGGGCGCACGGCGGCAGAGATTGCCGAGCGCTTTCTCGAACAGGCGGCGCTGAAATCGGGCTCCGGCTTTCCGGCCGAGCAGCGCGCCATCCTCGAGGAATTCCTGGCAATCGAATCCGATCCCGACCAGGCCTCGGCGCGCCTGCGTCAGCTCGCCGCCGATGCGGACCTCAATCTCAGCCTCGCGCTCGATCGTTTCGACGCGCGCCTCGGCTTTATGGCCGCGCGCGGACTCGATGTCGCCGAATTTCGCTTCGCGACGCGCTTCGCCCGCAACCTCGATTATTATACCGGCTTCGTCTTCGAGGCTCGCGACGATCTCGATGACAAGCCGATCATCGGCGGCGGCCGCTATGACGCGTTGCTGCGCGCGCTCGGTGCCGAAACCGATATCCCCGCAGTCGGCGCGGCAATTTGGGTCGAGCGGCTCAGGATCTCGGAAAATGCAGGTTGGTGGCGATGACCGGTAACCTCGTCCTCGCCGTACCCTCGAAGGGGCGGCTGCAGGAAAACGCCGCGGCCTTTTTTGCGCGCGCCGGATTGGATTTGATTCAAGGCCGCGGCGCGCGCGATTATCGCGGCCGCATTGCAGGTTTCGACACGGTCGAAGTGGCTTTCCTTTCGGCTTCGGAAATCGTGACGCAGCTTGCCGCGGGCGGCGCACATCTCGGCATAACCGGCGAGGATCTCATCCGCGAAACCGTGCCCGATGCCGACGCGAAATTCGAGCTCCTGGCGCCGCTCGGCTTCGGCCACGCCAATGTCGTCGTCGCCGTGCCGCAGGCTTGGATCGATGTGAAGACCATGGCAGACCTCGAGGACGTCGCAGCGGCCTATCGCGCCAAGCGCGGCGAGCGCATGCGGGTCGCCACCAAATATGTGAGCTTGACCCGCCGCTTCTTTGCCGCAAGCCATGTCACGGATTATCGCATCGTCGAGAGCACCGGCGCGACGGAGGGCGCCCCTGCGGCCGGAACCGCCGAACTCATTGTTGACATTACGACGACGGGGGCGACGCTCGCGGCGAATGCGCTCAAAGTTCTAGACGACGGCATCATTCTGCGCTCCGAAGCCAATCTCGTCGCCTCGCTCGCCGCGCCTTGGGGCAAGACGCAACGCGAAGCGGCGCGCATCATCCTGTCGCGGATCGCGGCCGAGGAAGTGGCGCGCACCACACGCGAGGTCTCGGCGCGGATCCCCGAGGTCGATGTCGAATTCTTCGCCCATGCCGAGGTCTTGTTCGCCGCCCGTCCGCGCCGCCATCTGACCGACGGCTGGCTCACGCTGGCCTGTCCGACGACAAAAGTTCCGGCACTTGCCGATTGGCTGATCACCCAGGGCGCGGCGGAAGTCACCGTTTCCGCGCTCGACTATATTTTCGCGGCGGAAAACAAGCTCTACGATCGGCTCTTGGCACGGCTCGGCTAGCGGGAGAGCCTTATGAAACGCGTAGCTCTGCTTGCCTTCGCGGTCTTTCTCTTGAGCTCGCAAGCCGAAGCGGGCGCCGCCTGCGGGCAGGAATGCGACGAAGCCTATTCCTCCGCAGTCGTGGATTGCCATGCGCACTATGGCACCGCGCCAGAGGACGCGGACGAGCTTTCCGACTGTATCCAGAACGCACGCGACGATTACAGTTCGTGCGCGGAGAATTGCGCCGAAGAGACGAGATAATCCAACTCACTCCGCCGCTTGCTTCATATCGCGCGGGGTGAACATCCCGGTGCCGGCCGGACGCATTTCGAGATTGCGTTTGTGGAATTGCGCGACGGACGAGCGATGGCCGATCGAGACGAAGGTCGTGCCGGGGAGATGTTCGCGGATCGTCTTGTAGATTTCGGCCTCCATCGGTTCGTCCATCGCGGTCGTTGCTTCGTCGAGGAAGAGCCAATCGGGTTTGGCGAGCAGAGCGCGGGCCACGGCGAGACGCTGCTGTTCGCCGCCCGAAAGGGTCTGCGACCAGATGTCTTCCACATCGAGCTTGCCGATGAGGTGGTTCAGGTTGGCCGCGCTGAGCGCGCCCTGCAAAGTTGCATCGTCATAAGTATCGGGCGATGCGGGGTAGGCGAGCGCCGTGCGCAGAGTTCCGATAGGAATATAGGGCTTCTGCGGCAGAAGCATCACGCGCTCAGGCAATTCCACATTGCCTTCGCCATAGGGCCAGATGCCGGCGATGGCGCGAAAGAGCGTCGATTTACCCGAGCCAGAGGGCCCGGTGAACAGGGTCGGCTCGTGGCTCGCGAGACGCAAATTGGCCCCTTCGACGATGGTGCGCCCGTCGGGCAGGCGCAGCGTCAAAGCATCGACATTGACGCCTTCGTCGAGCGATGCCGGGCGTGGCCTCAGCTCGAACGTGCCGGCCTTTTCGATGGCGCGGTCGAAGGAAGTCAGACGGTCGAGAACCGATTTGAAATCGGCCAGTTCGACGTAATAAGTGACGAAGAAGGTCAGCGCGTCGTTGACGTTCGAAAACGCGTTCGCCGTTTGCGTCATGATGCCGAGCGAAATCTTGCCGGCAAAGTAAAAGGGCGCCGAGACGATATAGGGAATGAAAGGACTGAGCTGGGCGTAGGACGCCGTGAAGGCCGTGAGCTTCTTGCGGCAATGGACGATCTCGAAATAATTCTTCACGATCGCGGCGAACCTCTGCCGAAGCGACATTTTCTCGACGGTTTCGCCGCGGAGCAGAGCGACCTGTTCGGCATATTCGCGCAATCTCGCAAGCGAGAAGCGGAAGTCGGCCTCGTAACGCTGGCGGATGAAGGAGAGCCGCGCCAGCGGCCTTCCGATCCAATGGGTGATCAACGTCCCGAGCCCGGCATAAACGATGGCGACCCAGCACAGGAATCCGGGCACGGCAATATGCGTATAGGGAAGCGTGAAGCTTTCCGACAAGGTCCAAAGAATGATCGAGAACGAAACGAATGACGTGAGCTTCGAAAGAAGCAGGATCGAAAACGAATAGACCCCGTAGCTGATCTGGCCGCCGTCGATGAAGCGATTGATGTCTTCGGAGATGCGCTGGTCGGGGTTGTCGGTCGAGATGCCGGCGAGCGACATGCGATAATGCGCGTGATTGTCGAGCCAACGGTCGACATAGAAGCTCGTCAACCAGCGCCGCCATCTGATGACGAGAGTGGAGGTGACGAAAAATTCCGTCACGGCCGCAGCAATATAGACGAAGACCCAGGGCGCAAAGACGAAGAAAAGCTGATTCCAGAAGGCCGCTGCATCGCGGTTCTGGATCGCGTTGAACCAATCGCGCGAAAAGAAGGAAATCCTGACGTTGATGCCGACCTCGGCCTGATTGATGAGGACGAGAAAGACGGCCATCGCAATGGCAACGCCGCGTTCCGTCCCGCGGAACGGGGGAAACGGCCAAATCCTCGCTGTCGTGCGATCGCCCGTGTTGAAAAAGCGATCGGCGATCCGCATCATCGACCGCACCAAGGGGATGAAGGAGACGAGATAGACGAGGATCCCGAAGATGGCGACGGTCAGCGGCAAGGTAATCGGCAGTTCGTAGCTCGCGAGCGATTTGGGCCAAAGGCGCATGGCCGCCAGAAGCGCGAGAGGTCCGAAGGTGATGAGCTCGATGCCGAAGACCGCTACGAAAATCCTGAGATAGCTCGAGACTCCGCGGCTCTGGAAAGTCGTGAAGGCGCAAATCGCCGAAACGCAGGTAAAGAACCAGAGGGTCGCGTTCCCCGTCCTCTCGGCGAGAACGGCGACGGCGGCGGTGAAAAGCGCGATCAGGAGGGAGAGGATTTTCATGGGCCTCTACGTGGTTGCACCTTGCGACTGCGGAAAGCCAAAGCCAACGCTTCGGCGCGAATGTTCTGCTGGCCAAGACTCAGAATCGAAACGCCTAACCTGCCAAAAGCTTCCGCCCGACATCCGCGATGAGGCTCGGCGTGCATGTTCCGGGCCGGCACGGATGTTGGCGCACTAAGTCATTGTTTTAGCTCGTGTCAAGAATGGGCGGGCGAAGCGAGCGAAAGTGCCGCGCCGGCCTTATGCAAACGAAAAATGCGCCGCATTAAAGGCTAGGCTTCAAGATCGCGCTGCGGCGGATGCGCGGCGTTGATCGAAGCGATGAGCACCGGCGAGGGCCGAAAGGTCAGCACACGACGTGGCTTGATCGGCACTTCTATTCCGGTGCGCGGATTGCGGCCGATCCGCTCCCGCTTCGAGCGGACCGTGAAAAGGCCGAAAGAGCGAAGCTTCACCGGTTCTCCGCGGACCAAGGCTTCCGAAATCTCTTCCAGCGCCATTTCGAATATGTCGCGCGCCTGAGCGCGGGAGAGTCCCTTGCAGGACTCATAGACGGCGTTCAGGAGATCAGCCCGCGTCGTTGTCTTTCTGTCCGTTTCATTCGGCAGCGATTGACGCACGTGATTTTCTCCTCGACGCCCGGAGCCGGGAGATCCGGCGCTTCCTGCTGAGAAGAATTGCCGGATAGCGTTCCGGCCAAGTCCTCAGGCGCGCGAAGCTCGGCCACAATCGTAAAATCTGGCTTCGGGCGCAAGTCGCTATTGAATAAATAAAGCCCCGGCGAACCGGGGCTTTATCGTGGCATAATCTCAAGCTTGCGTCAGAAATCCATGCCGCCCATGCCGCCCATGCCGCCCATGCCGGGCGCGCCTGCCGCGGTTTCCTTCTTTGGCTGTTCCGCAACGATGGCTTCGGTGGTGATCAGCAGGCCGGCGACCGAGGCGGCGTCCTGAAGAGCGGTGCGGACGACCTTTGTCGGGTCGATGATGCCGAGCTTGACGAGGTCGCCGAACTCACCGGTCTGGGCGTTGTAGCCATAGCCGTAATTGCTGTTTTCGATGAGCTTGCCGACGACCACGGCGCCGTCCGCGCCGGAATTGTCGATGATCTGCTTGGCCGGGGCCTGGATCGCCTTGCGGACGATTTCGATACCGGCCTTCTGATCCGAATTCTCGGCCTTCAGGCTGTCGAGCGCTTTCGCCGCGCGCAGCAGCGGAATGCCGCCGCCCGGCAGAATGCCCTCTTCGACCGCGGCGCGGGTGGCGTTGAGCGCATCATCGACGCGGTCCTTCTTTTCCTTCACTTCGACCTCGGTCGCACCGCCCACCCGGATGACGGCGACGCCGCCGGCGAGCTTGGCGAGCCGCTCCTGAAGCTTCTCGCGGTCGTAATCCGAAGTCGTCTCGGCGATCTGCGACTTGATCTGGGCGATCCGCGCTTCGATGTCGGCCTTGGTGCCGGCGCCGTCGATGATCGTCGTTGCTTCTTTTTCGATCCGCACCCGCTTGGCGCGCCCGAGCATGGGAAGCGTGACGTTCTCGAGCTTGATGCCGAGATCCTCGGAGATGAGCTGACCACCGGTGAGGATGGCAATGTCTTCGAGCATGGCCTTGCGCCGATCGCCGAAGCCCGGCGCCTTCACCGCCGCGACCTTGAGGCCGCCGCGCAGCTTATTGACCACCAGGGTCGCGAGCGCCTCGCCTTCCACGTCCTCGGCGACGATGAGCAGCGGCTTGCCGGTCTGCACCACCGCCTCGAGCACCGGCAACATGGCCTGGAGCGAGGAAAGCTTCTTCTCGTAGACGAGAATGAACGGATCTTCGAGTTCGGCGATCATCTTCTCGGCATTGGTGATGAAATAGGGCGAGAGATAACCGCGGTCGAACTGCATGCCTTCGACGACATCGAGCTCGGTCTCGAGGCTCTTTGCCTCTTCGACGGTAATGACACCCTCGTTGCCGACCTTTTGCATCGCGGTCGCGATCATCTTGCCGATCGAGGAATCGCCATTGGCGGAATTGGTCCCGACCTGGGCGATCTCGTCATTCGAGGTGACCTTCTTGGAATTGGTCTTGAGATCGGAGACGACGGCGTCGACCGCGAGGTCGATTCCGCGCTTCAAATCCATCGGATTGAGACCGGCGGCGACCGCCTTGGTGCCCTCGCGCACGATCGAGGCGGCGAGCACGGTCGCCGTCGTCGTGCCGTCTCCGGCGACGTCGTTTTGCTTGGAGGCGACTTCGCGCACGAGCTGGGCGCCCAGGTTTTCGAACTTGTCGGAGAGCTCGATTTCCTTGGCGACGGTCACGCCGTCCTTGCTGATGCGCGGTGCGCCGAAGGATTTTTCGATGACCACGTTGCGGCCCTTCGGACCCAAAGTGACCTTGACCGCATTGTTGAGAACCTCGATGCCGCGCAACATGCGGTCGCGGGCATCGGAGGCGAAACGTACGTCCTTGGCTGCCATTTTATGAAACTCCTGGATTGGGGGATCGTGCGATAGGGGCTCAGCCGACGACGCCGAGGATGTCGCTCTCCTTCATGATCAGGAGATCATGGCCGTCGATCTTGACCTCCGTGCCCGACCATTTGCCGAACAGGACTCGATCGCCCTTTTTCACGTCGAGAGGGACGAGCTTACCGGTCTCGTCGCGCGCTCCGGGGCCGACGGCGACGATCTCGCCCTCCTGCGGCTTCTCTTTCGCCGTATCGGGAATGATGATCCCGCCCTTCGTCTTTTCCTCGCCTTCGAGGCGCTTGACGACCACGCGGTCATGCAGGGGTCGGAAATTCATTTGGATGTTTCCTTGAACGCTGCGCGATGGCACGGGCGTGCCCCGCGGAATTGGCCTGGTGTTAGCACTCAGTCTTGAAGAGTGCTAAGAGCGCTTTGGACATAGGCGGCAGCTCTCAAGCTGTCAAGCAGAGGAAGGGCGGCCCGATTGGACAGGCGGCGCCCTGGTTTCCGGGATGGTTTACGGTCCGAGCCGCCGGCTTGGGCTATGGGACGGCGAGCGCCACGAAACGTTCCTCGCCCGAAGGGCTCGCGACGAGGAGCAGCGCCAATTTCTTACCGGCCTGTCTCAGGGCCTTCATTTTCTTGGCGACGTCGGCGGGATCGGAAACGGGCTCCTGATTGATTTCGAGGATAACTTCGCCCGGCTGAATATTCTTTTCGGCCGCCGGAGAATCGGAATCGACGCCGGCGACGACGACGCCCGACGTGACGCTCTCCTTGATCGAAAACTTCTGTCGCGATGCATCGTCGAGGCTCGCAAAGGCCATGCCCAGCGTCTTTTCGATGATCGTCTTGGGAGCGCTCGGTTGAGGCGGCGTGCCCGTTTCGAGCGAAGCCTGTTTTTCATTGTCTTCGAGCCGGCCGAGCGTAACCGTTTTGGTCAAGAGCTGGCCCTTGCGCATGATGACCACATCGACCTTTTTGCCGACCGCGGTCGAAGCGACGAGTTTCGGCAAGTCGCGCGATGCCCCGATGTCCTCGCCGTTGAACTTGACGATCACGTCGCCTGTCTCGATGCCGACGGCGGCGGCGGGGCCGTTTGCATCCGTTCCGGCGACCAGCGCGCCGTGCACGGTGCCGAGATCGAGGCTTTCGGCGAGCGAATCGTCAATCGGCTGGATGCGCACGCCGAGCCAGCCGCGCCGCGTCTCGCCATATTCGCGCAATTGATCGATGATCGGGACGACCGTGTTGGAGGGGGTAGCGAAACCGATGCCGATCGAACCGCCGGTCGGCGAAAGGATCGCCGTATTGATGCCGATGACCTCGCCGTCCATGTCGAACAGCGGCCCGCCGGAATTGCCTTTGTTAATGGCGGCGTCGGTCTGAATGTAATTGTCGTAGGGGCCGGAATCGATGTCGCGGTTGCGCGCCGAGACAATGCCGGCGGTCACGCTTCCACCGAGCCCGAACGGATTGCCGACGGCGATCACCCAATCGCCGACCCGCATCTTGTCGCTGTCGCCGAACTTCACCGCTTTGAGCGGCTTGTCCGTCTTGACCTTCAAAACCGCGACGTCGACCTTCGTATCCTTGCCGAGAACCTTGGCGCGCAGCTTCGTCCCATCGGTGAAAATGACCGTGACTTCGTCGGAATCGGCAATGACATGATTGTTGGTGACGATGATGCCGGAAGGATCGATCACGAAGCCGGAGCCGAGCGAATTGGACCGGCGCTCGTGCGGATGCATCGCCTGGTCGTCGCCCCCGCCGTTCTCGCTTTTGCCTTGCTGGTGATGGCGGAAGAAATCATTGAAGAGATCGTCGAAAGGCGTGCCGGGCTCGAGCTCCGGCTCGCCGGTCGCGCTTTTATCTTCGAAGGTCTGCGTCGCGGAAATATTGACGACCGCATCGCTCACTTGCGCCGCGAGATCGGCGAAGGAATCGGGCGCATGGCCGGCAGCCGCGCGGTCAAGCCCGATGCCGCTGAGGAAGAAGGCGGTGAGCGCGATCGCAAATCCCGACAGAACTGCGCGTCCCGAGCGAACCGAGGGCCTATACGCCGGATGGGACATGAACGAAAAAATCATGAATTGTCTCCTGCACGCTTCCTCGCCGGATTAATGGAGCCGGTCTGGCGTTTTGGGGGCGGCAGCGCCCGGCGCAGTCGGACGAAATTATCCCATCGCCTGCCTTTGCGCCAGATTTGCCACGGGATTGCCGAGGCAACTGCCAAGTCCAACGGTTCAAAATCGCGGCACTAATCCTCTTCCCGGTAGCCATAGGCCGGAACATTGCCGCTCGACCCATAATATTTATACGGGAGGAATTTCCCGGAGATCGTCAGCTTGACCCTGTCGCCGCGGGGATCGGGCTGTCTCTCCATGGCGAGCTCCAGATCGATGGCCGACATGATGCCGTCGCCGAATTCCTCTTCGATCAGCGCTTTCAATGCCGGTCCGTTGACCATCACGAGCTCGTAGAAGCGATAGATCAGAGGATCGGCGGGCGGCATCGGCGTGCCGCGCATCGGCACTTCGTTGAGCAGACGCTTTTCTGCTTCGCTCAATCCGAAGAGCTCGGCGGCTTTCTCGGCCTGCGGGCGCGTGAGCTTCATCTGACCGAGCAGAGCGCCGACGATGAGCAAGGGCGACATGCCGCCGATCTCGCCAGTGACGAAGGCCCAAGACCATCCGCGCTCGCGCTTCATGTCCAAAATTTTTTCGGTGAGGTCGGATCTGCGCATCTTGATCTCCGAGTTCGCTCAGCGCGATGCAGAGGGCGTGCCGGAAGTCTGCTGCGCCGGCGTCTCGGGGCTCGAAGGCGCCGCGAAAAAGCGGAAGAAGGCCGATTTGGGGGTGAGCACGAAGCGCGTGCCGGCGGGCTTCAATCCGTTTTCATAAGCCTGCATCGAGCGATAGAAGGCGAAGAAATCCGGATCCTTGCCATAAGCCGCGGCAAAGATCCGGTTGCGCTCGGCATCGCCGGCGCCGCGGATCTGGTCGGCCTGGCGCTGCGCGTCGGCGCGCAGAACCGTTGCGTCGCGATCGGCCTTCGCCCGGATTTCCTGCGCTTCCTCGCTGCCCTGGGCGCGATAGAGCGCCGCCTCGCGCGCCCATTCGCTCTGCATCCGGCTATAGACCTTTTCCGAAATCTGTTCTGGCAGGTCTGCGCGCCTTATGCGCACGTCGATTGCGGCAACGCCGAGCTTGGCGGCCTCCTGATTGACCTGATCGCGGATGCGTCCCATGAGGGCTTCGCGTTCGCCGCTGACGATCTCGGTGAGATCGGCATCCCCGAGCACGCGGCGGACCGCCGAATTCAAGATGAAGCCGAGCTGAGCTTCGGCGCGATCGATGGTTCCGACCGACTGGTAGAATTTCAGCGGATCGACGATCCGATAGCGCAAAAAGGCGTCGACCTCGACGCGCGTATTATCGGAGGCCAGCACTTCCTGCGTCGGAGTCTCGACGCCCAGGATGAGCTTGTCGATCAAGACGACGTTCTCGACGAAAGGGATCTTCAAATGAAGTCCCGGTTCGGTCACGAGCCCGCGCCCCGCAACGGGCGCCCCGAAACGCAGGACCAGCGCCTGTTCTGTCTGCGCCACCGTAAAGCCCGACTCCGCGACAATAACGAGGAGAAGCCCGACGACGATTGCGCCTATGACGCCCGCGCTCCTCACTTCTGGTCTCCCTCGGAGGGCTTCGCGTTGAGTTCGGGAAGCGGCAGATAGGGCAGAACGCCTTGGGCGCCTGCGCCATCGACGATGACCTTGTCGGCGCCCCCGAAAACCTTTTCCATCGTCTCGAGATAGATGCGCTCGCGCGTTACTGCGGGGGCATTTTTATATTGCGCATAGATCTGGTCGAAGCGCGAGGCCTGCCCCGTCGCCTCGGCGACGGTCTGCAGGCGATAGGCTTCCGCCTGCTGCAAAATGGCGGCAGCCTGGCCCCGCGCCACAGGCACGACATTATTGGCGTAAGCCTCGGCCTCGTTTCGCATGCGGTCGCGATCCTGCTGGGCCGCCGTCACGTCGCGAAAGGCCTCGATCACTTGCTCGGGGGGCTCGACCGATTGCAATTGAACCTGCAGGACGAGAACGCCGGCGTGATAGCTATCGAGGATCTTCTGCATGAGCGCCTGGACTTCCGGCTCGATCACTTTGCGCTCGGCTGTCAGGATCTTCTGGATGAGGCTATGGCCGATGACCTCGCGCATGGCGCTCTCGGCGACCGCTTTCACCGTCTCCGGCGGATTGGCGATATTGAAGGCATAGTCTTCCGGATGGACCGGATCGATCTGCCAGATGACCACGAATTTGACGTCGGCGATATTCTGGTCGCCGGTCAGCATCAGGCTTTCTTCCGGCACGTCGGCTTCGGCCGGCTGCTCGTCTGGATTGCGCATGTCCTGGCGGTAAGCGAAGCCGACGTCGATCACGTTGCGATCGGTGACTTGCAGTTTCTTCACCGAACCGATCGGAAAGGGCAGGTTGTAATTGAGGCCCGACGAGGTCTTGCCCGTGTAGCGGCCGAAGATCATGTTGAGCCCGACTTCATTGGGCTCGATGATGTAGAATCCCGAGAGGAGCCAGAGCAGCACGCCGAGCAATGCGACGGCGAGAAGCGTGCGCCCGCCGAGGCCGCCCGGCAGAAATTGCCGGAGCTTCGACTGAATGCCCCGCAGCCATTCTTCGAAATCGGCGGGCGGATTGGGCATTTGTCCCCACGGCCCGGGACCGGGTTTCCAGGACCCGCCGTTTTTGCCGTCGCTATTCCAAGGCATTCATCGATCCTGAACCGGCGCGCCCCGCCAGCGTCCTCATAGAACCAATTGCATTCCTAAGGAAGCCAAGCTTTCCGCTAGGCGTGCCGGCGCACATAATCGGCAAAAACGAACGCCGCATCGTCACCTTTGCCGGGCGCATGCGGCTCGCGGCGGATTTCCTCCCACTTCGACCAATCGAGAGGCGGAAAAAAGGCATCGCCCGGCGGGGAAAGCGCGACATAGGTCACGTAAAGCCGATCGACGCGATCAAGCAAGGCGCGGAAAATTTCAGCCCCGCCCGCGAGGATGATCTCCGCGGCACCGAGTGCTTCCGCCCGTCTTTGGCCAAGCTCAAGCGCGGCTTGCGGATCTGTTACGACGAAGACGCCGGCGGGCGGGCTGAAAGCGCGATCGCGCGTGACGACGATCGTCTCGCGGCCGGGCAGGACGCGACCGAGGGAGGCGAACGTCTTGCGCCCCATGATGACCGGCTTGCCGAGCGTCAGTGCCTTGAAATGTTTCAGATCGCTCGAAATATGCCAAGGCAGGCGATTGTCGCGACCGATCACGCCGTTCTCGGCAATCGCCACGACGGCGGCAAGCGGCTTCATGAGGCGCGCGCGAATTCATGGAGCGCCGGCCCGACGAGCCGGCAGATCCGCCAATCCCTCATCAGGCGCGCGCCGGTCGATTCATAAAAGCGGATCGCGTTCTCGTTCCAATCGAGCACCGACCATTCGAGCCGGCCGAGCTTCTCCTCGACGCAGCGGCGCGCGATATTGTGCAGCATCGCAGCGCCCAAACCTTTCTTGCGATAGGCTTCGCGCACGTAAATATCTTCGATCCAGATCCCGTGCCGGCCGACAAAGCTCGAGAACGTGTAGAACCAGAGGATGAAGCCCGCCGGCTGGCCTTCATATTCGGCGATATCGGCGAAGACGCGCGGATGCTCGCCGAAGAGCGCTTTGCCGAGCAGGGCTTCGTTCGCTTCGACCTCGTGCTCGAGATGTTCGAAGGCAGCAAGCTCCTTGACGAAGGCGAAGACGAGCGCAAGGTCGCTCGCCGTCGCCGGCCGTATTTCGATGGTCTTGCTCACGGGTTCCGGCGTCCAAACGAGACGACATAGGCGCCGTCGCGCACATCGATCAGCGGATCATCGGATTGCTCGATACCAGGCGCTAGCGCGCCCGGAAGAAAGAGCAATTTCTTCTGCGCCGCGAGACTGTCGGGATCGACCTTGTCGATGGTCAAAGTGCCGAGCTCCACGACTTTGCGATCGGCAGGCCAGGGTTTGGAGGGATCCCTCGTCTGATCCCCGGGCGCGGCGAGCTGCGCTTGCAGATGGAAAGTGACGGGCCCCTTTGCGAGGCGCGCCGGCAGTTCATCGACCAGGAAATCGGGCGCCTTTTTGGCCGCGTCGGCGGGATCGAGGTGAACGAGCTTTTCCGGCTGCATCATATAGCGCACCGGCTGTTTCTTGCCGTCCTTGTCTACGAATATGAAGGCATCGATGCCGTAATATTCCTCGTCGGCAAATGAATCCGGCGTCGATGTCGAGGCGAGCGCGGCGGGAGCCGCAGGATGCGCGGCGAGGAAGGCGTCGAGCTTCGTCGGCTTTGGCGCATTGGGAGGGCTCGCGGCAGTGGCGAGCAGGAGATCGCGAAAACCGGCGCCGTCCGAGACGGGAAAGAATTTCAGCGAGACCAAAACCATGTCGGTCTCGCTGCCGTCTTTCAAATGATATTTGATTGCCATGCCATGCGGCAGGCCCTTGGATCCGTCTGCGACATTGGGCACTCCACCCGCGTCGGAGAAGCGGATGGTGACCGGGATCGCGCTCCCGTCGAAAATGCTTGCCTTGCTCAGCCTACTCGCGTCCGGCGAGCCCTTGAACGTTCCTTCAACGACGATCCCTTTCGCGTGATTGGCGCGAAATCCTGGATGAACGCCATAGACCTTATTCAAGGCATCGACGATCTGCTGGCCTATCGGCGCCTCGTCTGCGAAAGCGGGCACGAGGCTCGATAGAAGAACGGCCGAAACGGCGAAAATTTTCTTCAAGGTGCATCTCCGAGACGAAGGTCGGCTGGGCGGGGACCCTAGGCCAGAGCGGCACATTAGGCCAGTGGGCGAGCTGTCCCAGATTGCTGTCTTGGAGCGCGGTCTCGCCCTTGCGGTCTAGTCTAGACCGCGACTTCGGCCGCGATCGCCGGATGGGGATCATAGCCTTCGATGACAATGTCTTCGTAGCGAAAGTCGAAAATCGAATTGACCGCCGGATTGAGTTTAAGCCGCGGTAGCGGACGCGGGGTGCGGGTGAGTTGCAGGCGCGCCTGTTCGACATGATTGAGATAGAGATGCACGTCGCCGAACGTGTGGACGAAGTCTCCCGGCGTGAGCCCCGTCACATGCGCGACCATTTGGGTCAAGAGCGCATAGCTTGCGATATTGAACGGAACGCCCAGAAAGGCATCGCCCGAGCGCTGATAGAGCTGGCAGGACAGGCGGCGCACGCCGTTTGTTCTTTCGCTGACGTAGAATTGGAAAAGGCAATGGCAGGGGGCGAGCCGCATCGCCGGAAGATCGGCCGGATTCCAGGCGCTGACGATCAAGCGGCGGGAGAAGGGATCGCGCTCAATTGCGGCGATCACGGCGCTGATTTGATCGATCGCGCGGTCGCCGGCCGGCCAGGCACGCCATTGTTTCCCATAGATCGGACCGAGGTTCCCGGCTTCGTCCGCCCATTCGTCCCAGATGCCGACGCCATGTTCTTTCAAATAGGCGATATTCGTGTCGCCTTTCAGGAACCAGAGCAATTCGTAGACGATGGATTTGAGATGCAGCTTCTTCGTCGTGACGAGCGGAAATCCGGCATCGAGCGGAAAGCGCATCTGATAGCCGAAAATGGACAGCGTGCCCGTGCCCGTCCGATCGGGCTTTTTTTCGCCGTGCGAGAGAATTGTTTGAAGGAGATCGAGATAGGGCTGCATGACAGGACTTATATGGTTCAGCCGACGTTGAATGCAGCGGCGCAGACGGCGATCAGATTGTTGAAAGCGTGGAAAAGCATCGAGGCTTTCACGCTTCCGCTACGCTCGCGAATGGCCGCGAGCGCAAGGCCCAGAGGAAAAACCGCGAGCGCATAGAGATGCGTGCTCTCATAATGGGCAAGGCCGAAGAAGGCGGCGCTCAGAATAACGGCCGGCCAGAGGCCAAGACTCGAGCGCAGGCTCGTATAGATCCAGCCCCTGAAGAGCAGTTCTTCCGTGATCGGGGCGAGCACAACCGCAAGAAAGAAGAGCAGGACGAAGGAAGGTCGATCCGAAGGCATGGTGAGCCAAGTCTCGGACTTAGGATAGAAATAGCCGAGCGCCGCAGTGGCGGCGACGCTATAGACGAGGGCGAGACCCGCAATAATCCAGAGGCGCTTGTCTTTGAGGTGCTGAGCGACTGGCATAAAGCCGATGATCGAGCGCCAGGCGCTGTGGCCCCGCCAGCGCGCAAAGGCGAGAATTGCGAGCGCGGTGCCGGTATAGATGGAGATTGCGATTTCGAGCGTGAGGCGCAGCGGGCCTGTGCCTTCGCCCGTTTGGGGCGTCGTCGCGTCGACGAAGAAACCATGGACCTTGGGCCAGCCGAAGGTCAGGCCGACCCCGAGCGCAATCGTTCCGCCGATTACGGAGGCGATGACGAGCGCGAGAGCGCCAATTCCCAAGAGACTGAGGCAGAGGCCGATCAGCCCGTAAGGCTTGGGGTTCGAGTCGGGATCGCCCTTCATCTGCTTTGAGTCGAGGATTATGTGCAGATTTCCAATTCAGATTCGCGTGAGGCGCGCAATGGTGCGGATTCGGACGGTAAGATTAGAGCAATTCTCAGGATAGAGGTCTGCGCGGCAGGCTCTTTCTAATCGGTCGCGCTTTGCTTATATTCGCCTTGCTGCCTTGCGCAGCTATGGCGATAAACGGCATCGCAATAAGCTCTTCGGACCCGGGGGCGGTACCCGGCGCCTCCACCAAAATGCGTCACGCGCGGATTTTGGCGGGGGCGAAATAGGTTCGACGGGGAGTGTAAAGGGTGTTCTTTCGCCCGGCATGGTTCCGCCGTCATCGGGCCAAACTTATAGTTGCCAACGACAACTATGCTCCGGTGGCTGTTGCCGCGTAATGCGGTAATGGTACCGATTCAAAGCCCTTGGGGCTAGCACTTCAAGGCGGGGTTCGGAGGCACCTGGCAACAGAAGCCTCCACTTATGGCGGGAAGTTTTTCAGGGGATTCACGATCCCGCTCCAAGATTTTGTCTGAGCATGATCTTTTCGGAAAACCGCTTTCCACTTTTCCGGATCATGCTCTGGGTGCGCGCCCTTCGGATATTGGAATGGCTACCGATCTGATCCGTTACGATCTTCTCGTGCAGGACGCGCTACGGGCCGTGATGCGCAAGGTTCTCTCGGACGTGGCGCGCGAGGGTCTGCCCGGCGATCATCATTTTTTTATCACCTTCCGCACCCGCGCGACCGGCGTCCGCCTGTCGAACCGCATGCGCGAGCAATATCCGAAGGAGATGACGATCGTCCTCCAGCATCAATTCTGGGATTTGACGGTCGGCGACCATGCCTTCGAAGTCGGCCTCTCCTTTCAGGGAAAGAGCGAGACTTTGCTCATTCCTTTCGAAGCGGTCACCGGCTTCTTCGATCCTTCGGTCGAATTCGGTCTCAAATTCGAGCTTGCCGGCGAAGCCGAGCCGCCGGCCCTGCCGGGAGAGGCTTCCGGCTCGAGCGTGCGTCCGCTCGCGGGGGACAAGGCAAAGCCGCGCGGCAGCGGCACCGAGCCCATCGAAATCCCCTCGAAGCCCGAACCCGGCAAACCCGCCAATCCGCAAAAAAGTACCGAACAGGCGAAAGTCGTCTCGCTCGAGACCTTCCGGAAGAAGCCGTGACCGGATCTTCCGGCCTGCGCAAACATTCCCTCACGATTGCCGGCCACCGGACGAGCATTTCGCTCGAGGAAGCTTTTTGGGAGGCTTTGCGGCGGATCGCAGCCGAGCAACGCCGTTCGCTCGCCGGCCTCGTCGCGGAGATCGATGCGGCACGCGGTTCGGCCAATCTCTCCTCCGCCATCCGCCTTTACGTGCTCGCCACCGAGCGCCGCGCCTAGAGCGATCTGGCCGAGCGAAACCGTCTTTCCGAATTATCCTCAGTAACGTCCAGCCGCCGTCGGGTCGGGGACGAGGACCGTTGCCGGTGCGCTCGATTGGGGACGGCGCGGCGGCAACGGCGCAGGCCTGCCGATCTGCAGCGGAAGTATGGAACTCGGCATCGACTCCGGCGCCCGTCGCGGCGGTAAAGGCAGCGGCCCTCCGACTTGCAGCGGAAACACGGAATTCGGCGCCGGTTCTTGCGGCCCGTGCTCGTCGGCACTCGGCCCCGGCTGCACCGCGTCGCTCTTATCGGGCTTCGGCGGCGGCGCTTCGCCCGGCGGCGGAACTACGGTCGGCGGCGTCTGGGTCGGCAGCTGCGGCTCTTGCGCCTTTTGCTTGGCTTGTTCTTCGCTCAAGGCCTTGAGCTCGGCGGCGCGGCGCGCATCTTCCTCGGCTTGCAGCTTCTCCTGCTCGCGACGGCGCTCGGACTCGAGCCGGCTCATGAAAACCGCGTGCTCATGGACATCGAATTCCTGCGCTTGAATGCGGGCGCTTTCGCGCGCAATTGCGCGCGCGGCGAGTGCATTGACGAAGTTTCCAGCATCGATCGTCTGTACCGGCGCGGAAATATTTCCTTTCCACGCCAACGTCAGTTGCGGCGGCACGCCGCTCCAATTCCGCGGCAGGCTGACGAGGGTCAAAAGGACTTCCTGGTCGATCGTCAAGTCGCGCAAATCGAGCGAGGCGCTCGCGCTCGCCGTAATGCCGGGCTCGATCTTCTTGGCGGGGGCATTTTTTTCGGTGAGGCGCAGAACGCCTGCGGCGAGTTCGCCATCGAAAGTACGGTTGCCGAGCGATAGCGGCGCCTTGCCGAATTCCGAGAGGAGCACCCGATCGATCTCGGCTTCGTCTATGCCAAGCTGATCTTCTTCGACGGCGGTGAAGACGCGCCCCATGGCGGCGGGATCTGCTTTCGGCAGGAGAACATCGCTGAACTCGATCGTGCCCGAGCCCGCGAGCCCGGTGACGAGAGCCGCGGCGCTATCCCCCGTGCCGGCAAGGTCGAGATCGGCGGATAGGAATCCGCCGGCCGCCGGCAAATTGAAATTACAATCTGCAAGGTGCAGACGCCCCTGCGCCGCCACGCTGCCGCCGCTTCGGCGCAGAATAACGTCCGCCGCGGCGCTGCCCGTCCCCATCTTTGCGGAGAGATTGCGAATGCCGAGTTCGGCACCGCCATTCGTTAGGTCGAGGTCGAATTTTGCGTCGCGGCCCGAGATCTGTGGCCAGAGATCGAGAGTCGCCGCGCGAACGGCGAGATGGGCCGCCGGCGGATTGATTGGGCTCGCCGCAAATTTTGCCTCGGGCCAGAGCGCGCCGCGCTTTGCCGGCTGCATAGGCCCAAGCGTCAGAGCGAAAAGTTCGCCAAGCGAAAGTCTGTCCGTCCGCAGCTCGCCTGTGAGCTCTTTCGCATAGGCAAGATGACCGGCAAGCTTGCTTCCGGCGAACATGCCGCCGATGTCGCTGAAGATCGCGCGATCCATGCCGGCCTCGACTTTGGCGCCGAGATCTGCGGGCAGATGCGCGGTTAGATCGGGCAGGGAGAGCCCGGTTGCGCGCAGCAGGCCGGAAAGATCGGCGCTCGTGAGTTTCACGGTGCCGGCGGCGCGCGGAGCCGCGGCATCCGGATCGACGGTACCCTCGAACGTGAAATTCGCTCCGGCCAGGAGCGCGGTAAGTTTTGCGGCGAGCTTGCGGCTGCCGTGCGCGGAGAGCTTGATGGAGCCGGGGCCGACATCCTGCAAGGGCAGGGTCGAGATGCCGATCTGGTGGAGCAGACCGATCGAATCCTGCGCATCCATCGCGAGCGAGAGAACGAAATCGCCGGGTTTTTGCGGATCCTGGTCGGCTTTGCCGAAGAGCTTTGTCCGGTTCGCGGTTCCGTTGAGGGCGAATTCGCTGAAATGGAGCACGCCGGCGTCGATCTTCGCCGCAGCGCTGAGATCGAGATGCGCCGGGGAAAAGTCGCTTGCATGGGCGAGCAGAAAGGCGCTCGCAGGTTCAGGCGAAAATCGCTGCAGCAGGCCGGCCAATCCGTCGAGGCGTTTGGCATCGAGCTTGACGGCGAGGCGGCCGGCGCTTCCATTCCATTCCCCGCTCGCCGTCAGATCGGCACCGTCGAATCCGCTCACATTGAGATTTTCGAGTCTGGCGCTTGTTCCGCTGCGCGTAAAATTGAAGCTCAAACGTCCCGTTTCGATATCGCCTTCTTCAATCCCGCCCAATTTCGCCGCCTCAGCCTCGAGCCGCAGGTCGAGATCCATGCCGTTTGTCTCGCCGGCAAGCGCCGAGAAATCCGGGAGACTGTCGAGCTGCAGCGCCGGGGCGGAAAGGTCGGCGAAGAGCCGCGCCGCTTCCGAGCCGAACGCCCGCGTATAGGCGATCGTGCCGGCAAGCGCCGAACCATTGAGATGCAAGTCGAGATCGCTGCCGACGAAACCGACCTCCGAAATATTCGCCTCTCCGCTCATCGCGAAGGAGTGGATCGGCGGGATTTGCCGTGGCCAGAACTGCGGAAAATTCGCATCTAGCCATTGCTTCAAACGCGGGACGTCGCCGGCGCTCGCTTCCATATTGCCCTTGTAGCCGGGCGCGACGCCCGTCTCCATGTCGCCGTCGAGCGCCAGGCGCGAATTTCCCGGGCCTTCGCCGGCGAAGCGCAGATGGGCTTTCTCCTTCTCCGAAAACGCGATCGCCGCATCGACGCTGCTCAAAGTCTCGCCGCCTAGGAGAACGGAATCTCCCGTAACTTCGAGCGAGAGCGGCAGGCCGGAACCAAGCTGGTTCGACTGCGCCAGGTCGGAGAGAATTTGCGCGAACCTTTGCATGGGCGGGGGCGCGCCATCGGCCGTCAGCAATTTGTCGACGTCGATCTGCTGCGCCTTGAGGTTCAAGTCGGCGCGCGGCTTGGCGCCGAAATCGAATTGAGCGGCTCCGTCGAGGATTAAAAGATGCGCTTCATCGCCGAGCCGCAGATCGAGATTGTTGAAGGCCGCCTTGCGCAGATCGGCCGTGAGCGCCCCGGAAGCCTGCCAGGGCAGGGAGATCGGATGCTTGATGTGCCCGGAGAGATTGAGCGTGCCGTTGACCTGCGGCAGAGCGCGTTCGCGGAAGAGGAGATCGCCGTCGAGATCGGCGCGCGGTTGCGTGCCGTTCTCGTCGAGGATCAGCTTGAAATGCAGTCGGTCGCCTTGGCGCTGACCGGTAGAGAGGCTGAAGGTCGTCGGCGGCCCGCCGACAACGAACTGCCCATCGGCATTGTAAGGTCCGGTGAGCGCTTCGGCATTCGCATTGAGCGCAATATTTTTGAACGCGAAACTGCGGCCCGTCGCGGGATCGTCGATCCTGACCGCCCCGTCCTCGATCGCGATACGCTCGAACTGCATCTGCCCGGAAAATTCGTGTGCAGGCGCGGGAAGCTGTAGCGAATCGTTCTCGATCCTCAGCCGCAATTGAGGCCGCACGAGCCGCGCCTCGACGAAATCGACTTCCCCGCGCATGAGGGAGGGCAGCGCGATTTCGAGATGGAGCTCGTCGGCCCTTACATCGACCGTCGCCGCAGGGTCCCTCACCTCCACATTGGCCAGCTGGAGATAGGGCGTCGGGAGAAGCTTGAGGTCGATGCCGCCGCGGATCTTGACCTGTTCGCCGATCAGCTTCGAGAGCTGAGCCTCGATCAGCCCGCGCTCGGCATCCCAGTCAATGAAATAGGGCACCGCCAAAGCGGCGCTCAGCAGAAGGACAAGCAGAAGGGCCAGGACGGTGAGAATGTCGCGCAAGGTCTCGCCCTAAGGCGCAGGTTGACCGGCGCATTCCGAGCCGGCACTGCCCCGCTGAGAATAGCGCATTTCCGGCGCGGGGCGCGCCGTTAATTCTTCTCTTTGTCGACGAGCCGGTTCTTGCCGATCCAGGGCATCATGGCGCGCAATTTCGCTCCGACCGCCTCGATCGGGTGGGCGGCCGCCTTGGCCCGCATCGCCTTGAACGAAGTCTGGTTGACCTTGTTCTCGAGCATCCAGTCGCGGGCGAAACGGCCGGACTGGATATCGGCAAGCACGCGCTTCATCTCGGCCTTGGTTTGCGCCGTAATGATCCGCGGCCCGCTGACATATTCGCCATATTCTGCCGTGTTGGAGACCGAATAATTCATGTTCGCTATGCCGCCCTCGTAGATCAGGTCCACGATCAGCTTCACTTCGTGCAAACATTCGAAATAGGCCATTTCGGGCGCGTAGCCCGCCTCGACCAAGGTCTCGAATCCATTGCGGATCAACTCGACGAGGCCGCCGCAAAGGACGACCTGCTCGCCGAAGAGGTCTGTCTCGCATTCCTCTCGGAAAGTCGTCTCGATAATGCCGGCGCGCCCGCCCCCGATCGCCGAGGCGTAAGAAAGCCCGAGTTCCTGCGCATTGCCGGAAGCATCCTGCGCGACCGCCAAAAGACAGGGCACGCCGCCGCCGCGCTTATATTCGGCGCGAACGGTGTGGCCCGGGCCCTTCGGCGCAACCATCAGAACATCGAGATCGGCGCGCGGCTCGATCAGATTGAAATGGATGTTGAGGCCGTGCGCGAACATCAGCGCCGCGCCCTGCTTCAAATTGGGCGCGAGTTGATGGCGATAGAGATCGCCTTGCAATTCGTCGGGCGTGAGCAGCATGACGACATCGGCCGCCTTCGCCGCTTCGGCGACGGATTTGACGGCCAGGCCCTCGGCTTCGGCCTTTTTCGCCGAGGCCGAGCCCTCGCGCAGCGCAACAATCACGTCCTTCACCCCTGAATCGCGCAGATTCAGCGCATGCGCATGGCCTTGGCTGCCGTAGCCGACAATCGCGACCTTCTTGCCTTTGACGAGATTGAGATCGGCATCCCGATCATAATAAACGCGCATGTCTTCTCCTGGATTGAAAGCGGCTTACTTTCGGTTGAGCATCGGATTAGATCGGATCTTTGCCGCGCGACATGGCGGCAATGCCGGTCCGCGAGACTTCGACGAGACCGATCGGTCGCACCAGTTCGACGAATTGGTCGATCTTGGCTGCCGCGCCGGTCAGCTCGAAAATGAAACTTTCGATCGTGGCGTCGATCACCCGCGCCCGGAAGGCTTCGGCGAGCCGCAAAGCTTCGTCACGGTCGGTTCCGGTGCCGACCACTTTGATCATGGCGAGCTCGCGCTCGACCGCATTGCCGCGCAGAGTGAGATCCGTCACCGCGTGGATCGGCACGAGCCGTTCCAATTGATGGCTGATCTGCTCGATCGCTTCCGGCGTGCCTGAGGTTACGATCGTGATGCGCGACAAATGTTCGGCATGCGCAACTTCGGCGACCGTGAGGCTCTCGATATTGTAGCCGCGGCCGGAGAAGAGGCCGACGACGCGGGCGAGAACGCCCGGTTCATTGTCGACGAGAACCGAGAGCGTATGGGTTTCGATATTCGATTTGCCGATCGCGGAAGAATAGGGCGAGGGCGGCGCCGTCGGGGCATTCATCGGATTTGGTCCTTTTTCGGAGCCGCTCACACCAGGATCTTCCCGGCCGCATCGACCGATACTTCGTCGCTGTCCGGCAGGATCATTTCATTATGCGCCTTGCCCGATGGAATCATCGGCAGGCAATTTTCGGTCTTGTCGATGCGGCAATCGAAGAGGACGGCCTTGGGGGTAGCGATCATCTCGGCGATCGCGGCATCGAGATCGGCCGGATCCGAACAGCAGATCCCGTGCGCGCCGAATGCTTCGGCGAGCTTCACGAAATCGGGCAAAGCCTCCGAATAGCTTTCGGAATAGCGCCCACCATGCAGCAATTCCTGCCATTGGCGCACCATGCCGAGATATTCATTGTTGAGGATGAAGACCTTGACCGGCAAGCGATATTGAGCGGCGGTCGAGAGCTCCTGAATATTCATCAGGATCGAGCCTTCCCCGGCAATATCGACGACGAGCGATTTCGGATGGGCCATTTGCACGCCGATCGCCGCGGGCAGGCCATAGCCCATAGTGCCGAGGCCGCCGCTGGTCATGAACCTATTCGGCTCGTCGAAATGAAAATGCTGCGCGGCCCACATCTGATGCTGGCCGACTTCCGTCGTGATATAGCAGTCGCGCCCCTTCGTCGCCGCATAGAGCCGTTCGATCGCCCATTGCGGCTTGATGACTTTTTCCGAATGTTTGTAGGCGAGCGACTTGCGCGCCCGCCATGCCTCGATCTCGCTCCACCACTTCTTGAGTGCGCCCGGATCCGCCTTGCAGCCGCGCGCTTTCCAACGGGCAATCAGTGCCGCAATCACATGCGCGCAATCGCCGACGACGGCGAGATCGACCTTGACGTTCTTGTTGATCGAGGACGGATCGATATCGATGTGGATCTTCTTCGAGCCGGGGGCGAATTGATCGAGCCGGCCCGTGATGCGATCGTCGAAACGCGCGCCGATTGCGATCATCAGATCGCAGTCGTGCATGGCATTATTTGCTTCGAACGTGCCGTGCATGCCGAGCATGCCGAGCCAGTTCTCTCCCGAGGCCGGATAGGCGCCAAGCCCCATCAAGGTCGAGGTGACGGGAAACCCGGTCGACGCCACGAGCTCGCGCAGAAGCCGCGAAGCTTCGGGACCCGAATTGATGATCCCGCCGCCGGTATAGAAGATCGGCCGCTTGGCAGAGGCCATCATTGTGACGGCGAGCTCGATCTTTCCCGGGTCGCCTTCGAGGCGCGGCCGATAGGTCTTGTGCTCGACGTTCTGCGGTCCGGAATAGATCCCGCGGGCGAATTGCACATCTTTCGGAATATCGATGACCACCGGGCCCGGCCGGCCATGCTGCGCGACATAGAACGCCTCGTGCAGAATGCGCGGCAGATCTTCGATCGAGCGGACGAGATAATTATGTTTCGTGCAATGCCGGGTGATGCCGACGGTGTCGCATTCCTGAAAGGCGTCCGAGCCGATGAGGTGGGTCGGCACCTGGCCGGTGATGCAGACGACCGGGATCGAATCCATCAGCGCATCGGTGAGCCCGGTGATCGAATTCGTCGCACCCGGGCCGGAGGTCACGAGCATCACGCCGGGCCGCCCGCTCGAGCGGGCATAGCCTTCTGCCGCATGCGCCGCCCCCTGTTCGTGGCGAACGAGGACATGGCGGATCGCGTGCTGGTGATCGTAAAGCACGTCATAGATCGGCAGGACTGCGCCGCCGGGATAGCCGAAAATGACGTCGACTCCCTGATCCTTCAGGGCTTCGACCACCATTTCGGCACCGGTCATTATTCTGGCCATTTCGCTCTCCGCCACTTTCATGCGGGTTTTTGCAACTTCGGGCAATAAAAAAGGCCCTCGAAGGGCCTCGGGCAGCGCCGGACGCGGAAGCGGAGCTAACTCCGTCCCGTCTCCAGCGCTGAGGTTACGATAAGGATCTTCCGCATCGGGATCTCCAATGACCGCAGATTTAGCGAAGGCGGCCCACAAAATCAACCCGCGGCACCGGGCGGCCCGGTGCCGCGGCAGGCCCGGGGTCAAGCCTTGGAGAGCGCGCCTTCGACATTATCCGCCAGCCGGTCGATCGACTGCAACCAGCCGAGATCCATTCCGGCGATCATGCGGACGGCCGACGCCACAAGGCCGATCGCGCGGGTCTCGAGGACCATTTCGGTCTTCCCGCCGCGTTCCGCCAGAGTCACGGTCGTCAGCCCATCGATCAGGAAGCGATCGTTCTTATCGACGGGGCCGCTGATGAAAACGAGCCGTTCGGGCGCGGCGATCTCGCGAAACGTGCCGCGCATGGGATAATCCGTGCCGTCCGGCCCGCGCATCACGATGCGCAATTCGCCGCCGACCCTGAGATCGACCTCGCACACCGGATTGGTGAAGCCCTCCGGTCCCCACCATTGGGCCAGATGTTTCGGATCGGTCCAGGCCTCCCAGACAAGCGCCCGCGGCGCATTGAACGTGCGCCGGATGGTGAGCTCGCGCCGCATGAGGTCGATCGTAGGCAGATGTTCGGCAAGCTTCTCGAGGTTCTGCTCGAGGCCGGGCAGCGCATAGGGCTTGATGCTCTCGAAAGCTTCGACCGATTCGAAGAATTGATGAAAGACGAGCTTGGTCTTGCTGCCCGACTGAGCGCCCGCGTCCTCGAGGGAAACGGTGAGACGGAATTTCGGCGCCGAGATGTGATCGATGACGAGGCGCTGGAGCCAGGCGATTTCGACGAAACGGCTCTCGTTCGGGTAATCGGTCCCATCCGGACCATGCATCACGTGACGCCAGGTGCCGCCCGGGCGAAAATCGAACTCGTGGAACGAATTGGTGAAGCCATTCGGCCCCCACCAGCGCGCCAGATGTTGGGGATCGGTGAAGGCGCGCCAGACGAGCTCGCGCGGCGCATCGTAAATCCGCGTGCCGATGATTTCCCGCTCACGAACCTCGATTGAAGTCTTACCCATCTTTGCCGTCCTTCTTCTTGAGGTCTTGCAGATAATCGTCGAGCCGGTCGAGGCTCTCCGTCCAGAATCGCCGGTAATGGTCGATCCAATCGGCGGCCTCCTTGAGGGCTTGGGCTTCGAGCCGACAGGGCCGGCGCTGCGCGTCGCGGCTGCGGGAAATGAGCCCGGCCTTTTCGAGCACGGCGAGGTGTTTGGAGATTGCCGGCTGGGTCAGGCCGAAGGGCTCGACCAGCTCTTTCACCGAGGCTTCGCCAAGGGCGAGGCGGGAGAGGATCGCACGCCGCGTCGGGTCGGCGAGGGCAGAGAATGTATCGCTGAGGTGGTCCGGCATCGTAGATAGCCAGTAGGTTATATAACTAATTGGCTATTTACATACCAAAGTGGAAGTTGTCAAACGGAATCGGCTGCGCGGATTTAAAGAGGCGTTCGCGGGAGAGAACCTTGCCCCTCAAAGCCCTCTTTTTTGACGTGTTCGGCACGCTGGTCGATTGGCGCACGGGCGTTGCTTGCGAAGCGCAGCGGCTGCTCGAGCCGCGCGGCCTATCGCGCGACTGGCCGGCCTTTGCCGATGCCTGGCGGGGCGAATATCAAGCGGGCATGGAACCCATTCGCAGCGGCGCGATGCCTTTCGTCCCGCTCGACGCCATACATCGGCGCATGCTCGAGGCTGTGCTTCCCCGCTTCGGGCTCGACGATCTCGACGAAGAAATGCGCGCGGAGCTCAATCTCGCCTGGCATCGGCTCGACGCCTGGCCGGATGTGCCGGGCGGGCTCACGCGGCTGCGCCAAAACTTCCTGCTGGCGCCAGTGTCGAACGGCAATATTGCGATCCAGGTCGATCTCGCCCGCCGCAACGGCTTCATCTTTGATGCGATTCTCGGCAGCGAGGTGGCGCGCGATTATAAGCCGAAGCCGATCGTCTATCAGAGCGCGGTCGCGACGCTGAACCTGCAGCCCGAAGACTGCCTGATGGTCGCGGCGCATTCCTATGATCTCGAGGCTGCGGCACGCCACGGGCTGCGCACGGCGCATGTCGCGCGGCCGAATGAGCACGGGCCTGGCAAAGGCGAGGCGCGGCCGAGCGTTCCCGTCGATATTGCAGCAGCGGATCTCGAAGCTTTGGCCGACACGCTGGGCGCGTAAGCGGGCCGCACTTTTCCTCCCCGCGAGCGGAGAAAGAGCGCTCACTCGGAAATTTCCATCGCGATCGCCTCGGCATCCGCCGGCGCCACCCAACGGAATTCCGGCAATTGATGCCGCGCGAATGTGAATTGCCGCTTGGCATAGGCGCGGGTGTCGCGCTTGGCGACGCGCACGGCCTCGTCGAGGTCGAGCGCGCCCCCAAGATGAGAAAGAAGCTGCGGCACGCCGAGCGCGCGCATCACCGGCAGCGCCGGGTCGAGCGCGCGAGCCTGCAAGGCGCGCAACTCTTCTAAGGCACCCGCCGCGATCATTGCATCGAAACGCCGGTCGATCGCTTCTCTGAGCCCCGCCCGGTCGGGTGCGAGAAAGAGCGCAAGGCAAGAGCGGCCATCGAGCAGAGGCGGTGACTTCGCGCCTTGGAAGGCGGCGAGGCTCTTTCCGGTCGCGGCATGGACTTCGAGCGCGCGCAGAATGCGCTGCGGATCGGTGGCTCGCAGTTTTGCAGCCATGAGCGGATCGCGGGCGGCAAGCTCGGCATGAAGCTCGGCGGGCGCAAGGCCTTCGGCCCAGGTCCGCAATTCCGCCCGTAGCGCCTTGGGCACGTGCGGAATATCCGAAATTCCCTGCGTCAGCGCCTTGAAATAAAGCCCTGTGCCGCCGACGAACATCGGCAAGCGGTTTTCTGCTCTCAAACGCGAAAGGACCGCCGCCGCGTCATCGAGATAGCGGCCGACCGAATAATTCGTTGCGCCGTCCACATGGCCGAAGAGAAAATGCGGCGCGCGCGCTTCCTCCTCGGGAGCCGGTCGCGCGCTGAGGATCTTGAGATCGCAATAGACCTGCATCGAATCGGCATTGACCAGCGCGCCGCCGAGGCGCTCGGCGAGTCGCAAAGCAATGCCGGATTTGCCGCTCGCCGTCGGACCGGCGATCAGGATCGCCGAAAGGGGTCGCAACAGATCTCCAGGTCTTCGTGATCCAGCATTGTGTTCTGTCATTGCGAGCGGGGCGAAGCAATCCAGAGTCTTGGCTCGTAACTGGATTGCTTCACCGTGCTTTGCGCTTCGCATTGACGCGTCTACTTCCGCTGCAGGTCGGCGGCGGTGCGGGCAAGGATTTCCGCCAGGCTTGCTTCGGCGGATTCGTCCTCTTCGAGCCTCTTGCCGACGGTCTCGCGCAAATGGTTGAGCGCCGCTTCGACGAGCGGCGGCAGG
>Ga0070738_10001883_pt1 | contig 36795 bp, 30 predicted proteins | sample Coa_R2_2_FD_66446 | JGI IMG/M metagenome (GOLD analysis project Ga0070738, IMG submission 66446) | Surface soil microbial communities from Centralia Pennsylvania, which are recovering from an underground coalmine fire - Coalmine... | ecosystem: Environmental > Terrestrial > Soil > Unclassified ...
GTTCGGGGAGGCGAAGACGGCAATTATGGTGTGGTGTGTTCATACGATTGCTTTAGCGCCTTCCAGATGGAACGTCGAGCCGTAGGGACAAAAAATTCACACGCTCTCTGTTTGGGAACCGATTCCGCGAAACTCTGTTTCGCATCTGATATCCCGCGTAATCGAGGGGGGCGCGAAACAGAGTTTCGCGGAAGGCGTTCCCAAACAGAGTTTTGGGAACCAGGTTTTCCCTTCCTCTTATCATCTTCTCTCTTTCTTCGCTTGGCGTCCTTGGCGGCTTGGCGGTTCATTTCGTTTGAGCCTCATTAGAATAACGGTATGCGTACTGGTTCCTTGATCCAACGAGACGTTTCATGAACCCCTTCGGTTTTCTGCGTGTCGCAGCCGCCACGCCGCTTGTGCGCGTCGCCGATTGTGCCTTCAATGTCGAGCACATCCTCGCTCTGATGCGGCGAGCCGAGCGCGAGCACGTCCATGTCCTCGTCTTCCCGGAGTTGGCGATCACCGGCTATACCTGCGGCGATTTGTTTCATCAACCCGTCCTGCAACGCGGCGCCGCCCTTGGGCTGGAGCATCTCGCCAAGGAAAGCGGCAGCGTCTTCTCCGGTTTAGCCATCGTCGGCTTGCCGTTGGCCGTTGATGACATGGTGTTTAACAGCGCCGCCGTGCTGCATCAGGGGCGAATTCTCGGCGTCGTGCCCAAGTCGTTTCTGCCCAATTACAAGGAGTTTTATGAGGCCCGCTGGTTCGCCCCGGCGATCAAGGCGAACCGCCGCGAAGTCGAAATCGGCGGGCAAACGGTCTCCTTCGGCGCGGATCAGTTGTTCGCGGCCGAGGATTGGGAAGGGCTGATTGTAGGCGTGGAAATCTGCGAGGATCTCTGGGTGCCGGTGCCGCCCAGCGCCGTGCAAGCGCTGGCCGGCGCTACCGTGCTCGTCAATCTGTCGGCCAGCAACGAGACCATCGGCAAGGCGACGTATCGCCGCCAGCTTGTCCTCAGCCAGTCGGGGCGATGCATCGCGGCCTACATCTACACTTCCAACGGCGTCGGCGAATCGACCACGGACGTTGTTTTCGGCGGCCATTGCCTCATCGCCGAGAACGGCACCATGTTGGCCGAGTCGCGCCGCTTCCTTCGCGAAGACGCCCTGCTTGTCGCCGATGTGGATCTCGACCGCCTCCGCGTCGATCGCCAGCGCACTAACAGCTTCCTCGATCCCCGGCTATACTCCGGCGAGCGGGGTTGCGTTAGCGCCCCGAGATCGCTCTCTCGGGGCGCTGACGCAACCCCGCTCGCCTTTGCTCGCTCGACCTTCACGCTTGGCGAGCAACCAATCCCCACGGACCTGCGCCGGCTGGTCGAAGCGCATCCGTTTGTACCGCAGGGACAAGAGCAACTGCGCGACCGCTGCGAGGAAATCTTTCACATCCAGGTCGCCGGATTGGCCAAGCGTCTGGAACATATCGGCTCGCCGCCCGCGGCCATCGGCATCTCCGGCGGACTCGATTCGACGCTCGCCCTCCTGGTGGCGTGCAAGACGATGGACACGCTGGCCGTGCCGCGGCAGCGGATACTCGCCTTCACCATGCCGGGCTTCGGCACCAGCAATCGTACCCGCGACAACGCCCGCGCCTTGATGCGCCAGCTCGGCGTCACTGCGCGTGAAATCGATATTCGCCCTCTTTGCCTTGAGGAAATGCGCGTCCTGGGCCATCGTCCGTTCGGCATCGACCTGGCCGGCTTGAGCGTCGAGGAGCTGACCGAGCGCCTGCGCCGCATCCCGCCCGAGAAACGGCACGATCTCGTCTTCGAGAACGTGCAGGCGCGGATGCGAACCAGTTTGCTGATGAACAGCGGATTCGTCATCGGCACCGGCGACGTGTCCGAGGCGGCCCTGGGCTGGTCCACCTACAATGGCGATCATATGAGCATGTATAACCCCAACAGCAGCATTCCCAAAACGTTGGTGAAATTCCTGGTCGATTGGGCGGCGCGCAACGAATTCGAGGGCGAAGCTCAGCGGACCTTGCTCGACATTGTTGACACGCTTATTTCGCCGGAGCTGCTGCCGGCCGGCGCGGACGACCAGCCGGCCCAAGCGACCGAGGTGACAATCGGACCCTATGAGGTGCTCGATTTCTTCCTGTTCCATTTTCTCCGCTACGGCGCGCCGCCGGAGAAGATCCTCTTCCTCGCCGAACGCGCCCGGTTCCATCGTTCCTACAGCGCCGCGGAATTGCGCGGCTGGCTCAAGGAGTTCATCCGTCGCTTCTTCGCCAACCAGTTCAAACGCTCATGCGTGCCGGACGGCCCCAAGGTCGGCACCATCAGTCTCTCGCCGCGCGGCGACTGGCGCATGCCCAGTGATGCCCAGGCGTCGTTGTGGCTGAAGTGGGCGGAAGCTGAAGACGCCTGATGCTGCGACGCCGTGCTCTCTTATTCAGGCATTGTTCATTGGGGGTCAAGGCTTGTTGCCCTTGGGTTGGGGAGCAATCAATGGTGATGGCGGGAGTTCCGTGTTCTCCTTATCGAGAATGGTAGGAAACGCTCTCGTGCCATCGGGCCTCCGGTAGGGGAAGATTTCTGGTCCGCACCATCGTTTCAACATGATGATGAGGGCTTTCGGATTACTTCCCTTTTCGGTGGTGAAGCCGCCCGGCCTTTTCGGCTCGTCTACTCCCCCGCCGTAACACAGCCGTAGGGTGTCGCCCTCCAGCGAGTAGATGCCCTCAATCGTCGTCGTACTCATCGCCAGATCGAAGGCCTTGGGCTTAGCGGTCGGATCCAAATACAGGCCACCCTGCATTTCAAAGTCGCTGCCCTGTAAGCACGCCCTCTTCCCATCAACCATGAACACGAGCGCCGACTTGGAACGCCTACCGGCTTGTTCTACCCAGACGGTGGACCAAATTCCTTGAAGCCGTTCCAAGTCGGTCTTCGCGGTGTCGGCCTTCTTTGCGCGGCCGGGAGAGGAATCCCTGCTTTTCGGCTCCGTTTCGTTCTGCCGCTTGTAGACCATCAGTGTCCTGCCATCACCGGATGTGGTCGAGAAGTCCGTTGGCCGATCCTTACTCGTCTTGGCCACCTCTGGCGTCAATGCCTTGCTCTGACACCACGTCAGAGTGTCGCCATCGAGTTTGTAAATCCCCAGGTATATCCCGCTCTCATACCTCACGCCAACGGCATCTAACGATTTCGGCTTCGTGCGAGCGTTCAGCTTCAAAATGGCTTCGGTCCACTTCTCCATCTCCTCGCCGAATCTCTCGATCACCTTTTCTGGAGACTCCCCTGCCATGTCCGCCCACAACATCCTCTTCTCCATCTCTTCCCCGAATGTCTCGACTAGCTTTGCCTTGTCCTTGAACACCGTTTTGCTAACCAGTTTGCCGTCCGCCTCTTCGATAACCAGCAGGGCGTCCTTGGACCAGGGCTGCTCCGGCCGGTCCTTCCCATCGCATTTGCACGAGATCAGCCGCCACTTCCCGAGAAGTTGATCCTTGTCGCTCTTGGCAACCTCTTTGTTGGGAGCGACGACCTCGGCCTTCTTGTCCTCCTTCTGCTGTCCCGTCGTCCTTCCATAGCCGAGCAGTCCGACTCCGACGCCGACCATGATTGCCAGCATCGCCATCGTGACCGGCATCAGGTTCTTCAGTTTCGTCCTGAACATGGTTCTCAGCACCCCTTCCATGAGAGCGGCAACCTTGGCCGGGACCACCCCGGCGACTGCCGCCTGCCCCGCGGCAACTAGTGTTGCGGCCTTGACTGTGGAACTCATCAGCGATGTCGGCACCGCAGCCGATACCGCATTCTGCGAGACCATCACTGCTAGCGAGCCAGCCGATAGAGCCACGCCACGGTTCGCCAGCCGCTTCGCCAGCATCTTTCGGCCTCGGGCGAGCCGACCGGCCAGTGTCCCTTGCGGCCAGCCGAGTTGCTGTGCCGCCTCCTTGATCGGTTTCCCTTCCAAATCGCAAAGCAGGATCGGGAGCCGGTAATTCTCGGGCAGGCCGTTCAGTTCTTGGTCGAGCAGGGGTTGAAGATCACGCCATCGGTCTTGCTGAACTGCTTCGGGTTCGGGCATGTCCGTCACCTGCTTCTCTCGCCCCCGCCGCTTCGTTATTGTCGCTTTCACTTTCATGGCAGTGCGCAGAGCGACTCCGTGCAACCAGTTGGCGACCCTCTCCCTCGGCCGAACGGACGCTGCTTTGCGGGCAAGAACCAGAAAAGTCGCTTGAAAGGCGTCCTCGGCATCATGATGGTTGCCGATGACACGGCGGCAGACGCCAAAGACCATCGGGCCGTGGCGATGGACAAGTGCCTCAAAAGCCGCTTCGTCCTTGTGGTCGATGAAGGATGCTAGCAGTTGCCCATCCGTCCAGCCTGCTCCATCCTGCCGTAACATGACCCGGCGAAGATGTCGCATCACTGTGTCCATTTTAGTCGTCGCCATAGCTGCCCTCCGTGGCCGGTCGCTTGACCTCTACCCTTTATTGCCCGGCCAGAGCCGATTTTATACACTTTCTTGCTTTGACGCTCCAGTTGGGGGACTACTGAACCGAGCTGCTACTTGAGCATCGGGAACGCCGTTGGCGAGTGCATCCGTTTCCCAGCGACGCCCAGGCGGCGCTGTGGTTACAATGGGCGGAATGCGGAGGCACTTGACGATGCCGAAAACCCTCGTTTTTGATCTTAATCCTCGCGTTGAGACCGTGATGTGAAGGAGATCGGAGAGTGAATTCCTATCGGGGCGGGGCCTGCGAGCAGCTTGTCAGGCACAGGTTTCAGGAGCAGTTCCGGACAGCGCCGGCTCTCGTGGTCCGCGCTCCAGGCCGTGTCAATCTCATCGGCGAGCACACCGACTACAACGATGGTTTCGTGCTGCCTTTGGCCATCAATCGGGCTGTGTGGATTGCCTTGCGTCCGCGCACGGATCGGCATGTGTTGGTTCATTCTCTTGACTTCGACGGCTCGACGGCATTTACTCTCGATGAATTGACACGAGGTGCCGGCGGTTGGCCGGAGTATGTCAAAGGCGTCGCGTGGGTGCTGCAACAGGCCGGCCACGGACTGCGCGGCTGGGAAGGGGTGATCGCGGGGGATGTGCCGGTCGGGGCCGGCTTGTCTTCTTCGGCGGCGTTGGAGCTGGCCGTTGCACGCGCGTTCGCGGCCGTATCGGAATTGCCCTGGGATGCGGCGAGGATGGCGCGGCTGGGACAGCGGGCGGAGAACGAATGGGTCGGCGTGCGCTGCGGCATCATGGATCAGATGATCTCCGCCGCGGGTCGCGCCGGACATGCTCTGCTCATCGACTGCCGATCGCTCGACATCGAGGCGGTGCCATTTCCTCCGGGCACCACCGTCGTGGTGCTGGATACGGCCACGCGGCGCGGCTTGGTCGATTCGGCGTACAACGAACGTCGCGGCCAGTGTGAAGCCGCCGCTCGCGCCTTCGGCGTCTCTGCTTTGCGTGACTTATCCGTGCCGCGCTTCCAGGCCGAGTGTGGGCAGCTTGACGAAGTGACGCGCCCTAGAGCGAGGCATGTGGTCACGGAGAACGAGCGCACGCTGCAAGCGGCCGAGGCGATGCGGCGCGGGGATGCGGCCGCCCTGGGCCAACTCATGAACGCCAGCCACGAAAGTCTGCGCGACGACTTCGCCGTATCGAGCCGCGAGCTGGATATTATGGTGGACTGCGGCCGAGCGCACCCGGCGTGCCTGGGCATCCGGATGACCGGCGCCGGCTTCGGCGGCTGCGCCGTCGCCCTTATCCACACTGAACAGGCCGAATCGTTTACCAGAAGCACAGCGGCGAGCTATGAGTCGGCAACGGGGATAAAGCCGGTCCTTTACGTATGCACGGCAACCGAGGGGGCGGAGGTGGTTTTGTGAAAGTCGGCAGAATTCATGTATTGATTTGATAGATTGAGACAACGGCGATGAATCGAGGCAATCGATTATCTAGGCATGTGGTCATGATTGTCCGAGCCGCGCACGCAGCGCAGCGGAGTAAGCGGTTGCCACCCTGCCGCTTACTCCGCTGCGCTGCGTGCGCGGCTCGGACGAAAATGGGGAGAAATGGACAAGTTGAGGACGCATAAGGATCCTCTTCGCCATTTTCCAGACATCGACTGCGATTCGCATCTTCCTTCTCTTCGCGCTCACCAGAGGACCCCACCCGGACATCCTCTCCAAGTTTCACGGAAAAAAAGTCTCAGGACTAAAGTTCGCGCGTCCGTCCTGCCGATAGGAATGCTGCTCCCCACCAGATAGAGCCAGTAGATGGACGGGAGATCGTTCGGCCGAGCGGCAAGGAAGCCTCGCGGGACGGGGCGGCCTCGCTCGGTCGTGGGCAACCCATGTACCTGCCGAGGGACAGCGCTGTGAACCAGAACGCCATGCCCCGCCCTCGCAATGGGCCCCGTCGCTAACGTGTCGTCGCCGCGCCGCTCCCTCCGAGGAGCATCGCCCGCGAACTACTCTTGCGCGGTCCAATAACCTTACTGTGCTTCCGTATCCGGAACGCGCGCTCCGTAAAACCGAGGCGTCGCGCCGTTGACCCTAGGTCTGGCCGGTGTCTGTCATGTTGCCGTGTAGGTCCGCCACAACCCCAACTAGGATGCCCCCTGCATGTTCTTCTTCTCACGGAAACGACAGGAAAAGAAACTGCGCCGGCAGAGCCGGCAACCCCTGACGCTGGAAGTGCTCGAAGACCGCGCGCTTCTCAGTACCACGCCCACCACCGTCCTCGATCTCAATGGTCTCTCGGTTGACCAGACGAAATACAGCTCGACGGACATTCTGGTGCGTTTCCAGGAGACCCCCGGCAAGGCGGGCGGGCCGGCCATTGTATCGGGAACCACGCTCGGCAGTGCCTTGCCGTTGACCAACGGCTTCTACCAGATCGATCTGGGCAAGGGCATGACGGTGGCGAAGGCCCTGTCGGCCTACAAGGCCGAGAAGGGCGTGCTCGATGCCGAACCGGACTACGAGCTGACGGTCTCCTCTGTCCCCAATGATCCGCTCTTGAGCCAGCAATGGTCGTTGAATAACACCGGCCAAAGCGGCGGCAAGGCGGGCGCCGACATCCACGCCGAACAAGCCTGGAGCGTCACCAACAGCAGTCCCAACGTCGTCGTCGCCGTCCTGGACACCGGCATCGATTACGACCAGCCCGACCTCTACGACAACATCTGGATCAACCAGGGCGAAATCCCCGACTACTGGTACACCAAGTCCAGTCCAAGCAGCGGCTACAACAAGATCGTCTACAAGTCGCAGATCAAGACGGCTACGCCGGGGGTTATCACATTCCGAGACCTCAATAATTGGGTAAACAAGGGCCTCGTCTGGGACAACAACGGCGACGGCCACATCGACGCCGGCGATTTGCTCCGGTCCATCAAGCAGGGCGGCTGGATGTCCGGCAGCAGCACCAAGGACGGCGATTCGGCGCACCCCAACGACCTGTTCGGCTGGAACTTCGTCAGCAATAACAACAATCCCATGGACGACAATGGCCACGGCACCAATGTCGCGGGCATTCTGGGGGCGGTCGGCAACAATGGCGCCGGCGTGGCCGGCGTCGATTGGAACGTGCAGATCATGCCGGTGAAATTCATCGGCGCCAACGGCTACGGCAGCGTCAGCAGCTTCATCGATGCCCTCGATTACGCCGTACAGCATGGGGCCAAGATCACCAACAACAGCTGGGAAGGAGCGCCCTATAGCCAGCCCCTCTACAATGCCTTCCTCAATGCCGAGCAGCATGGCGTGATCGCGGTGGCGGCCGCGGGCAATGAGGGTGCCAACAACGATACCAACACGGATTACCCGGCCAGCTTCAGCACCAGCCTGAACAATGTCGTGACGGTGGCGGCCACCACCAACACCGATCAACTCGCCTCGTTCTCCAACTACGGCGTCAATAGCGTCGATCTGGCCGCGCCCGGCGTCAACATCCTTAGCACCTTGCCCAACGGCAGGTACGGGGCCATGAGCGGCACCTCGATGGCCACGCCGGAAGTTACCGGAGCCTTGGCCCTGGTCTGGGGCCAGCATCCCAACTGGAGCTATACCCAGGTCATCGACCAGGTGCTCAATACCACGGACAAGCTGGCGAGCTTGCAGGGCAAGGTCAAGACCGGCGGTCGGCTCGATCTCGCCGCCGCTGTCGGCTGGAACCTGTCCACGCAGACGAGGCCGGAGATCACCAGCGTCAAGCCAGAGGGTTCGACCAGTAATACGATGGATCGCATCGTGCTGACGTTCAATGAGGCCATCGACGTCAGCTCCTTCTCGGCCTCAGCTGTTAGCTTGACTAAACCCAATGGCGACAAGATTCCGGTCAGCGTCCAAGTGGTCAGCAACTCGGGCGACCGGCAAATCGAACTGTGGTTCGCCAACCAGACGATGCTGGGCAATTACAAGCTGACCATCAATTCGAGCGTCCGTGACCTCCAGGGCGTCGCGATGTGGACCTATAACACCACGATCGTGCTCCAGGCCCCCAAGACCTATACCCACAGCACGGCAACGACGATTAAAGCACACGCCCTGACGACGTCCACGCTTTCGATGCCGTCCGGCACCATCGGCGATCTGACCGTAAAACTGAACATCAACTATCCGTATGACCGCGACCTCTACATCTATTTAATCTCGCCAACGGGCAAGACGATCGCCCTGGACTACAACCGCGGCGGCTGGTCGGCCAACTTCACCAACACGGTTTTCTCCCAGGACGCCAGCACTCCCATCGGCAATGGCAAAGCGCCCTTTTCCGGCACCTACCGCCCCGATGGCTCGTTGGACCAATTGACGGGAACCAGTTCCGGTGGCAGCTGGCGGCTGGCGGTCTACAACTCCGGAAGCAAGAGCGGTACGCTGCTTAACTGGTCGCTGACGGTCACGCCCGCCATTTCCGTCAGCAACGTCCCGACCAGCACCGCGACGAAGCCAGCCATAAGCACTCCTACCGCCGCGACCAAGACGTACGCCAACAGCACCGCGGAGACGGTTAAACCCAAGAGCTTGACCGTATCTTCGGTCTCGGTGCCGGCCGGCGCGAATGTGGGCAAGGTCGAAGTGCGGGTGAACGTCAAATATCCCGATGATCGCGATCTGTACGTCTATTTGATTTCGCCGACGGGCAAGACAATCGCCTTGGACTGTACTCGCGGCGGCTGGTCGGCCAACCTCACCAATACGGTTTTCTCCCAAGACGCCAGCACTCCCATCGGCAATGGCAAAGCGCCCTTTTCCGGCACCTACCGCCCCGATGGCTCGTTGGACCAATTGATCGGCAGCAAAGCCGGCGGCACCTGGCGGCTGGCGGTACGCAACTTCGGAACCCACTACGGCACTCTCGTCGATTGGTCGCTGATCCTTACACCGGCGGCTTAATTTACTGCGTGCTGCCTCAAGCAAGGCCCCCCTTGCCCTCTCGTTCCCACGCTCCGCGTGGGAACGCCCGTTGGCGACGCTCTGCGTCGCGTCTTATTCTTGCCCTCTCGTTCCCACGCTCCGCGTGGGAACGCCCGTTGGCGACGCTCCGCGTCGCGTCTTATTCTTGCCCTCTCATTCCCACGCTCCGCGTGGGAACGCCCGTTGGCGACGCTCCGCGTCGCGTCTTATTGCCCTCTCGTTCCCACGCTCCGCGTGGGAACGCCCGTTGGCGACGCTCCGCGTCGCGTCTTATTCTTCCGCGAAACGGGCCGCGGAGCGGCCGGACGTGCGTTCCCACGCGGAGCGTGGGAACGAGAGAAAGAATTCATATCATAGCGCACATTGCATCGCCCGATGCCCCTATTAGCACCTTTGAGGCATCGATACATGGAATCCGTCCGCGTACAGCTCGGCGAGCGCGGTTACGACATAGTTGTCACCAGCGGCGATGTCGCCGGCCTGGGTTCGTTTGCTCGAGAGCGCGCCAAGGGTGGCCGAGCGTTCGTCGTCACGGATGAACACGTGATCGAGCATGCGGATAAAGTGGCGGAGTCGCTCCGCGACTCCGGCTTTGACCCGCTCCTCGTATCGCTGCCGGCCGGCGAGTCCCAGAAGGCGCTGGCGACGGCTTCCGATCTGTACGATCAGCTCGCCGAGGCGCGGGCGGATCGCAAGACCTTGGTGGTACCGGTCGGCGGCGGCGTTATCGGCGATCTGGCCGGCTTCGCTGCCGCCACCTGGAACCGCGGACTACCCCTACTCATGGTGCCGACCACGCTGTTGGCGATGGTGGACAGCTCGGTCGGCGGCAAGGTCGGCATCAATCATCCGCGCGGCAAAAACTTGATCGGCGCTTTCCATCAGCCCATCGGCGTCTGGATCGATACGGGGTTTTTAAGCACCTTACCCGATCGTGAATATCGCAGTGGCTTGGCCGAGGTCGTGAAATATGGCGTCATCCTCGACGCCGAGTTTTTCGCTTATCTGGAACAGCACTCAGCGGCCATCCTGGCGCGCGATGCCCAGTGCATCCGCCATATCGTGGCCCGCAGTTGCCGGCTCAAGGCCGACGTGGTTGAGCGCGACGAGCGCGAAGAGACGGGGTTGCGGGCGATCTTGAACTATGGCCACACGTTCGCCCATGCCTTTGAGACCGTGGGCGGTTACGGCGCCTGGCTGCATGGCGAAGCGGTGGCGGCCGGCATGGTCTGCGCCAGCCGGCTCGCCGAGCGCCGCGGTCTCGTGGACGCTCGTGTCACCGAGCGGCAGCGCCGGCTGTTACACACGTTTACTTTGCCAATCGCGCCGGAACGCTGGCCGGTGGACGATCTGCTGGCGACGATGCACCGCGATAAGAAGGCCGTCGCCGGCCGGCTGCGTTTCGTGTTGCCCACGAGAATCGGTGAAGTGGCTCTGTTCGACGATGTGCCGGAAGAAGATGTGCGCCTGGTGTTGGAGAAGGCGCGCGATTAAGGGGTCTGTTCGTCAGGTCCGGCCTCAATACACCTCATACATGTGTTCGCCGCCGTGAGCCGGATTGCCAATAAGACAACGGTTGCGGAGATCCACAACCAGGTCGAGGTGCTCTAACGGCAACTGGCCGATCAGGACAGGCACGTCGTCGGGCGCTTCGAGGACATCCATCGTGCAAAATCGCCCTTGGATGGTGAGGCGCACCGCTTCGTACAGGTCGGCTTCGTCCTTGCCTTTGAAGTTCGTAATGCGTTTCGTGGCCGTGCGGTTGAGGCCAAGCTGCCGGATAAGTCGCGTTGGCAGCGTCAATAGGGTCGCGCCCGTGTCCACCAAAGCATCCGTGACGTTGAGCCGTCGAGCCTGCTCCGCCGGCATCAGACCTCGCTTGACAGCCCATAAATCTTCCAGATTTTCAATCATCGCTTCCGTGAGGACACGTCCCATAACGGATGACTCCATGATATTGACCCTCGCTATTCCCGCCTTGATGTCACCGCCTACATTGGATTCTAATCATTTTCCCTTCAGTCGGTCCAGCATCTTGTTTGCCATTTCCCGACCGTCCGAGTAGCTTATGCTCATACGTCTCCGCTCTTTTGACCGTGAGGACTGCATGGCCATTGTTGTGCCCGATTCCGTTCGCGACTTGTTGACCCTGTCCCTCGTGCCGGGTATCGGTCCGCGCTTGACTGCGGCTCTCCTGGAGCGCTTCGGCTCCCCCGCCGCGGCGCTGCGGGCCACCGTCGCCGAGTTGTCCTCCATCCCCTTCATCACGCCCCGTCTGGCCGAGAGCATCCAGCAAGCCATAGAGCGCTCCGATGCGGCCGCCGAGTTGGAGCGCATGGAGCGCCACGGCGTCCACCTGATCGCCCTGGGCAGTTCCGAGTATCCGTCCTCATTAGCGACAATAAACGATCCTCCTTATCTGTTGTACGTCCGTGGCACGGTAACGGCGGCCGACGCGAATGCCGTCGCGCTGGTTGGTTCCCGGCACTGTACCGACTACGGCCGGCGCATCGCTGCGCGGCTGTCAACCGGATTGGCTCGCGCCGGCGTCACGGTCGTTAGCGGGCTTGCTCGCGGCATCGACGCCGCGGCTCACCGCGCCGCCCTCGAAGCGGGTGGTCGCACGTTGGCTGTGTTGGCCGGCGGACTCTCGCGCATCTATCCGCCTGAACACGCCGACCTGGCCAGCGAAGTTGAGGCGTCGGGAGCCTTGATTACAGAATCGAAGATGGATCAGGAGCCGATCGCCGGATTATTTCCCGTTCGCAACCGCATCATCAGCGGGCTATCAAAGATTATCGTCCTCGTTGAGGCAGCGGAGAAGAGTGGAGCGCTCATCACGGCCAGCCACGCTGCCGACCAAGGACGCACCGTCATGGCCGTACCCGGTTCGGTCGAAGCGGCCTCCAGCGGCGGCACCAACGAGCTGATTCGCAAGGGCGCCATTCTGTGCCGCGGCGTCGAAGACATTCTCGAAGAGCTGCACGGCGTCTCGGCAATGACCGTGGCCGAGAAGAACGCCGCGTCCGTGCCCGCGCCGCCGAGTCCGCCGCCGGATCTGGACGAGAATCAGCGGCGCATCTGGGAGATGCTGACAGAGTCGTGTCATCTGGATCATCTGGTGCAGCGTCTGGGCCTGGCGGTGCCGCAGGTCAGCGGGGCACTGATGATGATGGAGATGAAGAAAGTCGTGCGCCGCCTGCCGGGCAACCGCTACGAGCGGTGTTGAGATTCGTGGGTAGAGCGCCGGATCGGCTCAAGTCAGGCTCTGCCTCCATATAGGACTGGCGGAGAACGTATCCTTTCAGATCCGGTCCAGCCCTCCGCGAAAGGCAACAGAAACTATGGCGGAGAAAAGTTAGAAGTAAAAGTCTATCTAGTAATAATTTGAGTGAACTGTTCCCCTAACGAAGCTGCATCGAGTCCGGCCCCCGCACCTCACGCCACTGGGTTACTCCCAAGCGCTCAGTCATCAGCAACTCAATAGCCTTCTTATTCAAGCGAACAGAGAGGGGAACACGGACAAAGAGTCCCGTTACTCCACTTGACCAATGGCCCGAGGTTACTTCTGCAATCTCGATTGCGTCTTTTCTAAAGATGAACACTTGCCAGTTACCATTCCCAATACGGTATGATCCCTCAACGAATGACATATTATCCTCCATGATTAGGTCATAGCTGATTTCACCTCGCAAGGGAGAAGAAGAAGGGGAAACTTTACACAACATTTTTTCTCACTGATGCTTAGGTCTGGTCTTGCACATTTACCTCAACAATACCTTTCCTCACTACGCCTCATTCCAACCGCCCCCTGCTGCGTTCACGTGCTTTCCGCAGCGCATCGAGCATCGCGGTTTCATCGCGGACCGCCTCGCGGACTTCATCGCGTCGCGCCGGCGGTGGTTCCGGTTTCGGTGCCGGCATCGCCAGGGACGGCCCGGAGCGCGGGCGCTTGCGTGAGAACCAGCCGGTGCGCTCGCGAGGCTGGCGGATCGTTTCGGCGGGGCGGCGCCTGCGGCGCGACAGCAGGCCGCTGCGGCGCTCGAACACTTCCAAGAGCAGCAAGACGACGGCGGCACTGAGCAGCCACGGGGCCAGGGAAACGAAGCGGACGTGGCGCGGCAATTCCTGCCAGATGCCGGCCAATTCCAGGCGCTCCTTGCCGCCGCTGGCGCGAGCCAGGTGCTCCAGCGTCGCCAGACCGCGGCCCTTCTCGGCCGGCGCGAACTCGGGCGAATAGGGCAAACACACCGGCGGCAGCGCCACCGGTTCGTGGCCCGGCACCGTCACCGTGGCCAGCACGGTCTCACGTCCTTGCAGCGCTCGTTCGAGATCGAGCGTGTCCGCTCCCGTCCAGCTGAGCGTTGTTCGCTGAATCGCCGGCGCCAGGCCGATGCGCGAACGCAGCAAGGTGACATGTGGCAGCTCCGTGAAGGGATCGCCCTCGCGCTCGGGGTCGAGGTGCAGGCGCACACGGTGCAGGCCGGTTTTCATATCTTGCGTCAGCAGCATTTCGGGCGGCAGGCGATTGACCGGGCCGGCGACCCAGCGCGCCAGGCTGGTGTACCAGTCGCCGACATCTTTCCACTTGGTGATGGGGCCGGCGTACTTGCCGTCGGCCTCGCCGGTGTAGCAGAGGACACGGCCGGAGCCGGACCGCCAGGCCGCTACCACCGGCGCGCGGTAATCGTCCAAGGTCCGCGTGGCCAGGGTCGCCCCGGAACGCAGGTAGCAGAGATTGTAACCGTCGATCGATTGCTTCAAGTCGAACGGCCGGCCCGTCAAAAGCGGCAAACCCGCCGTGGACTCGATCGGCGTGCGTTCGTCGAGAAACGTGTTGCGGGCGACGACAAAGGTTTCCTGTGCGAAAAGGCGAGGTAGTTCCTCCGGTTTGTCCGTGAAAAAAATACGGCCGTTGCCGCGCTTGGCGATGTCGCGGAGCAGTTCGGCATCCTTGTCCTTTTCTGTGCCGAGTCCGATGACGCTGATGGTAATGCCGGCCTTCTTGCATTTGTCGATTAATTCTTGATATTTGCCCGGCTCCTCGGAGTCGTTGGCGTCGGCGAACAAAAGGATATGGCGCGTGCCGGCCTTGGCTTTGAGGAGCATTTCCGCGGCCGCCTCCAGGGCGACATAAATGAAGATGCCTCCGCCCTCCGAACGAATGCTCAGAATGTCGCGCTTGACGGATTCCTTGTTCTTGACAGGGCCAAAGTCAGCGACGACGTGCGGCGCGGTATCCACGGCCAGGACGCCGAACTCGTCCATCGGCCCGAGCAATTCGAGCACCTGCGCGGCCCCCTCGTCGGCCAGATCCATTTTGACGCGCCCGCCGCCGACTGGCGCCGTCATGCTGCCGGAGCGATCCAGCGCCACCACCATCGCCACCGCCAATTTGCGATGCTCGTTACGCAGCTCCATCGACACGGGCAGAATCGGATCGATCGGCGATTTATAATAGCCACCCGTGCCATAGGAATTACGGCCACCCGTCATCATCAGTCCGGAGCCGGTCTCACGCACCCACACGGCCAGGTTGTCCATGCCGTCATTGCCGATCTTCTCGGCGGGCACATTTTCGAGCAGGACGGCGGAATAGTTCGACAACTCCTCCAGCGACCAGCGGCACGCTTCGGGGGTTTGCGCCTTAATCGGCAAGCGCCCCGCTTGTAGAAGACGGGCCAGGCCGGACGATTTGGACTCGGTGACATGCAGAATGGGCCGCGGTCCCTGGACGCCGACGAGGAATCGAGCGCGGTTGTTCTCCGGCACCGGATCATCGCCGCTGCCGAGCACCGTGAGCGTGTAGGACAGAGTGCTGGGATCGCCGGCGCGATCGCGGAAGGTCAGGCGATTGAGTCCGGATGCCAGACGCTCCTCACCGGCGCTAAGACGCTCATCGCCGCGGCGCATCTCAAAGGAGATGGTCTGCGCCGTCGGCGTTTGCACCCAGGCGGTAATGAGAAACGATTCGCCCGGCGCAACGGACGGCGGTGCCTCAACGCGGACAATGGCGAGATCGTTGGTCGTTGAACGCTGCAAAAATCGGTAATCGATGGCGATATTGCGTGCGGCGGCGTGAGCGGCGATAGTGGCCGGATCGCGGCCACTCCAACGGCCGTCAGACAGCACCAGCACCTTGCCCGGCGCATCGCGCGGAATCAGCGTCAGCGCCGTCTCCAGACCATCGGCGAGGTTCGAGGCGTCATCGCCGACCTCGCGGACGAATCCAGCAAACTGGCCGGATGCCGGCGGCTGCTCGACGGCGACGGTGCGGCCAAACGAGACAACGGCCAGGCGATCGTCCGGCCCCTTCGCCTTTTGCAAGAGATCGATGACTTCCTTCTGAAGAGCGGCGCTTCCGGGCGGCATCGATTGACTGCGATCGGCGACAACAACAATGGTGCCGGCCTGGCTCGGCAAACGCAGCACCGCCCCGCACAGGGCCAGGAGCAACAGCAGCAACGTCAGCCCGCGCAACACCAACAGCAACCGCGACGGCATCCGCCACAACCACAGCGATAAACCCAGTGGTATGGCAAGAAACAGCCAAATCGGATGAAGCAACATCACGGCTACTGACTCCAAGCGGAAGAGCTAACCACAGAGTCACAGAGAACACAGATAGGACTTACGCAGTTGGTGTTCGTTTGACTAGCAGCTGCGGACGAGTCGGGGGTGTAGGTTGATGAGGATGACCGCGCCACGCTGCACCGTTTTGGACTACCTCGACTTTTTGGCGGCCACCCCCAGACAGGTCCGTGCCGTCGTCCCCCTGGAAGGGTTCGGACTGGTGAAGGTATTCCGGATCGAGGCCCCAAACGGCGACACGGAATAGTGGGCCGCCAACGACCTGGCCATGGACGAAGCGACGCGGCTTTCGAACGCGGAACAGGCCTGGGGATCGAGGAGTACCATCGAGGGCTGAAGCAGGATGGCGGGGTGGAGCGGGCCCCGGTGCGTCACGCGGACGCGCAGCGCCACCACATCGGCTGCGCGTTGCGGGCGTTTGTAGGTCTGGAGTACCATCGCTACATCACCTGGATCAGTTGGTTCGAGGCGAAACTCCGGGTGATCCGTGAGGCGGCCAAGGCGTTCTTGACCAGCCCAGGCTATTGCCTCCCTGAAGCAACAACCGCGTAAGTCCTACCAGAATCAATCGTTCCGCTATGGCTGTTCTGCCGGAGTATCGCCTTCGACTTCCTTTTCCGACTCCTCGGGTGCATATTCCTCATAGACGACAAGCATAAACGGCCAATCTCCGAACACGCGCTCGATGATCGGCCGTACTTTCTTCCACGATAGCCCGCCGTAGCCCACACCGATGCGCGGCATCGCGATGCTCTCGGCGCCCTCCGTCTCGGCCAGCGCCCGCATCCGTGTCAGCGACTCCTCAATCGCCTCATAGCTGGCGCGAGCATGCCAGTATTTCTCTTGGGTGCCGAGGTTGAACACCCACGGCCGCTGCTCGTCTTTCCACAGCCAGGCGTCGCCGAGGTTGAATTGCCGCGGCTTGGCTTTACAGCGGCTGCGGTACTCTTCGTACATCTTGGGATAGCGCTCACGGAAGCCCTTGGCAATGCCGGCCCCCATCGATCCCTGGCAGTTACAGCCGTGAGCGAACGCCTGAACCTTGTAGGCGTTGGCAAACAAGTCGCCGCTTACCCATCGGATGGGCATACTTGCTCCTTATGCTTTACCGCCTGGATCGGCCGTGTTTTGGGGACGCAGCATGCTCACCAAGATTCCAACCACGCGCCCTAGCTCCGAGATCGGATACTCGCGGAGATCCAGCGACACCACATCTCCTTCGAGCCGCAGGAACTTCCACAGACTGCCTGTTGTCACGACCCCATAGACACAAGGGAGGTCGCGTCCCTTCCGCTGATTGAACAAGCGCGCGGCGACCATCTCGGCCATGCACTGACCCAAGCCGGATTTGAGGTTGTCGTTTTTGGCCTCGACCACCGTGACTACCGGCACTTCGATCGTCAGTTGCTCCGGGGACAAGCTGAGTAGATAATCGCAGGTCCCGTTGAGACCCTGACTGGGATCGACGGTGAATTCCACTCCCGAGAATAGACTAACTCGGCGCTGGACTTGCCGTCTCGCCTCCAACAGCACCGGGGCGATGATGAGTTCGGAGCGGGCTTTCTCGGTGCTGACGGCGACAGCGAGGGGAATGTTCTCGGATAGCGTCTGGGTCAGGAAATCGCTGACCGCCACCGGCGGGATGTGGGCGAAGTATTCCTCCGCCTCCGCGATCCGGAGCTGGAATCGCGCCTTGATCTCGTCGATGGAAAACTCACCATAGGGCACGGAACGCCTCCGCGAATCGCCTCAAAATGCTGAAACAACGGCTATACAGCTTTCCGCGCTCTATGATCGATTTTGGATAAGGCACTGTCAAGCTCACCGGCCGCGCTTCAGCCGATAAAACATCTCACGGACTTGCTCAATTTCATCGAGCGATGTCGCCTCGCTCGGAGTCGCGTCGCAACGGCTTCTTCGTATATTGTGCCGGAATGGACACGATCGGCTCATCCAGTTTTACATCCGCCCGGCGACGGCCGACGAGGCGGAGGTAGCCGAGATAGCGGCCGCGGTCCGTCTCCAGCGTCTGGATCTCCACCTTGTTATCGGGGCAGATCGTCTGGTGCCAGTCCAACCACAGTTTCCAACCGTCGGGCAGAGTGTCGGCCAATTGGATGTCCAGGATGCCGGTTTGCTCCCAGTGCCGCCGCCACCAGCCTGCCGAATGCAGGCACCATGCACAATCCTGGGCCAACCATTCCCGAAGGTGCTCCGGAACCGGACCTTCGATCTCTTGCATAAACCCGGCCCCGGCGATTCCCACCAGGCCGCCCGGCTTCACGAACCGAGCGAGGGTGTTCAGATACAAATCGTCCGTGCCGTAATAGGGGAACGAATCGATGCTCACGATGGCGTCGAAGAACTCCGCGGCGAACGGCAGCGACCGTGCATCGGCGCGGATCGGGAACACTCCGTCCTCGACGCCGGCATCCCGGATGCGCTGGAAGTTCTCGGAGGGGTTGAACCACAAGTCGGTCGCCCAGACCTGAACGCCGAACTCGCGGCGGAGGAAGATCGAGGATGCCGCTCGTCCGCAGCCGAGGTCCAGCACGCGCATGCCGGGCTGCAGCTCCAGCGCTTCGGCCAGCCACTCGGTCAGCCACAGGGAGTTAGCCCCGCCGCTAACGCTGGCGAGAATCCATTCGGGATGATAGCCGAACGTGCGGGGAAAGCGCTCAGAGATGAAGCGTTGGTCCACGGTTATGCACCCTATGAACTTCGAACCTAATGAACCGCCAAGGCGCCAAGAACGCCAAGACAAGAAAGAGAGAAGAAGAGAGAAAAAAGGGCAATAATACAGCATTTCAGTGATTCCTGATTTGCTCTTTGTATTTCTCTCTTTCTTGTCTTGGCGTTCTTGGCGCCTTGGCGGTTCATTCTGACAGTACCTCTTATTCGCCTAACCAATGCTCCTAGACACTACACGCCAGCCGATAAAGGATCTCGCTGGCCTGCTCGACTTCATCGAGCGGCACCCATTCATCGCAGGTGTGAGCGCGGGCGATGTCGCCGGGACCGAAGACTACCGCGGGAATGCCGGACTCGGCGATTGGAGCGGCGTCGGTGCCGTAGGGCACCGCTTCCACGTGATGCGTGCCGATCACGCTATCGATGGCCGCTCCCAGCCGGGCAACCAATTCTTCCGAACCGGCCGCGCTCAGGGCGGGAGCCGATAACCACGGCGCGGAGAACGAAAACGCAATCGATGGATCGACTTGCCGGCGCAAGTAATCCTGCAGATGCTCCAGGGCAATGGGAGCTTTCTCGCCCGGCAGCAATCGGCGATCGATTTCGATGCGGCACTGATCGGGCACGGTGTTGACACTGGTTCCGCCATCGATGCGGCCGACGCTTAACGTCGGTGGACCCAGCCGGGGATCGCTGCGCGAGGCGCGCAGCTCCTCGGCGTAGCGCTCGATGTGCGGCAACACGGCGGCCATGCGATAAATCGCATTGACTCCTTGTTCGGGTCGCGAGCTGTGGCAGGAGCGGCCGGCCGTCGTCAGGTCCCAGCGAACGGCCCCCTTATGGCTATCCACGATTCGTAACTGAGTCGGCTCGGCGACGATCGCGCCGAAAAGAGAAGGGAACCGTCCGCGTAGATTGGCCACTACGAGACGTTGCGCGCCGACGAATGTGAACTCCTCATCGACGGTGCAGGCCATGACGATGCGGGCCGCGCCTTTCGGTTTTTCGCGCACCAGACGTGCGAAGGCCGCGAGCATGGCCGCCATGCCGCCCTTTATGTCGCAGGCGCCGCGGCCAAAGAGCCGGCCGTTCTCGATGCGGGCTGCGAACGGCTCGATCGTCATGTTGTCCGTCGGCACCGTGTCCTGATGCGCCTCGAAGATTACGGTTGCTCGGACCCGCGGGACGCCGGTCCCACCAGCTGTAGCATCGCTCCAGGCGAGGATGTTGTCGCGCTGAGGGGCGATGGACTGACGCTCGAAAGGCACGCCAAGCGAGCGGAAGAAATCTTCGAGATAGGCTGTGACCCGATGCTCGTAGATGTCCGGTCCCGTCAGAGGCCGGCCCATTGGGTTGACGCTGGGCAGAGAGACGAGATCACGGAGCAGGCGCGTGGTTTCGTGCATGGATCAATCCCCGCCGTCGGAAGATCACAAGGTGACAAGGTGACAGGGTGACAAGGTGAAAAATAGAGATTCCTCATCACCTTGTCACCTTGTCACCTTGTCACCTTGTCATCTTGTCACCCTGTCACCCTGTCACCCTGTCACCGAAGGGGTGGTCTGCACGTACTTCTCGGCGGCGTTGGCCAGGTCGAGCAGAGCGGTGAGCGGGGGGAAGACGGAATGGCGATGGATACGGCCGATGCGTGTGGCGGCTTCGGCGAGGTTGACCAGGGCGGCCAACGAGGGAGCGTGTTTGCGGCCGCAATCCGCACAAACGGGAGCGGAGCTGCCGGCGAGAACAAGCTGGGTGCCGGCCGGAGCGGATATGGCTTGGCCGCACAAGCCGCAGGGTTCGTTGCTCATCTCGGCGCGGTACTCAAGCAGGAACTGCATCGGGGATGCTCGCCTTGGGGAAAATCACGAGTCGGGTTGCACATTCTCTACATCGGCCATACTCGAAGAAAAATCGCCCTCGCGGCGACGAAATGATATATTCGCGCCCCCAGGACCGCACGAATCTTCGCACCCCGTAATCCTTGCCGCGTTCGGCGATTGGTCAAGCAAATGCCGGAGGGAGAAGCCTGGCGGACCTGCCGGATTATACCGAGCCAGCCCGCGGCGCCAGCAAGAGCAGCCCTCGCTGACGCTTCGGGCTGTTCCTATAACAAAAACGATTGGTTTTCGGTTTTCGGTTTTCGGTAAAAAGCGTACCGAAAACCGAAAACTGATAACCGGAAGAGGACAATCGCATGAAAATTCATGAATATCAGGCTAAAGAACTGCTGGCGCGAGCGGGAGCGAAAATTCCGCGCGGCATCGTCGCCTCGTCGGCGGCGGAGGCGCAGCAGGCGTTCGATCAGCTTGGCGGCGGACCCGTGGTCATCAAGGCCCAGGTCCACGCTGGCGGGCGCGGCAAGGGACGCTTCAAAGACAGCGGCAAAGATTTCGGCGGCGTCAAATTCGTCACCAACCGCGCCGACGCTGCGACCGTAGCCGAGGTCATGCTCCGCTATCCGCTTGTCACCGCTCAGACCGGCGAAGCGGGCCAAAAAGTCTCGAAGCTGCTGATCGTCGAGGCATCAGCGAAAATCGTCCGTGAAGTCTACGTCGGCATGGTGCTCGATCGCGCCATTGGCGCGCCGGTGCTGATGGCCTGCGCCGAGGGCGGCGTCGAGATCGAGGAAGTTGCGGCACACAGTCCCGAAAAAATCCTCAAAACTATCGTCGAACCGGAGTTTGGCCTGCAACCGTTCCAGGCCCGCCGCGTCGCCTACGATCTCGGTTTCACCGGCGAGCAAGCGGCCCAGGCCGAGGCGATCATCACGGCCCTGGCGAAAGTGTATCTGGAGAAAGATTGCAGCCTTGCCGAGATCAATCCGTTGGCCGTCATGGACAACGGCGAAGTGTTGGCCGTCGATGCCAAGATGACCTTCGACGACAACGCCCTGTTCCGCCATCCCGACATCGCCGCCCTGCGCGACGAGGCCGAAGAGGATCCCGCTGAGCTTCGGGCCGGTCGATCCGGCCTGAGCTACATCAGTTTGACGGGCAACATCGGCTGCCTCGTAAATGGTGCCGGCCTGGCGATGTCCACGATGGACATTATCAAGTATCACGGTGGCGAGCCGGCCAATTTCCTCGATGTCGGCGGCGGTGCCAACAAGGACCAAGTGACCGAGGCGTTCCGCATTCTCCTGAGCGATCCGCGCGTCAAGGCGGTGCTGGTGAACATCTTCGGCGGCATCATGCAGTGCGACATCATCGCCGGGGCCATCCTCGCGGCGTTCAAGGAGGTTGGCTTCCATGTGCCGCTGGTGGTGCGTCTGGAAGGCACCAACGTCGAACTGGGCCGCAAAATGCTGGCGGAAAGCGGGCAGAACATCACCACGGCGAGCGGATTGACCGAGGCGGCGAAGAAGGTCGTCGCGGCGGCGAAGTGATACCACCTTTCGTAGAACGGATACGCGAGAGGAGCGATATGGCGACCGTCACCACGAAGAAATTGATGACCGCGGAAGAGTTCTACAAATGGGCCAACCACCCAGACAATCGCCACAAATATTGCGAACTCGAACGCGGGGAGATCGTCGAGATGTCCAGACCAGGAAGGCGTCACGGACTTGTCTGCGCTAATGTGGTTGGAATCTTAAGAAACTTCGTCATTCAGCGCAAGAAGGGCTACATCTGCTCGAATGACACGGGAGTCGTCGTCGAGCGGGATCCCGATACGGTTCGCGGCCCCGATGTAATGCTTTTTGAGGATGCCACGCGGCTAGAGGAGGTTGACGAGAAATACGGCGAAAAACCACCGCTTCTGGCAGTAGAAGTTCTATCGCCCAACGATACCTCTGGTAATGTGACTCAGCGAGTCAAGGAACAGAAGCGATTCGGCACGCTCCTGATTTGGGTGATTGATCCCGACGCTCGCAATGTGACCGTCTACCAGCCTGGCAAGGAAGAGAAAGCGGTGGCAGAGAGTGAGGAACTGACCGGGGAAGATGTGCTGCCGGACTTGAGAGTGCGTGTTGCCGAGTTCTTCATGTTGCCGGGACAATAGAAAAACGGATAAATAGCATCGCCATTTGAACGATAAGGGGAAACGGGAATGAGCATCCTTGTGGACAAAAACACGCGCGTTCTTTGCCAGGGCATGGGCAAGGCGGGGACGTATCACGCCAAGATGTGCCGGGAATATGGAACGCAGATGGTCGGCGGCGTCGTGCCGGGCAAGGGCGGCACCACCAAGGAAGGCTTCCCGCTGTTCAACACCGTGGCCGAAGCCGTGCGCAAGACCGGCGCGGACGCCAGCATGATCTTCGTGCCGCCGGCCGGCGCTGCCGACGCCATCTTGGAGGCTGCCGACGCCGGCATCCGCGTCATCGTCGCCATCACCGAGGGCATCCCCATCCTCGATATGGCGCGTGTCATGCGATTCCTCAAGGAGAAAAACTGCCGGCTCGTCGGTCCCAACTGTCCGGGCGTCATCACGCCGGGCCAGTGCAAGATCGGCATCATGCCCGGCTACATTCACAAGCCCGGTCCCGTCGGCGTCATCAGCCGCAGCGGCACGCTCACCTACGAGGCCGTCTGGCAATTGTCCAACCTCGGACTCGGGCAATCCACCTGTGTCGGCATCGGCGGCGATCCAATCATCGGCACCACGCAGATCGATTTGCTGAAGATGTTCCAGGACGATCCGCAAACGGAGGCGATTTTGCTGATCGGCGAGATTGGCGGCACGGCGGAAGAGAAGGCGGCGGAGCACATCAAACAGCACGTCAAAAAGCCGGTGGCGGCGTTCATCGCCGGGCAGACGGCGCCTCCGGGTAAGCGCATGGGCCATGCCGGCGCCATCATCAGCGGCGGCAGCGGCACAGCCAAGGACAAAATCGCCGCCTTCCGCGCCGCCGGCATCATCGTGGCCGACAGCCCCGCCGACTTGGGCGTTAGCGTGCAGCGAGCGATGAAGAAGAGCTAACCACGGAGTCACAGAGGACATGGAAGAAGAGAAAAGAGACTTAAAGATTCTTTTTTGATGTCTCTCGTTTTGTCGGGCCATTTGCCGCCGCACGGCTTGTGAGCTAGCCTAGAGTGTCAATTCCTTTCACAAGCCGACACGGAGCATCGCCATGGCTCGCATTTGCGGTCAGTGCAAGAAATACGACGCCGCGGGCACGTTGGAATCGTGCCCCACCTGCCGTACACCAATGCAGTTTACGCTACTGCCTCCGCCCGGCCGGGATGCGGCACCCTTGACCCTGACGGAACCGGAACCTCAGGCGCGGACACGCCGCTCCACGGCCGCGGGACGAGTCGACTGGAGCTTTGAACTGATCGGTTGGGTGTTCCGTTACCACAAGCTTGCCGGCCTGGTGGTGGTTCCGCTCCTTCTCATTTGCAGCTTTTTCGGCGTGCAAATCAACACGAACGGATCGCTGAAGACTCGCTACGACCGCATTCAGGTCGGCATGGATGTGGACGAAGTGGAACACCTGCTTCGCCCCCCCGTGCGCTATCGCGGACGATTCCTGATGCCCCAGCATCATGTCCTCGACGCGGTCCCCGACGAGGGGCCGTATACCATCAACTACACCGAGTCCGGATCGGGATCGATTACGCTGGACTTTCAAGATGGCGTGCTGGTGAGGAAATCGGAACAAGGCCTGAAGTAAGTTCGCTCCCCAAATGTGGAGCGCCAGGCTCAGCGCGCCGCGATCGCGCCCTGAGCCGCCCACCAACGAAACGAGCCGGAAGCGTCAGCAAAGGCACAGCATCCGTCGCTAACGCTTCCGGTTCGTTGGTTATTGACTGCTACCAGGACCTTAGTTTTGCCGTTGTCGGCGGCCGCCGAACTGAATCTCGCCCTTGAACGGCTCGCCTTGCATCTCCTTCAGCTTCGCCTTTTGCTCGGCTGTCAGAACGCCCATTACCTTCTCGTTCGTCGCCTTCGTCACTTCTTGGCGTTTCTGGCGCCCTTCTTCATCGAAGCCCAACCCCTGCGTCTCCTCGCGCGCCTTATTCCGAATTTCCTCGAGCTTTCCCTTCTGCTCGTCGGTGATCTTAAGTTCCTTGGCAGTCTCCGGATTGTTGAGGACGTTCGCGAGGCCGAACCGCACCTGTTGTTGCAGAGCAATTTGCTTGAAGCGTTTGGTCTGCTCCGGCTTGAGGATCTTGGCGATGGCCTCGTTGTTGGTTTTGGCCATCTCCTGCATCTTCGTCCGCCGTTCTTCCTGGCTCAGATCGCCAAACCCCTGGAATGCTTCGCGCTGCTTGTCGACTAGCTCCTTAACTTGCTTGACCTGTTCGTCGGAGAGCTTCAATTCCTCCTGGACCGACTTTTGTCCCAGGAGCATCGCGCCGCCGCCCAAGCCGCCGAAGCCGCGACCACCGCCCCCCTGTCCTCGCCGCTGTTGCGCCAGCACCGGACTCGCCGCCATCACCACGACGGCCGCCACCAAAGTGACCTGCATGAGTCTCTTCATCGTAGCACCTTTCCCTTGAAATGCCCGAACCCCTGAACGGACTCCCCGTCCATCCGCGGACAGGCCCCAGCCCGTGTTGTCGGTTCGGGACGCGATTGTCTCAAAATCGCTGCCCATGCTCTTCTACTGGTAGAGTAGCGATTGATTCTTAATGGTTTGTGAAAGCGGCGCGGAATTATGAGAACGGCGAATGCGCTCTCCATAGGATAAACTTGTACACAAATCGAGATTTATTCCACCCTCGAAAGCGAAGGGCCGATACAAGATCTATGGCGAAACCGACCTATCGCTTGGAAGATCCGGACACCGAGGTCTACATCGGCGATTGCCGTGAAGTGCTGAATGCCCTGCCGGAAAAGAGTGTTGACCTCATTTTCGCCGATCCGCCCTTTAACTGGGACGTACCCTATGGCGAATGGGATGACTCCCGGCCGCGCGAGGAGTATCTTGCCTTTACGCGTCAATGGCTTGATGCGTGCATCCGGGTTTTGAACCATCACGGCTCCTTTTGGGTGAATATCCCCGACGACACCGCCGCGGAAATTGTCGTCCACCTGAAAGAGCGCGGCTTGGCGATGATTAACTGGTGCATCTGGCACTTCCGTTTCGGCCAGCACCGAACCGGCAATTTCATCGTCTCCAAGGTCCACGCTCTCTATTTCGCCAGGGACCGCAACAACCGCATTTGGAATCCGGACGCCGTATTGGAACCGTCCGACCGGGCCGCGATTTACGATGATCCGCGGACGAAGCAGACGAAGCAGCCGGGGTTGCGTGTTCCTCTGGACGTATGGTACGGCCCGTATTGGGGGCGTATTCAAGGCAATAACAAGGAGCGGCGAACGAACCATCAGAACCAGATCCCCGAAGTGTATCTGGAGCGAGTGGTCCGGGCCTGCTCCAACGAAGGTCAACTGGTCCTCGATCCGTTCCTGGGCAGCGGCACAACTTGCACGGTCGCCCGTGCTTTGCGGCGGCGCTCGATCGGCATCGAATACAGCAGCCGCAACGCCAAATCGGCATTCGAGAGAATTCGATCCGGCCCCGTTCGTCTCGGCCCCGCGACCCCGGAAACCAACTCGTTCATGGCCCACCGCAGACGCGGCAACAACGGCCAGCAAAGCGCGTCCGAGGAGCCTCTCTTATGGGTTCCCCCATCATCTGAGTTATAATGGCCCAATCGATCCGCAGGCCGACGGAACGCTCGCGTTCGGGCGTCGTTCGCCTTCGGGAGGGCCGCGATGCTGCCGCTGTTTACCACACCTATGGCCTTCTGGGGCCTCCTCGCCCTGCCGGTGCTTGTCGGCATTTACTGGCTGCGCACACGGCATCGCCGCTATCCCGTCTCCAGTCTTATGCTTTGGCTCGATCCGCAGGAATCGCGCCAGGGCGGCACGCGCATCGATCGCTTACGCACGCCGCTGTTGTTCTTCCTCGAATTGATCGCCCTGACGCTGCTCGCGCTCGCCGCTGCCGATCCGCACTTGCCCCTCCGCGAGAGCGTCCGGCCGTTGATCGTCATCCTCGATGATTCGTTTTCGATGCAGGCCGGCGGCGAACGCTCGCCGCGCAATCAAGCCGTGCAGGCTCTCACAGAGGACTTGAAACGCCGCCCCCGGCCCTCGGTGCGTTTTCTGCTCGCCGGCGACGGCACGCAAGCGCTCGGCGAACCGGCGCACACCACGGCCGAAGCGCTCGACCATCTGCGGGATTGGCATTGCCGCGCCGCCGCGAGCCGGCTGGAGGAAGCCTTGTCCTTCGCCGGCGAGGTGGGCGGTGAGCTACCCTTGCTGCTCGTGCTGACCGATCACGAGCCGCCCACGGAACTGCACAAGGGCCGGGTTCAGTGGTGGTCGTTTGGCCAGCCGCGGGCCAACCTTGCCATCGTTAACGCTGCCCGTACTCCGCATGAGAAAGGCGAACGCTGCCTTTTGGAGATCGCCAATTTCTCCGACAACGTCGAGGAAACTACCCTCATCCTCGAAACGGACGCTCCGGCGAAGGAATGGCAGCGCTCGACCTTGCGTTTGCCGCCGCGCGAGACGCGGCGCGTCACACTCACGCTGCCGGAACGAATGCCCGTTCTCCAGGCACGCATCGCCGACGACGATCTGGCCATTGACAATCGCGTGTCACTGCTTCCCAATGCCGCCCATTCGGTTCGCACGATGGTGCGCATCAAGGATGAAGCGCTGCGCCAGCTGATCGACAAGGCACTGCACGCCACGCGGCAGGCCGAGCGGATCGAGAGCCAACCCGATATCGTGTTCAGCGATGCGGAGGAAGCGCCGGCGGAAGCCGGCGACGCCTGGCTCGTCCGGCTCCTGGCCGAGCGCGGCGCCGTCCCTTATACCGGTCCCTTCGTGCTGGATCGCAACCATCCGCTGACCGAAGGATTGTCGCTGCAAGATGTCGTGTGGGGCGCCGGAAAAGCACAAGAGATTCCCGGCTCCCCCGTCATCCTGGCCGGCAACATTCCTTTGTTGACTGACCAGGACCGGCGAGACGCCGGTCCCACCAACAGCCTCACCGCTACGCGGCACGAATTGCGTTTGCGGCTTCGGCCGGAGCTGTCCACTTTGCCCGACGCGCCCGGCTGGCCGATCTTGATCTGGAACCTACTCCAGTGGCGGGCGTCGGAGAAACCCGGACTGCATCGCGTCAATTACCGGCTCGGCGAACAGGTAGCGTTGACGTTCGCCACACCGCGCCCCACGGTCGCCGTGGTGCGTCCCGACGGCACGCGGCAGCCAACCTCCGTGCAGGATCGCCGCCTGACCGTGCGGCCCGATGAGGTCGGCGTCTGGTCCTTCGAGGCCGAGGAGGAATCGGCGTCCTTCGCTGTCAACGCCCTGTCGGCCGACGAATCGGATCTGACCGGCTGTGTCTCCGGACGCTGGGGAGATTGGCTGGATGAAACGACGCTGCGCCTGGAATATCAAAGTATCGCCTGGATCTTGTTGCTCCTCGTTCTGGCAATCGCAACCGTCCACCTGCTCTTGGCGACGCGAGCCATTGGTAGGAAGTGATAAAACTAACCACAGAGTCACAGAGAGCGCAGAGAAAAAACACAGAAAGGAAAACAATAGAGGACTTACGCAGTTGGTGTTCGTTTGACTAGCAGCTGCCGACGAGTCGTTCTTTCCTGGTTCCCAAACAGAGTTTGGGAACAAGAAGAAGAAGACTTAAACCATCCGAAATTGTCGATACTACGGTTACGGCTCGGTTTGGTCGGCAAGCCCCGGCAGCATCGGTTGAATTGTTGTCGCGCGCACCACGCGGCGTTTGGGTGTACGCCGTGCTCCGCCCGAAGGAGCCGCCGCGTTTAAGTGCAGCGTCGCTCCCGGCGCATCTTGCTCTGCCGTGTGCAGCGCGATCGAAAGTCCCAATTCTTCCAGCAGCGTTCGCGCCGCCTGTCGCGCCAGCGCCGGGCGATTGCATTCGCGGCTCAGGTGTAGTTGCACCAAATGCCGCAAACGCCCAGGCGTCGAGCGCTCAAGCACAGCCCGCACCAGAGCGGCCGCCTGAACGTTCGAGAGATGGCCCTCATCGCCGAGGACGCGCTCAATCAGCCGCAGCGTTCGGCCGCTGGCGTGCTGCATGGCCACATCGTGATTGAACTCGACGGCCAGCAAATCCACGTCGGCCAGCTGAGCCGCCAGTTCGTCCTCCCAGCAGCCCAGGTCGGCGACATAGCCGATCGCTCCGCGCTGGCCGAACAGATCGACGCCGCCTTCCAGGCGAAACCCGAAGGTAGCTCCGCCGTCATGCCGCACCGGCAGCGCCCGGCAGCGCAATTGCGGCGATAGCTCGAACTCTTCGTTTGGTTCAAACGAACGAACCAGGCCGGCATTGTCGAGGGCAAGAAAGCCGTCCGAGTAAGTGCGCAAGACGGTGTGATGTCCGGCATGGCACCAGAGAGGCAGCTTGTTGCGAGAGAGATGCAGAAGTGTGGCATCCTTCCAGTGATCGGTATGCGTGTGGGTCAAGAGCACGGCCTGCACGGCCGACCACGAGAGGCCAACCTTGGCCAATCGCGAGCTAATCTGCCGCGGTCCCAGCCCCACATCGATGAGAACACCGAAACCGGCGGACTCCACCAAACTGGCATTGCCGCCGCTGCCGCTGGCGAGCACTGTAAAACGCAAACCGATCTCTCCTTGAAGATTGATTCATCCAACCTCGTTACTTCATGTTAAACCAATCAGGTTCGCCGCACTACCGCGAACCACGCTTTCGGTCCGCCCTCGCTGAGAGGAAAATCCTTGAAGTTGGGGTTGATCTCGATCCGGATCGGCTCGATGGATTCGATGCTCCAGCCTTGGGCGAACGCATCGTGCAGCTCCTTTTTCGAGATGCGCCGCGGCCCCTGGCCGGCCGGCTCCTCGTCGCTGAAGCACATGAGGAAGACTCGGCCGCCCGGCTTGAGGACCGTTGCCAGTCCGTCGACGTATTTCTTCCGGTCCTCGTCAGAGAAAACGTGGAACAAGCCGCTATCGACCACATTGTCGAACCGCTCGCTCCAGTCCTTGAGCGTCAAGGCATCTTTGACGAGGAACGTGACGGCCGCGCCGCGTTCGGTTGCCTTCTTCTTCGCCCGCTCGATGGGCAGTTGGAGAAAATCAATGCCCGTGACTTGCCGGCCTCGACTGGCAAGGAACAAAGCCGTATCGCCGGTTCCGCAACCGGCGTCGAGGACGGATCCGGTGATCTGGTCGGCCCGGTCGAGGAAGGGTTTCTGCGGCTTGCCGATGTCCCACGGGGCTTGGCCGGCGTAAAGGTTCTCGAAGGTGCTGCGATCGGGTACGGTAGTCATGACTGCTCCTCCTGGGGCTGTTCTCATCGTTATACCCTACGTCAGCGAGTGTCAAGCCGAGCCTGATGAGTGTGTGCTTCCGGAAACGCTGTCCGCGCCGCGCACGGAGCGCAGCGGAGTAAGCGGTTGCTTTGGATGGGCCGCTACTCCGCTGCGCTCCGTGCGCGGCTCGGACAGCTATCGCTGTGGGATTTTCCCACTTGATTTCAAATCTGCCGAGTGGTAATATGGGAAAGAAAAGGAGAACCCCTATGGCGGAGATGTATCGCACTGCGGACAGCAAGGGGCGAGTTGCGCTTCCGGGTTTTGCCAACGCCATGCTCATTATTGAGAAAATCGACGATACGGAGTATCGCGTTCGCCGGGCCAAAGTGATCGCCGAAAAAGACCTGCATTTCCACGAAGAGGATTTTCCCGTAAAGCTTTCGGAGCAAGATGCGGCCGGCGTTCTTGAGGCGATGGAAAACGCGCCAGCCCCCAACCAAGCGGCCCGGCGAGCGGCAAAGAGGTTCCGGAAGCATCATGACTGATTGGACGATTGAGCGATTGAACAATCATCATGCGAGGGAGGCGTTCTGCTGCGGCAACGCCTCCCTTGATGCTTTTTTGATGACTCTCGCCGGCCAATACGAGAAGCGACGGTTAGGAAAGACATTCGTGGCCGTCCGGGCGGGAGAGAACACGGTATGCGGCTACTACACTTCCGCGGCCGGATCGCTTGATCTGAGCGCATTGCCGGAAAAGCAACGCAAGAAATTGCCGAAGCACCCTTTGCCCACCGTGCATCTCGGCCGGCTGGCGGTTGACCAAAACCATCAAGGCCAGAGATTGGGCGAAACCTTGCTGTTCCACTTTCTCCGCTCCGCCCTGGATGCCGCGAACACGATCGGCGTCTTCGCGGTCGATGTCCGGGCGACGGATGATCGGGCGCGTGATTTTTACCTCAAGTACGGGTTCCTTCCGCTGCAAGACATTCCGCTTCATCTCTATCTGCCCATGAGGACGGTTGAGCAGATGTTTGATGCGAAGGGTTAGAATTCTCGCAAACGCGCGTTTGCATCCGCGATTGACACCCTCTACGATACGAAGTATACAAAGGTGCGCCCGGCGGATGTCCCGACGTTGCCCTGTCTTCGCACCTGCCACACTCCACGGCACGAGGATGAACAATGATGGGTTTTCTACCGCGGGAACCTGCGACAACAGCGGTACAAGCCTTCCGAGCAGCCGTTGTTTGGTTCTTGCTCCTTGGCTTGTGTTCTCTCTTCGCGCTATTCAGCTCCGGATTCTTACAGACTTTCGGAGTGGTGCTGGCTTGCCTGGCAGCGTTTTTGACGATCGGATCTCTGGGGATCTCGATTTCGGTGCTGGCCAAAACATCCAGGTCGGCGTGGGTCCGGAGGATGGAACGCATCCGCTCTTACATCGCCGATGAGCCGGCGTCCTACGAGTACACAAGGCGAGAGGGAGAACGCCCTTGAGCCTGGAAGAGTTTCTTCGCCATCCGGACTTGCGGCTTTTCTTGTTTAGCCTAGCCGGCAGCATCGCCGTGGAATGTTTGAAGATCGTTCTCAACTATGAAGCGGGAAAACCTCTTCCCAGCCGCTATTACCGCAAAGGATTCTGGGTATCCCGTATTATGCTCGCCCTGATGGCCGGCGTCTTTGCCCTCTCCTGGCGTATCGAGCATTACGGCGTGGCGTTTTACACCGGCGTCAGCTTTCCGATGATCCTTCAAGGCGCCATGCGGAACCCGCCCGACCTGCCGCCGCCTACTGGTGCGGATGAGAATTGAGACTTTCTTCCCACGACGCCCAAATAGAACTCGCCCGCAGAACGATCAAAAGGGACAGCGTTAATTTACGTTTTATAGGATCGCAAATATACGCCGTCCCTTTTTCATTTGTTCATACTGCGAGATCATGCTCTCTGCTGTTCACTACGAGTGGCTCGATGCAACAACGAAGCAAGACGGAACATGCTGATCGTCATACCATCGATGGCCCACAACTCGAAAGTTCGGCATCGCCATGTAATTACCCCCGTCGTCTCTAGTTGCGTGCAGATCTCATTTGCGCTGTGCAGTCGGCCGTCGGCACGCCACCGTAGCCTGATGCTACCATCGTCCGTGATCGTGATACTGGCCCAGATTCGCGGATCGCTGTCGCTGGTCCCCTGATTTAGCCAGAGCGGGAGGATGCGTACCTGCATGCCATGTGTGATGACTCCGAGGGCGTACAAAGTACCCAGGGTAGTTCGTCGGACAGTCATAACCAAACCTCCTAAAGAAGTGGGTAAAAACAAAACCCGCGGTCCATCATGATGATGGACCGCGGGTTTTCCTCATGCGGTTTAAGGCGATCCGTGCCTACATATCATGGCGGGAGCATCCCGCCGTGCTGTTCGGTATGTCGATCTATATATATTCTAGTCTGTCCGGACGCGATCGGCAAGTGAGACGGTCGTTTTTGGAAAAGAAAAAGATGTAAGGACAGGTTTTATCCACTTTTTTATGATCGAGCCTCTCTTTGACTCCTGGGATTGAGGAAATCTCTGTCAGCCCGCAGCGCCAGCAAGGACATTCCTTGCTGGCGCTGCGGGCTGGCAAAGAAGCCTCTACTATTTCGCCACATCCAAGCGCAGCACATCGCCATATCCCAGGGCCGGGATCGTCAGGATAATACGGCCATCTTCCTGTTTCACCGACAACTCCCCATGATAAGCACTCGTGACCTTGCCGATATTATCCTCTATGCGGACGCGTAAAGTCACTTTTTGTCCAACCGTGTTGTGATAATTGGCGATGGGCAGGATGTATCCGCCCGGCGCTTTGAGCAGCCGTGCATCCACCAGTGCCGGCGTCGCTTCGATACTCGGATGAACATGGGCGGCGTGCAGCACCAGTTCCAAAAGCGAGCGCGCTCCGGTATTGAATTCCGTCGGGATGGAGTGGACATTCGGACCACGGTCGGGCACGGCGGGCGGCTGTAGCGCCGACCACAAGTAAGCGACGCCGGGCAGGGCGGCGGCATAGAACATGTGCCCTTTGCCGAGTCGATGATCGACGATGGCCGGGGTTTTGCCGTCCTTGAAGCGAGCGAGGACCGTGGCGTCTTTGGACGGCGTGATGCGTTCGAGCGTGCCCAGTTGCGGCAGCGGGCCGCCGGGGCAGACGATCTGATCGAACGGCTGCAAGAACGGCAATTCCTGGCGCGGCCGGAAGAACGAGACGCGCTCCTCGCTCTGCCGTGATTGCAGGCCGAATAGTTTCTCGAACACCGGCGTTGCCGCGCGGTAGGGATCGTAGCACCCGGCGTTGGCGGTGGCCAAAACGACGCCGCCCTTGCGCACCCATGCCTCGATGGCCGGCGCCAGGCTCGGCGGCAGGCAATCGCCGACCACCACCAGCACTTTGTAATCTTTCAGCCCCTTCTCGCTGACGTCCTCCTCCATGATCAGATCCGGCGCCGCCCCCAGGAACGTGAGCGCCGTCCACAGACCGAGCCGGTCCATGTGCGCGTTCAAGCGCAGCTTGCGGAAATTCGGGCCGTACAGATCGTGGCCGGCTGAATCCTCGGCCACGCCGGCGAAATCCCAGCGTTCGGTGCTGGCGCTGAGAAGCAGCGCCACCGGCGAGGGCACCGGGCGTGATTTCGGCAGCAGATCCTCCACGAGTCCGACGGCATGCGTCACGTCGCGCAGCGCGTGATAGTGCGAATGAACGCGATGATCGATGTAGTTTTCCGTGAAGGTTTCGTTCATGCCGATGCCAAAGAAATCGAGCATGGTGGCACCGTGGGCAAGGTGCGTGAAAGCGGAGCGGAGGAAATTGGAATCGGTGTTGCCCGGCACGTGCGGCATCGTGTACTGGCGCAGCACGCCGCCCGGATTATCGCGCAGACCGGCGCGGAAATGCTCGGCGATGTAGCCGTTAACCATTGGGCCAGCTTGCCCGACTTGCCAGAAATATTCGCTATGGCGGGCGAGGTCCGCCGCTCCTTCGCGGAACCACTTCACGTACATCGTGCTGTGCGGATAGTAGAACGGGTGGCACGAGTAATTCGCCCCGCAAAGCACATCCGCGCCGAGCGCCTTTTTGACTTCCTTCGTGCCTTCGGCGACGAAGCGGATGGCCGTTTCTTCATAGAAAAGCAGCGAATCCACATATAAGCGCGGATTGTGAGCCGCCGCCTCGGCGCTGCTGTCCGGACGCAGTCGGCTGACGTTAAAGGGGCCCCATTTTTCCAGCCAGTAATCCTTGACATTCGCTTCCGGCCGATTGGCGGTCAGCCAATCAAACCACAGTTTGGCGACGACATTGATCGGTTTGATCCGTTTTCTTTGCAGCTTGGCCTGTTCGATGTTGGTCTGCACGCGCAGCTGCATCCATTCGTTGAAGGGGACCTCGTCGCCGTACTCGAAGAAGCGGAGCTGGCCGTTCAAGCCGTAGCGTTCGAGTCCCCGCCGGGCTTGCTCGATGTTGCCGAGCGTCGGCGGATTGCGATAGCCGCCCGCCGTCCAACTCTTGGTCACGGGAACGCCGGCATCCTTGAGGTTTTTCAAGACGGCGGGACCGCTCAGCGCCGGATGCAACGAACGCAAACCGAGCGCCGCGTACAGCTCGGCGTACTTCCGGCCATATTCGTTCTCCAGGCCGACCGGCATCCAACCACCAAAACAGAGCGGTTGTGTCGGTTTTTTGCCGATGGCCGGCGTCTTCTTCAATTCCGCCAACACCGCATCGAGTTCCTCAATTGGCGTGATGGCCTTCTCTCCCTTGCCCGGATAGGTCGGCAAATATACCTGCACGATTTCCTTGCCGGACAGCTTGCGCTCCACCGTCCCGCCGACGGGCCGAATTTCCACATCGAACTCCTGGGGCGGGCCGCTGAAACGAACGAGACCGAAGTGCGTCGTATCCTGCATGCGCAGCGGCACCCAATCGCTGCTCGCGCCGGCGGCGATGCCGCGCACCGGCTCGGCCTCGCTGACGCCCCACGGCACGCGATTGTAAACGTGCGTGATGTGAAAATCGGCGGGTTTGTCGCCGCGATTCGTGAAGCGCACTTCATAGCGCGGCCCTCGGCTATCGCGGAACGCATCCAGGATTGGATACGGTTTCGTGTGTTTGGCGTAGTGCCTCCGCCAGGCATCCTCGGTGTCGCGCGTCAGGTAAACGAGATCGATATTGCGATGAGCGGCGGCGCCGGGCGTTTGTGGCTGCGCGGCGCCTTTGAGATAAATCCGCGCCTTGCCCGCTTTCAATTGCAGCACCGCCGATCCCTCCTCGAACAATCCTTCCGCACCCCAGGCCGGATCATGCTGCGTCTTGATCGCCGGCTCGCCCAAGCCGAAGCGCGGGCTATTCTTGGCGCCCATGACGCATTCGAGCCTCGTGTTTCCCTCCTGTTGCACGAGGACGCGAAAACGCGCCTCGCAGAAAGGGGGATACTCGTAGCGCACCCACAATCGATACGCGCCCGTCTCCGGAATCGTCACATCCATAAATGCGGATGCGGTGTCGTTTTTGCTATCAAGGCTGAGCAGATGCTCGCCGGAGATGTGGTTGAAGCCGATAATATCCACCATGTAGTTGCCGTGGCCGTTCTGGAGGACTTTCCAGCCGGATTCGATGGTGAAGTCCTCGGCCTCGACGGCTACAGCGGGGGCGAGCTTGAACGTCGTTTGCGCGGAACATTCGGCAACGACCAGGGCGAGAACCACCAGGGTGAGAGTGATACGCATCCTGCTCCTCCGTCATTCGCTGGGACCGGCGGGTTGCCGGTGGGTGTATCCGATACGGCGCGAACACGGGCAAAAGTTTACCGTATCGGGCGTGTTCTTGGCGATGGTAGATTTTTAGGCAGGGTAGATAAACCCTATCCGAGCCGCGCACGCAGCGCAGCGGAGTAAGCGGCCGCCCCAAGAAACCGCTCACTCCGCTCCGCTGCGTGCGCGGCTCGGATGACGCGAGAAAGGAACCACACAGAATGAGCGATCACGATCACGCGTTAGCAGCGGCATTCGATAATACGGCGGCGCAGTTTGAGAAAGCACCGGTGCAGAGCGATCCGGCCAAGCTCGCTCGCCTGGTTCGCCTTGCGGACCTGCCGTCCGGGGGGCGAATCCTTGATGCGGGCTGCGGTCCCGGCTTGGTTGCCGAGGCGCTCTTGCAGGCGGGGCATCGCGTGGTGGGTGTTGATTTATCCACGGAGATGATCGCTCGCGCTCGCAACCGTTGCGCGACTTACGGCGAGCGCGCCGTGTTCGAGCAAAAATCGCTTTTTGATCCGTCCCTCGCCGGTCCCTTCGATGGCGCGATCTCGCGTTTCGTGCTGCACCATACGCAGGATCCTCTCGCCTTTGTTCGCCGGCAAGCAGAGCTGCTGCGGCCCGGCGGCGTGTTGGTGCTGGGCGATCACACCACCGACTCGGAGCCGGCTCGCCGCGACTGGCACCAACGCATCGAATGCGCCCGCGATCACACGCACACGCGCAATCTGACTCCTGGAGAGCTGGTAGATCTGCTCGTCGCCGCGGGGCTGACGGAGTTGCGGCTCTTCGAGGAGTCGTATTGGCAGGATTTCGACGGGTGGTTCGATCGCGGCACGCCGGCCGAGGATAAGGCGACGGCGCGCGAATGGCTGCTCTCCGGACCGTCCGCGCGCGGCTTCCGTCCGCTCCCCCAAGACGATGGGCGGGTCGGCATCGAGGGATGGATCGCCATCGTCCGCGGGGTTAAGCCGGTGAGCGGGGTTGCGTAAGCGCCCCGAGTGATGAGAGCGAGCGGGGTTGCGTAAGCGCCCCGAGTGATGAGAGCGAGCGGGGTTGCGTAAGCGCCCCGAG
>Ga0070738_10001884_pt1 | contig 36783 bp, 33 predicted proteins | sample Coa_R2_2_FD_66446 | JGI IMG/M metagenome (GOLD analysis project Ga0070738, IMG submission 66446) | Surface soil microbial communities from Centralia Pennsylvania, which are recovering from an underground coalmine fire - Coalmine... | ecosystem: Environmental > Terrestrial > Soil > Unclassified ...
CGTTTGGTTGGTCTAACTCACTTCACTGTTGGTTATGTCTTGACCTATGCTGCTTTCCTCATTGCCTCCACTGCCGGTAAGTTCGGTTGATCTGGCTACTAGTTCTGTAGGTAAGTGATTCAAATCCTCCATCATCAGGTGGAGGATTTTTTGTTGGGCATCACTCAAGCAGATCGGGTTCTTCACGCACAATCCTATCGTAGAGGGGCTGAAAGCTAAACCACCCATCTGTGTGCTTACCAACTTGACTGTATGCTAAACGAGCATTCTCGGGATCAATGGGGATAGGTTTGCCTGCGGCTTCTGCCAACAGCTGTGCTTGAGCTGATCTTTCGAAACTAATGTACCACCAAGCCGCTTCATCAACAGTCTGACCGACAGTCAAGTGACCGTGGTTACGTAGGATGATTGCTTTCTTGTTACCCAAAGCTTCAGCAATTCGCTTGCCTTCAGAAGTGTCTAGTACGACACCTCTATAATCATCAAAGAATGCATGGTCTTCATAAAAAGCACAGGCATCCTGGGTGAGGGGATCAAGTAAACGATGTAAACTTGACCACGTTTTACCATAAAGTGAGTGTGCATGCGCAGCGGCAATAATATCGGGTCGAGCCTCATGAACTTGAGAATGGATGGCAAAGGCTGCTTGATTCACGGGGCGGTTACCCTTGACAACTTCACCTTCTTGGTTAACTAGGAGCAAATCAGAAACTCGGATATGACCGAAGTAGACTCCTATGGGATTGACCCAAAAATGGTCTGTAAACTCAGGGTCGCGGGCTGTGATGTGACCAGCTATCCCCTCACTAAAGCCAAATCGCCCAAACAGACGAAAGGCAGCAGCAAGATGCTGTTTGCGATGAAGACGCTCCTCTTCAACTCGCTCAAAAATGGGGGGTTGAGGTCTCTCAAATTTAGGCATGATTATTATCTTCCTTGCAGAGTAATGAACGCACACTATTAGGCTTTGTCACTGTACGTTTATTTATCCCCAGCTATTTGACCTATTATTTACTATCTATTAACTTTTAATTCCCAGTTTAACTGACTGCGATCACTACCCTGAATAATTTGTGAGACACTCAACACACTGGCACCAAGTACTGAATATGTGTATCCTTTAATGTTGCAAGTCTCTGCGTTTTGTGAACGCATGTAAGAACTCGCAACGTTAGGGAATATGCTATGAGATGTGAAAGTGCTGCACTCAACGGACAGTTCGCCTAAGTCGGGAAACCCGCCCACGCCTGCCCAATCCAGTGGCTCCTTCTAACTTAGAAAAATGCTGCTTGGTGGCGAATGAGATTAAAAAATTCTTCGCGGGTTTTATGCTCTTCTTGAAACACACCCACCATGGCACTGGTGACAGTCCAAGAACCTGGTTTTTGCACACCACGCATTACCATACACATATGTGTAGCTTCCATGACAACTGCAACTCCCTGCGGTTCTAGAATACTTTGAACGGCTTCAGCAATTTGACGTGTTAGCCTTTCTTGTACTTGTAAACGGCGGGAATACATTTCCACAATCCGAGCAAGTTTACTCAGTCCCACAACTTTTTGATTAGGGATGTATGCAACGTGCGCTTTGCCCATAAATGGCAACATATGGTGTTCGCACAAGCTGAAAAAATTGATATCCCGCACTAATACCATCTCGCTGTGACCTTCATCGAAGATCGCGTCGTTAACAATTTCTTCGAGAGATTGGCTGTAACCACTGGTAAGAAACCGTAGAGCCTCAGCGACTCGCTTGGGTGTTTTGAGGAGTCCTTCACGTTGCGGGTCCTCTCCAACACCTAACAGTAGCGTTTCCACAGCATCCATCATTTGCCCCATTTGCTCTTCTTTTGGCGGATGCAAATCAGGCTGTCTCCCATTATGAGTGTTGCGATCTGGTCTTGTACCTATGGCTTCTGCCAAGTCGGATATGAGAGGAGATTGAGAGCAATTGGAACCGTTGGAACTAGCAATAGTCATGATCAGCTTTAGTTAGAGTTTGAAAGAGGTCATAGATTAGTCACTTGTCATTGATCATTTGGCAAAAACAAAGGATCAATGACCAAGGACAAACAAAAAAGACATTGACGAAGAACACAAGACTAATTAGAGAACGCCTGCACTAGGCATCAGAGTTAATTCATCAATGACTGCCTGTTGTGGCAATAGTGCTGTGTGGAGAATTGACTGAGCAACAATTTCTGGGGTTAACATTTTTGAACGATCAAAATTGACCTTGACAGTCTCTGTATCCCAAAATTCAGTATTAACTGCACCAGGACAGATAGCTGTAATACGTATACCGTGGACTCGTTCTTCTTGTGCAAGAGTTTGAGAAAGGGCAATCAGACCAGCTTTACTGACGCTGTAAGCTCCCCAGCTTGGGAAGACCTGCTTGCCAGCTATAGAGACAACGTTAATAATTGTGCCAGTGCCGCGATCGCGCATTCTCGGTAGAATACCCATAATACACTGAAATACGCTAGTCAGGTTTAAATCTATCACCTGCTGCCAGTCAGATAAGGAGGTTTCACTTAAAGCAGCGGTATACCCCATGCCAGCATTGTTTACTAAAATATCTATGTCCCCAAAGTCAAGGACAATTGCCTGCATCTTTTCTTTGATTTGAGAGACACAAGCTAGATCCACAGAATATGCTTTTGCTTTTACCCCAGTGTGCTGTGCAGCTTCACAAACTGTTGTCAACTTGTCAACAGAACGGCCCACCAGGGCAACATCGATTCCTGCCTTAGCAAACGCCAAAGTCGTTGCTTTGCCAATTCCACTACTTGCCCCTGTAATGAGGGCGCGTCTTTTGTGCTCAACACTCATGCTATCTCCCAGTTTGTTAGCGCAGCTTTTTTTCGTGTCGCTAACCGATAATTTCAATTTCTCAGGTTAATTAAATAGATTAAAAAATCTAAAAATCCGATGATTTTTTGTCTAAAAACCTGCTAAAATCCTCGTGTCGATATGATAGTTATACTGCGGATTTGCTAAGCTTCCTTCAATTGAGAAACACTCATCTGAACTGGAGCTCTTGGCCTATCCACAAATAATCGACTAGTTACTTTATGAGTCTATAGTCCAAATTCCATAAAATTATTGACTAACGCCTAAAAACACAAACACCCACAGCCCTTAGAGATTGTTAAGAATCTTTACATGAGCCATAGGCATTATAGCACTGCTGCTTTGTTAATTTAACAGTCTTGAGGTCTGTTAATGGGCAACTTCAGTAAAAACCCCCATTCTGCGAAATTTTTCATAGCGTAGTTGGCGTCGTTCTTGAGAAGTTAGGTTATTGAGTTCCTCTAAGTTATCTAAAAGAGACTGCTTAAGAGTCATAGCAGCTTTGAGAGGATCAGAATGAGCACCACCTACAGGTTCAGGTAATATCTGGTCGATAATTCCTAAATTTTTGAGGTCATGCGAAGTCATTTTCAACACAGCTGCAGCTTGAGCAGCCTTGCTAGCATCTTTCCACAAAATGGCAGCACAAGCTTCGGGAGTAATAACGGTATAAACGGAGTGTTCAAACATTAAAAGCCGATCGCCCACACCAATACCTAAAGCACCTCCAGAAAAAGCCTCGCCAATGACCATGCAGATAATAGGCACATCCAAGCAGAACATCTCCCGCAAATTGTATGCGATCGCTTCTCCTGCACCTTGGTGCTCTGCAACCACAGTAGGCAAAGCACCTGGCGTATCAATAAAAGTTATAATTGGCATGCCAAACCTGTTTGCATGTTCCATTAACCGCAAAGCTTTACGGTAACCTCCAGGGGAAGCCATGCCAAAATTACGAGCAATATTGTCTTTGGTGTCACGTCCTTTTTGATTACCCAGCATCACGACAGGTTGTCCAGCGACGCGACCGACACCACCAATTAACGCCGGATCGTCAGAACCACAGCGATCGCCATGCAGTTCCATCCATTCATCACTAATTGATTGAATGTAATCAAGAGTACTAGGTCGGCGAGGATGACGAGCAACTTGCAATCGCTGAGACGGCGATAGACTACTAAAAATTTCCTCACGCAGTTGCATAGCGCGTGCTTCTAGTTTACGAATTTCACTAGAAACATCGACGCCATTTTCTTCTGCTAGTTGCCGAATCTGTTCAATTCGGTTTGCCAGTTCTGCAAGCGGCTTTTCAAAATCTAACAGTAAAGGTTTACGCTCAATAGTAGCCATATTTGAAGTGGGGAGTGGGGAGTGGGGAGGAGCCACTGCGCTCTTGCGGGCAATGCCCGACAGTCCCGCAAGTGGCGTTGGGGATTAGGGGCATGGGGAGTGGGGGAATAGGGAGTAGGGAGTGAAGAATTTTTAATGAATAATTCCTAACTCCTAACTCTCTCAAACCAGCAGAGGTCTAAAACCATGTTTTTGTGACACCTGACCAATCTGCTCCATTTTTTCCACAGTAATCTGATTACGTCCCCAAGAAAAGTTAGTATATAACTTCTCAAACTCAAGCAGCATTGATTCAGCAAAACAAGCAAATAGCTGACGAGCAGGGACATCCATGTTCACTATTTGCATAATTTTCCACTCAATGTCTAGAGAATGCTCTACAATGCCACCATTGAGTACGTACAAACCAGGACCCTGAATTTTGGTAGCTAGGTTTTTTGGATAACCACCATCAATGAGCAGACAGGGTTGTTTTAACACAGTGGGGTCAATTTCCACACCTTTAGCCATACTGGCAACCCAAACGACAATATCAGCTTCAGGTAAAGCTTCTTCCAAAGCCATAACTTTGCCACGTCCTAGTTGGCCTTGTAAATTTTGGAGACGTTCTTGGTTACGAGCTATAAGCAGAAGTTCCTTGACATCTGTTCTTGCATCTAACCAACGACAGACCGCACTACCAATATCACCAGTTGCACCGCATACAGCAACAGTTGCTTTAGATAGTTCAAGACCAACTTGCTTCGATGCTTGCTCTACCTGCCGACAAATAATGTAGGCAGTATGAGTATTACCTGTGGTGAAGCGTTCAAACTCTAATTTAATATTGCGGACTTGCCTAAACTGCTCTAAGTTAAAGTTTTCAAAAATAATTGAGGAAAACCCACCTAAAGCCGTGATATTTATGCCATGCTTCTGAGCATGAGCCATAGCATTGAGGATTTTGCGTGTCGCAGCTTTGATGCGACGATTTGCCAACATTTCTGGCAAAAAGCAAGATTCTACATACTGCCCTTCAATTTTCTGCCCGGTAATACTGGTAACAGTAATGTTATCCACAATTTGAGGTGGGGCACTGCACCAAAAATCCAGCCCTTGATCAGCATACTCAGGGTAGCCCAATTCTCTGGCTACCGCTTGCGCGTGTTCCAAACTTGTAAGATGTCCGATTAGACCAAACATGAACTATTTTCTGAAGCGTGTCCTTCTGTAATTTGAGAGGTAAAGAAAAAACGGGAGTGGGGAGTAGGGAGTACGGGAATTAAAAACTATACTTTCCTATGCCCTATGCCCCATTCTCCTATACAGCTTTAAGTCCATAGGCTGATAGGCGCATAATATCACGGGTAGTAAAACCAATGTTACTTAGCGCTTCTCCGTACTGAATCATAAAATCTTCTATTAAAGCATCCTTATCCATAACCAAGTTACGAGCATCTTCTTCAACTTGGTTAAGCATTTTCCAGACAATTGGTAAGTTTTGGCGATTAGCTTCTTCTAACTCAGCTTTAGATTCTGTAAAGTGTTCTTTTAACCAAACTTCACCAAAGTTAAGATGGCTGTATTCATCTTTAACGACACCTTCAGTGATTTTACGAGCGAAATCATCAGCAACTGGTAGATAAATATTGTAGGCAGCGATCGCAAAACATTCTATAATCAAAGCCTGAATCAGTAAGCAAGTCACCACTTTGCCCTCAGCCCAAGCTGTTTGAAAGTTTTGATGCAACAAAGAGAAAAACTCCTTGGCAAATTGCATATCTGGTGTCACTTGAAGATTACGACCGCAAGCTTCAAATCCTTTTTTGTGACGGCTTTCCATCTTGGACAAGCGAATCAGTTCTTCCTTATGTTCTGGCAGCAGTTCAGCAAGTTGGATGTAATTCTCATAGGCTTCTTGTTCCCCTTCAATCACAATCGCATTAATACGGCTATAGGCGTCTTTGTATGTTTCGCTTTGAAAATCAATTTCTGACTTGGTTGGAAGCTGCTGCATTGCGATGTTCACTCCTGTATTGTGAATCATTTGATACAAAATTTATCCCACCCTATGGATTTAGGGTAATGTCAACTGTGCTTTAATTTAACTTAACAAGTTCACTATGTTATAGATTAGCTTTTGCTGAGGCACTTAGCGCAAGCTAATCAGCAAAAGAGTAAGAAAATAAGAAGAAGCGATTTCTATATCACTAGAAGAGGAGGAAAAATAACCAACTCTTAAGTGACCTATAACTCATGGCTAATTCAAAATCTAAGATCGTGCCAGACGCTTTAACACAAGGGTTCCAGTATCTAAAATTCAAAATTCCTTGGACTACAGGAGTTTTACTGCTATCGGCAGCGATCATCCTGATACCTTTGCTTGTGGTTCTCCTCACATCCTTTGTACCTCCTGGAACTGTCCCTGAAGTTGTGCCAAAAAACGGATGGTCTTTAGCTAACTACCACGATGCTTGGCAACGAGGTAAATTTTTACTAGCTTTTGCTAATTCTAGCTTGGTTGCGCTGGTTGTTACTGCATTTCAGATTGTAACTTCCGCTTTAGCAGGTTATGCGTTGGCACGGCTCAAATTTTGGGGACGGCAAATCTTGCTGCTTATTGTGATAGCAACTTTGGTGATTCCCTTTCAGATGTTAGTAATTCCCGTCTTTTTGGTCCTCAAGTGGGGAGGTACAATCAACACCTACTGGGCACTAATTTTACCAACTGCTGTCAATGGTTTCGGTATTTTTTTATTGCGTCAGTATTTCCAAACCATTCCATTAGAATTGGAGGAAGCGGCAGCCATAGATGGTGCAAACAGATTACAAATCTTATGGCGGATTATGTTACCTCTGTCTCGCCCTGCTTTGGTAACTTTGTTCTTATTTACCTTTATCGGTGAATGGAATGATTTGTTTAAACCTTTGGTATTCACAACACGACCAGAATTAAGAACAGTACAGCTCGCACTGGCAGAGTTCCAAGAGCAATTTACGAACAATTGGCCTTTGATGATGGCAGCGGTGACCATAGCAACAGTGCCCATCCTCCTGCTATTTCTCGTCGGTCAGCGTCAACTCATTCAAGGTATTGCCACGACAGGAATAAAGAATTGAGGCAGTTTGAACTAGTAAGTTGGTACACTTGGAAAAAGCGATCGCAACCTATCTCAAGCTAGACGATAACCACAAGCTCAGCTACAACAAACTACCAACCTGATTACATATTGGGACATTGCTAGACAAAAGGTCTTTTGTGTTGAGAGTTGCAAAAAAAAGCTAAATCCAGAGTGCCTGTATGACCACTGATTTAACATCCCAAGCTTCATTGGATTTTGTGGCTGTGCTCTCACAAGCACAAGCTGCATATCGAGGTCAAAAAGTCGAACGTCCTTCTGCCATAGCAGTTGTTAACGCGTTACTACAAGCAGAAAAAACTACCAAGCAACAAAGGTTAACATATCCCTTTGAATCATTGTTAGGTCAATGGCGGTTATGCTTTGCCACTGGGACTCGTCAACTGAGAAAGCAAGGGGGAATTGTTCTGGGTAAAGGTTTTTACATCCCTAAGTTTACCGCGGTTCATATTGGCTTCAGTACAACCCCACAAGCTTTAAATGTCACTCCAATCAAAGGAGAAATCAGTAATTCTGTTCAACTGAGTGCTTTTTCACTAAAGCTTACAGGTCCAGCACAATACCTAGGCAAGAAAAACTTATTGGCATTTGACTTTACCCAGATACAAACGAGTCTATTGGGTCGTACTGTTTACAGTGGTCAGATTCGCGGCGGTAAAGATCAATCTCTTGATTTTTACAACCAGCCCATAGCTAAACTACCTTTTTTTGCCTTCTTTTTGGTAACAGAAGAATTTATTACAGCTCGTGGTCGTGGCGGTGGGTTGGCACTCTGGATAAAGAAATATGAAAATATCAGCACAAACTCAACTATTGCGACTTTCCCAAGGACAACTGAATCTGCTTGAACGGTGTCCTCGTCAATTTCAACACACTTATTTAGAACAACTCCATTCTCCCTGTGATCCTGAACATGAAGAACGGCAAACTTTGGGGAGTCGCTTTCACCTGCTGATGCAACAGCAACAGATGGGTTTGCCGATAGATCTTTTCCTCCTAGAAGATCCTCAACTCAATAGTTGGATGAAAGCTTTTGCAAATGCAGCACCAGACATTTTAACACCTACTACCAATGGTCAAACTTTTCGTGAAAGCGAACACTATCGCATCCTACAGGTTCAAGATTATTTAATTACAGTTATTTACGACTTATTAATTGCAGATAACCAACAAGCACAAATTCTCGATTGGAAAACTTATCCTAAGCCGCCAAACAAGCGCAATTTAGAACAAAATTGGCAGACACGTCTCTATATGTATGTGTTGGCAGAAACAAGCGATTATCTTCCAGAAAATATTTCTATGACTTACTGGTTTGTCCAATCTGACGGCAACCCACAAAATATTAAATTTAATTACAGTATCAGCCAGCATAATCAAACAGAAAAGAGACTGCATCGACTACTAAACGACTTAACCAAATGGCTAGAATGCTACTACCAGGGAGGACAATTCCCCCAAGTCCCAGAGGGCAGTAAAGCTTGTGATTATTGCCAGTATGCAACACGTTGTGAACGTGACCAGCCAACTTCTGAACAGATGTCTGCAATCAAGTCCACTTCCTACGGAATCGACAATAACCTGCTTAATCTCGCTAGGATTCAAGAGATAACCCTTTGAAGGGATTAGGAAGTTAGTAGTTACTAGCTACTAACAACCAACAACTAACAACTGTATTTTTTATGCATTTTGATGAAAATGATGCGGTTTATGTCCGCGAATTAGGAATCGATGACATCGCTCCTGTTTATCATTTGGGAGAAGAGTTATTTACCAGTGATCTCTATCCATACTTGTACAGAACCTGGGATGAGTGGGAGGTGATTGGACTTTATAATACAGACCCCGAATACTGCCTAGTTGCTGAAATAGAAGGAGATCTGGCAGGATTCATTTTAGGAACTATTATTACTAAGGCTTCGTGGACTTACGGTTATATTCTGTGGTTAGGAGTTAATCCTCAGTTTCAGCGTCGGAAAGTGGGAGACAAACTCGTTGATAAAGTCGTTGCGCGCATGATTGAAGATGGGGCACGGTTTATGCTGGTAGATACCGATCCTACCAATACTCCAGCAGTTAAGTTTTTCACACGCAAAGGTTTTGGTAATGTCCGTCAGCATATTTTCTTGTCAATGAATTTGAGCAAGCACGAATACTATGGCAGACTCATTGATTACGAACATCAAAAAGCTGAAAGGGCAGGTTATAGGCGTTACCGTCCGACTGCTATCCGTGGGACTCGTAAATCTGATGGAATTGCTAGTGAAGTTGCCCTCAATTCCTTGGTAGGTGACTCGCAAACAGATAGCTAAGAGTAATCTATGTTAAAACAGCAGCAGTGGATTCTTGCATCAACTGAACAACCCCCAGAATGGTTCTTGCAAGCGGTAAAAACCTATGTACCTGCATCCATGGGACATTATTATGCAGCGCAGCTATTATGGCAAAGGGGAATACGTGATGATTCGCAATTAGCAGCTTTCATTAATCCGCAAGCTTATCAACCAGCAAGCCCGTTTGAGTTTGGGCAAGAAATGCTTCTAGCGGTACAACGGTTACAACTTGCACATGAAGCTGGCGAAAAAATTGCGATATGGGGAGACTTTGATGCTGATGGAATCACTTCCACTGCTGTGTTGTGGGATGGCTTGGGACAGTTTTTCTTGCAAAATACGCATTTAACTTACTACATTCCCAATCGTTTAATAGAATCTCATGGGCTCAACTGTCGAGGAATTGATAAGCTTGCCACTCAGGGTTATCAGTTAATTGTCACATGTGACACTGGCAGTACAAACTTGAGTGAAATTGCGTATGCAAAACAGCTAGGAATAGACATCATAGTGACAGACCATCATACACTACCTGCAGAACGCCCACCAGTCACTGCGATTATTAATCCTCGTTATTTGCCAAGTACACATCAGCTGTTTCATCTTTCTGGAGTAGCTGTAGCTTACAAGTTGGTAGAAGCTCTTTACCAAACTCTACCAAATGTCCCACAACAGCCATTAGAAAATTTATTGGATTTGGTGGCGGTTGGATTGATTGCTGACTTGGTTCAGTTAAGTGGAGATTGCCGTTATTTGGCGCAGTTGGGAATTCACAAACTGCAGGCAGATTTTAAACAAGCACCAGATGCACGACGGCGTCCGGGAGTGGGACGACTACTAGAATTATGTCAAAAAAGTGGCGATCGCCCTACAGATATCTCTTTCGGTCTTGGTCCCCGAATCAATGCTGTTAGTCGCATTCAGGGAGATGCCAGCTTTTGTGTGGAATTGCTGACAAGCCATGACCAAAAACGCGTTAATCAACTGGCAGAATTAACAGAACTTGCAAATTCTCGTCGTAAATCTCTACAAAAAGATGTAACCCAGCAAGTTGCCCAAAAGCTTACCCAAATAGATTTATCAACCACCAGCGTGATCGTGCTTACAGATGCCCAATGGCCTGTAGGTGTTTTAGGTTTAGTGGCTGGACAAGTCGCACAACAGACGGGTCTTCCGACGATCTTGTTGAGTACGGAGGAAGTTGGGGACGAGGGGAGCACAGGAGTAGGGGACAAGGGGGACAAGGGGGACGAGGGGGACAAGGGGGATGTATTTTTGTTTCAGTCTTCTCTGGCGCGGGGTTCTGCTCGTTCAATCAACTCAGTGGATTTATACCAATTGGTAAAAGACCAAGCACATTTGTTGCATCGCTTTGGGGGACATCCTTTTGCAGCTGGATTGAGTCTTCCTGTGGAGAATATTCCTTTATTTACAGAGGCAATTAACCAACAGTTGCGACAATCGCTGGGAGGTAAAACTTTAGTACCAACTGTACAAACAGATTTGATCGTCAAAGTAGCAGACTTGGGAAAAGAGTTATTCTTAGAGTTGAAACTTCTAGAACCTTGTGGGATGGGTAACCCTGTTCCAAAACTTTTGATTCAAAATTGTTGGTTTGAAAATGCTTGGCATCGCAATCAACAAGATTGGCAGGGTAAAAAGGTACAGTACATCAAAACTGAGTTTGATATTCGAGATGACTCTACGAAAAACCCTTTTCCTGGAGTTTGGTGGGGACATTATAAAGATGAATTACCTCTAGGTCGTTGTGACTGTATCACAGAGCTAGACTATAACAGTTTTAAAAAACGCTACGAAATCAGACTCCTTGCTGTACGTCCCTGTTTAGACTCACCACTTAACACTCATGACTCAGCACTGATATTAGATTATCGGAGTACACCCCTACCCCACAGTTCCCAATCTCTAAAGGGACTTTTAAACTCGACTTCCCCACTCCTGTTGCAAGAATGTCCAACGAGTTGGGATGATTTGCGCGCCTGGTTGAAGCGATCGCTTTACAATCAGCAACCCTTGGCGCTTGCATGGTCTAAACCTGAGTATGAATCTCCAGAAAAAATATGGCTCACTCTTGTCGGAATTGCTAAATACCTGAGTCGTACAAATCAACCAGTCACTCGCATCCAAATTTTAGAGAAACTTGGCATAAAAGACCAAACTTTACATTCGGGGTTTAAGGCTTTGAAGTACTTAGGTTTTACTGTTAAACGACAAGACCGTTATTTAGTTTTCACGCAGCATTCCACTATAGACTCAATGCGTGCAGAATCTGCTATTGTGCAATTTTTAGCGGCTGTGCGTGAAGAACAATTCCAGAAACAATATTTTACTGAAGTTCCTTTATCTACTATTGAAGCACTTGTTAGGAGTTAGGAGTGGCTACTTTTTGATTTCTACGTAGTGTTCACACTGATAACCCCAACGCGACCAGGTTTGGAAGTCTACATCTACTAGTCTATAGACATCAGAACATGGCGGCTGGATAATTTGACTTAAAACTGCCCACAATAAGCTGCGTGTTACATCTAGTCCAGTTTTCAGCCAAGATTCATAATTACCAGGAATGCCTTGCTCATGAATAATTTCTGGTTCAACCCAAATGCCATGTGCACCTAAGAGGATCTGTGCCATCCACTTAGCTCGTGGTAGGTGTGTGTATGAAGTAACCAGTTTTACTTTATGAACTCCCCAATGATGAAGAATTGGAATGCCGTAGTAAAAATTATCAAAAGTAGAGTAAGCACACTTTTCTAACCAAACATTTGATAAAAAAGCTGGTGCTTGCTGCTGAAAAATTTTCAAAATACAAGGGTCTGGGGAACCACGAGAAATTAAAATTGGGGTGTTTGGGTGTAGTTGTGCTAACTTTGCAACATGAATTTCTCGAGCAATACTACCACCAAGTACAAAAAAAGCATCTACGGGCTTGGAAGATGCAGAAATTAAAGTTATTGTGTTAAAAATAAGACAACTGCCAAGTATTAGACATAGCCCAAAAGCTAGTCTAAGCAAAAACTCCCACTTTTTTCGTAAGAGACTCAACCTTTGATGAGTTCTCCTGTTTGTAAACTTCTGTCTCATAACATCTCTGATACGAGCTTTTTGTGGTATGTTAGCGACCTTTCTTAGTTTAGCCAAGTGCCGTCCTGAGAAAGTAATCTGGATTGCTAAGATAGCACTGATGAAAGTGTCACATCATCGCAGTAAGCTGGCAGAAGGAGTTGGCTATGGTGAAAAAAGCGGGGGAAAAGTCGTGAAATTTTTTCCAAAGAAATTAAAGGAAAGATGAATGAAGAACGTGTAGTTTAAGAGAGAAACTTATAAATTGCTAATAAATTCCAGAAAAGCCTGATAACGAAACAGTCAACGATACAACCATCCCAGCTAAATATACATGAATCAATCTGCAAAAAGTTACTCGCCATTGCAAGTAGCCTTGATTGGTGGAGCGATCGCCACCACTGCTACACTCTCTGTATTTGGTTCAGCTTGGTGCCGTTCGGTGCGTGCAACACTACAAGATAGCCCAAAGGCAATCATAGACCAAGTCTGGCAACTTGTAAATCGAGAGTATGTAGACTCTTCATTTAACAAACAAGATTGGCAAGCAACCAGGCAGAGCCTGTTAAATCAAGATTATGCAAATCGAGAACAAGCTTACTCTGCGATCCGCGATGCCTTAAAAAAGTTGGGAGATCCTTACACTCGATTTATGGACCCCAAACAGTATGAATCATTGACGAATCAAACATCTGGTGAAGTCTCTGGTGCAATCGGTATTCGCATGGAACTTAATGAAAAAACCAAGCGTCTTACCATAGTAGAAGCTATAGACAATTCTCCTGCTATGAAAGCAGGGATCAAGGCTGGAGACCAGATTTTAGCAATTGATGGCCAATCCACTCAACAGATGAAAGTGGAAGATGCTTCCAAATTGATTCGTGGCAAGGCAGGCACATCTGTTACATTGAGGCTGGGACGGAACGGGCAAAGTGACTTTGATCTAAAGCTGGCACGGGCAAATATTGAAGTGCCAACAGTCCACAATACCTTAAAATCTGAAGGCAATCGGCGCATTGGCTATATCCGCCTGCAAGAATTCAGCGCACATGCTGCAGACCAAATGCGACGAGCGATTAGCGAGCTAAATGGTAAGCAAGTTGATGGCTTTGTTTTGGATATGCGAGGCAATCCAGGTGGTTTATTGCAGTCAAGTATTGAAATTGCCCGGATGTGGCTAGATAATGGTTCAATTGTCCGTACAGTAGATCGTCAGGGAGGGAGTGAAGAAACCAAAGCTAATCACACTGCTATGACAAAACGCCCTTTAGCAGTGCTGGTGGACAGCAATTCAGCGAGTGCTAGCGAAATTCTGACCGGAGCATTAAAGGATAATCAAAGAGCAGTTGTTGTTGGTAGTCAAACTTTTGGTAAAGCCTTAGTACAGTCAGTTCATGAACTCCCAGATGGTTCTGGTGTGGCAATCACCATTGCTCATTACTACACTCCTAAAGGGACAGATATTAACCATAAGGGAATTACGCCTGATATCAAGATAGATTTGACCGCGGCACAACAACATCAGCTAGCCACTAATCCAAATTTAGTAGGGACTCAGAATGACCCTCAATATGCGCGTGCGCTGACAGTTCTATCCAGTAATCGCTTTGCACAACCTACACAGTCTCAACCATCTCAACAATCACTGAAAGTACGAGCATCAAATCGGGAATCATAGAAATGGGGAAGCGGGCATAGGGCATAGTAGATTTGTAATTTCTTGCCATTTCCTTTTGATTGCTGCCCATTGCCCATTACCACCAATAGATAATCTATGAATAACGAACTGATGACGATGACTACTGATAATGAGTTTTTGCCAAAACTCTCAGTGGTTGTACCTGTTTACAATGGTGAGGCAGATTTACCAGAGTTAATCAGTTGTTTGTTGGCTCAAACTTACCCAAAACAACGGGTGGAGTATTTGCTGGTTGATAATAATAGCAGCGATCGCACTTCACAGATCCTCAAAACAACCGCCAAAGATAGCTCACTAGTCATTCATCCGTTAAGCGAAAATCAAATTCAAAGTTCCTACGCTGCGAGGAACACAGGTATCCGTGCATCTACTGGTGAGATATTAGTTTTTACTGATGCAGATTGCCGTCCACAGCCAGATTGGCTAGCATCATTGATCCCACCTTTTAAGAATCTAGATGTGGCAATTGTTGCTGGTGAGATTGTCGCTTTGCCAGGAAACAATCTGCTAGAACAGTATGCAGAACGTCAAGAAACCCTGTCTCAAAAGCACACGCTTGCTCATAAGTTTTGTGCCTACGGTCAAACAGCTAATTTGGCAATTCGGCGGCAAGCTTTTATAAAAGTAGGTTTGTTTCGACCTTATTTAACATCTGGTGGGGATGCTGATATTTGTTGGCGAATTCTTCGAGAAAATATTGGACGTTTAGAATTTGTACAAAGTGCGCTTGTACAGCATCGTCACCGCACTACACTTAAGGAACTAGAAAGTCAATGGCGGCGCTATGGGCGCTCAAATCGGTATCTGCATGAGCTTTATGGTGTGGAATTGATGCGAGAGATCACACTTAGGGAATGCTGTTATCGTTTGACACGTTGGTTGTTGAAAGAACTGCCAACAGACAGCATCAAAGCGTTAGCCCATAAAGCTACTCTTGTAGATTTACTAAATACCCCGATAGGGTTGTTTACTGCTAGAGCGCGTTATGCTGGGCAACGAGAAGCTCAGTTGCCAGAGAAAGCACAGATAATTGATTGGCTGGAAGGTTGAGAGGGGGGTAAGAGTTAGGAGTTAGGAATAACAAATTACTATTGGGTGTTGAAGGTCTATTTTCACTTATCTAGTGTTTCCCAACTGATGTTAAATTCCGCTAGATTGGAGAAAAGTAGCGGAAAGGAAATTTTTTTAGATGTCAGCACATCTGTTACTGGTAGATGATGAACCGGGATTGCGTGAAGCAGTGAAAGATTATTTGCAAGAAAGCGGTTTTAGCGTTCAAGTTGCCAGTAACGCCCGTGAGGGCTGGGAATTAATGCAACAAAACACACCTGATTTGGTAATTTCCGATATCATGATGCCCCAAGTGGATGGCTATCAGTTTCTCAAACAGCTCCGGGAGGACTCCCGTTTTAAGGGACTACCTGTGGTATTTTTAACAGCTAAAGGGATGACGACAGATCGTATCCAAGGTTATCAAGCTGGTGTTGATGCCTATTTACCTAAGCCTTTCGATCCAGATGAGTTAGTGGCAATTGTTGAAAACTTACTCTCCCGCCGCGCTAGTAAAACTCAAACTAATATTGAAGATGGTGACACACCTGATATCGCTGAACTAGCCAATCAGATTGCTCAAATCAAAGCATTACTAACTCAAAGAAGTGCGATCGCCCAATCCCCAGCGCCCTTTACAATTGACTTGACTCCTAGAGAACAAAGCGTTTTAAATTTAGTTGCTGAAGGATTGATGAATAAAGAAATTGCTCGTCGCTTAGACACCAGTGTGCGCAATGTAGAAAAGTACGTCAGTCGTTTGTTTAGCAAAACTGGTACAAATAGCCGCACTGAGTTAGTTCGGTTTGCTCTAGAACATGGTCTTGCTAAGTAGCATTCACTAGCATTTTGTCGTTAAATACTTGGTGCATTCTTTTAGTCTTTTCGAGAAAAAAAACTCTGTAAAGTGCACAAGTGCGAGGAGTTGTTTTTTGAACATACCACTAATCTGCTTTTTGACACTCCTACCCTGATCATAGTCTTGGTTCAAAACCACGCTTTCCTAGGGTGGGAGTTTATATATCTAACCTCTTCATATCAAGGAAACAACGGATAGAGCAATTAAGCAGAAATCTTTCCAAATAATGACCTCGCTAAGTAGCAAGGCATGAATCCATACACGATTGAGTATGCACCCTATCATCTCCGTGGTGCAAAGGATAAAGACTTGAGAACAGCGGCTTCTTACTTCAGTAAAGCTAAGACAGGAACGCTATGATCCGAATAGTCAAGTTACATAAGCCAATTCATTGTTAAAGAAATTAGCAAATGGGCAAACCTAAACAAACTCATTATTTCCTTTGCAGCTCACAATTTGCCGTTACTCTGATTACAAAACTTAACTATTGAACATTGTCAGTAGAATTGCGCAAGCGCATCAGTTGACGTCGCATTTGAGGTGAGGCTTTTAACTCACAGACTTCCTGAGCCTTCACAGATGTTTGTAAGGTTTCTAAGAAATCGTCAGAACCTTCAGTTAACGCGTCTAGAAGAACCTGTAACAGCTGATCGCGATCTCCTAGTAGGCTCTTTTCCTCTATTAATCGGAATTTGAGATGGATTTCACACTCATAAACACCTACTTCGAGATTGTTTACCTGACGTGGTAATGCTTTAGAGTTCATAGCCTTTGGGATTCCTTTTGCTGAGAGTAATCAAGATGAGGAGCTATATTGCAAGCCAAAATTCTTTGTATCTTTTTGAAATCCAAAATTTTTGAATTAACAGTCCTCGTTTACTAACAGGATTTATCATCCATTTCAACCTCCTTTGAGTTTTTTCGCAAGACATAAACAACTTTATTTTTCATGTTCCTGTGTCAGCTGTGGTTGAACCAAGCCATAACTATTATTCAGTTTTTAAGATTCTATACAATAAAGTTTCTGTAAGAACTTGTTGGAGCTTTTTAAAGGTTTTTACATCAACTTTATCTCGACGTCAACAATGGTTTGAGTTTTTACTGAAAAGCTGGTGCTTCTACGTAAGTGAAAACTCCGTTTTTTTGAAATATATTTAGGATTAGACGTAGTTGCAACAAATATACGTAAAATTACTAGATGTACGATTTTTTCATAGAAAAATCAGGTGAGATTTTGATGAAGAAAGTGATTAGAGGTGCCATTTTTGTTTTGGAAGACAACATAGACACTGATCAAATTATCCCAGCCGAGTATCTTACTCTAGTTCCTTCCAAACCTGATGAGTACGAAAAGCTTGGTAGCTATGCTTTAGCTGGGTTACCAGACTCCTATGGCAGATTTATAGTTCCCGGAAAAATAAAAACTGACTACCCAATCATTGTGGCAGGAGAGAATTTCGGCTGTGGTTCCTCACGAGAACATGCTCCCATTGCTTTAGGTGCTAGTGGTGTTCAGGCAGTTGTAGCTCAGTCGTATGCTCGCATCTTTTTCCGAAACTGTACTGCGACCGGAGAACTTTATCCTTGGGAATCCGAACAAAGGTTATGCGAGCAATTTAAAACTGGTCAAGAAGTGTCAATTCTTTTTGAAACTCATCAGTTAATAAACCACAGCCTCAACAAGACATTCGATCTCAAACCATTGGGAGACGTAGAACCAGTCATTGATGCGGGTGGTATTTTTGCTTATGCTCGCCAAACAGGCATGATTCCTGTCCGTTAAGAAATCGGGTATTAAGGTGTGAGGGAAATGAGAATGTCAAATGATTGATAACCGACTTACCTGATTCCCTTGCACCCCCATACCCAAAATTGCTTGTCTATGCTGATATAAGTTCTAAAATGATATTGAGGGATTAATATAGAAATATTATCGCTCATCAAGTAAGACCCTAATTCAGCATTAGGCATATCATACAGATATAAACCCAGTTCTTACACCTTCTATGGACAACTCGATGCTGCTCAAGTCCACAACCCGTCATATCCGAATCTTTGCGGCTGAAATTGACCGGGATGGCGAACTCGTTCCCAGTAATCACGTCTTGACTTTAGATGTTGACCCAGACAACGAATTCAACTGGAATGAAGATGCTTTGCAAAAGATTTATCGCCAGTTTGACGAACTCGTAGAAGCATCTAGTGGTACAGACTTAACAGACTACAATCTCCGTAGAATTGGGTCTGACTTGGAGCATTACCTGCGATCGCTCCTGCAAAAAGGCGAAATTAGCTACAATCTTTCAGCACGCGTCACTAACTACAGCATGGGGCTGCCCCAAGTTGGAGTTGAGAATAATCAACAGTAGTGATTTGACCTCCACAAAGAGTCGTTGCTTTGACTTCCAGCGCAACGGCTCTTGATTTATCAGTCTTTCAAAAAGAACCTGAAGCAGAATTGAGACGTCAAAACACATTCGTTAGAACGCACTCTTGCTGTTGGATTCAAAATTTATTCATAAAAAGATTCTAAATTGTTGAAAACTTTATATTTTTATAATCTTTAGGTTATTTATATTTAAAAAATTTTACCAATAAGAGTGTCAATAACAACAATTCTCCTGGCACTTTTGATTATATTATGAAACGCATTGCCAAAACTGGATGACTTACCGTTATTATAGATAAACTCATGAATTTGAGGAATAGCCATTAGTCATTGATCCTTTTGCATCTATATTTAAAGTTAATGACCAATGACTAAATAACTGCTACCAAATACGATTTCCTTCTTCGTCAACTCGAGCTTGTCGAATCACATCAGAAATTTCTTCGGCATCTTTAACGTGATGTAAGGCTTTTTTTTCGCCATCCGGCTCATCAACAACAAAGTATGCGGGAACCTCAATATGATCCCCTGTAATATCAGGTGAATCGACCGCAAGTTGTTGTGACTTTTCTTCAATAGTTTGTGGCTCTTGGGCAATGACATCGCCAGGGTTGACCGCACGATGAATATCTTTTTCTCTGTCTTTGTTATCTTCCATTACGCTCTCTTTGTTTAGATATGTTAAATTTACGCTGAACAACAGGTGTGTGCCAATTAACTTAATCGCTAAAGACACATCATCACTAGCAGTGAATACAAACCAGTTAAACGAGATTTTCCGTCGTAGCTTAAATGTTATTTAGCTTTAAGTTCAGTTAATTGCCATCCACCTACTTATAAACTAAAGAAAGACCACTACTATCTCCTCTTTCTGATGGAGTAAATTGGAATAAGCAAATAGCTAGTTGTGCAAGCGTTATAGGTTGGTGACGGTATCAAGACGAGTTATGGGAATAGCAGTATAAATAAGGTTATAGAAACATTTAAGTGGGGTATTAGGTTTGAACTTAAGAAGGTGGCGACAAACAAAGTTAACTCGTGAGGGGTCCTCTTTGTCATTTGTCATGGATTTTTGGTTAAGGACAAAGGATAAAGGAGAAATGAAGGTCAACACACTTATGTTTATTTGCGCCGAATTACTCTAGGAAGATTACTCTAGGAAGGAAATTTTTATTGAAAGCTTATTAAACATTGTGAGCACGTAGTTTCATCTGCAGGATAAAATTGTGATTCTAAGTTGGATAGATAAATCAAGTTAACAAAGATTATGAGTGGTGAAGAGGGTCTGCAAACACATGCTGTTGAAGAAAATGCTAATTGCTGATCGGTGTGAAGACTATGGAAAATGACGCGGCAACACTCTACTGCCCAAATGAAAATTGTCAATCTCCTAATCCCCTGGCACACAACTTTTGTCAGCAATGCCGCACGCCCTTACCCAAACGTTACCTCTGGGCTGTGGGGGATGCTCTGAGTTTAGGCACCACGGGAGAAATATTAGCCGAACGCTATTTAGTCATTAGCCAATCTATTCTTTTAGATACAAAACCTGGGTTAGTACCTCAAACACCACACTCAGAAAACCTACAGATAATTAGACCTTATTTACGGCTAATTTCCTATCGCTTACACTTACCTCAGGTCTATGGAGTGTTGAAACTAACCAACACAGGTTCTAAACAGGAAGTATTACTCCTGGAAAAACCTCCTCTACTTGAAGATGGTTCAGCGAAGGAAGTCCATCTATGTAGTGAGTTAACTAGTGCTTGGGGTGATGCCCCATCAATGCGTCAACTCAATTGGTTATGGCAGATAGCTTATTTGTGGCAACCTCTGGCTAGTGAAGGTGTTGTTTCTAGCTTACTTAACCCTCAATTATTAAGGGTAGAAGGCTCTTTAGTACGTTTATTGGAATTGCGCGAAGACTTGCATTCAGCACCAAAATTGGCTCAATTAGGAGAATTTTGGCAGCAGTTACTGCCTATGGCACAACCAGCCATAGCTGAATTTATGAGTACAATTTGCACCTTTTTAGGTCAAGGAAAAATCAACTCGTGTGAGCAGCTTGTCACAATCTTAGATAAAGGGCTAGCTGAAATTGGGCAATCACAAATATCTAAGATCAAGATTACGACGAAAAGTGACACTGGACCTAGTCGTCAACGCAATGAAGACGCCTGCTATCCCCGTAGTGGCACGACTATTACTAAACCTCCTCAACCAGCACCTCTGGCTATTGTCTGCGATGGTATTGGTGGCCATGAGGGAGGAAACGTTGCCTCTAATCTGGCAATTGAAACTATTCAGCAGCAAGTACAACAAATCACGAAAATTTCTGGTGACTACATACACCCCGCGACTCTTCTTGAAGACTTAGAACAAGCAGCAGCAGTTGCCAACGACAAAATTAGTCAGATCAACGACAGTGAACATCGACAAGGACGGCAACGCATGGGCACAACCTTAGTGATGGCTTTGCCTGTTGCCCACGAAATGTATGTCGCCCATGTTGGTGATAGTCGTGCTTATTGGATCACACGTCATGGTTGTTATCAAGTGACTCTCGATGATGATGTTGCTTCTCGCGAGGTGCGCTTAGGCTATGCTACATACCGAGATGCAGTGCAACAAGGTGCTTCTGGCTCTCTAATACAGGCTTTAGGTATGAGTCCAAGCAGTTCATTGCATCCAACAACACAGCGGTTTATTCTCGACGAAGACTGTGTTTTCCTTCTTTGTTCAGATGGATTGAGTGACTTTGATCGTGTAGAACAGTACTGGGATACAGAAATTTTGCCGATTCTTACTCTTCAATCAGATCTAGTGGATGTGGCAGAGAAGTTAGTAGAAATTGCTAACAATCTAAACGGACATGATAACGTCACCATTGCTTTAGTACACTATCAAGTTAATTGCTCTGAACCTAAATCAACCCTCAAAGCATCTCTTGCTGAGCCTTCTTCAACAGTGAGTGATTTGCCCCCCAGAACAGCACAAAGTACAAGAAACCTTAGTTCCAACCAAACAACTCAAGTTATTCCCCGTAAGACTAGCAAAAGCTTTATGGTGCCGCTACAGCTACTAGTTCTGGCTTTAGTAGTTTTAGCAGGTGGTTCGCTAGGTTACTTTTTGCGTCAATGGTGGCCTTTTGAAAAAACATTACCCACATCTGCCTCTCCATCTACAACCCCCCAACCATCTGTCACAATCACCAGAAATCAGGGAATTTCTCCAGTACCTCAAGGTCAATTTATTCAAACCAAAAGTGAAATACATTTAAGTAGAGTTACACCTCCACCCGGTAATGATGCGATCGCACTTCCAGGTAGTGTTTTGCAAATTATCAGTACTGAACCAATTCCTAAATCAACATCTGAAGACGCTTGGGTGCATTTGAGAGTTTGCTCAGTCGGACCAAAAGCGGCATCTGCTATAAGTAACAAACCATCACCCAAACCAGGAGAGGAAGTTAAAATTCTCTTCTCCAAATTTCAATCATCGCAATACTCCAGGCTGCCAAAAGGTGATGCCCGTCAATGTTTAGGGAACAATACTTTACCCTCTGCAAAGGAATCTCTCAATCAGCCAACAGCCAAATCCTTACCAGAAGATCGGATTTAGTAAATAGCAATAACAAATGATGCAGTTAACAGTATAGAGAAAAAAATCGATAAACGATAAACTGGTAATACCCTTGGAATAATACAGCTAACATGATGAGTAAAAAACTCACATACCTAAAAGAATTGCGTTTTAAAATTATTATTTGAAGTTATTTGTTTTACCTATTAGACTAACGAATTCAAATCCATGCCATCCCTAAACCTGGCGATCTCCCGTCTCATCAACACCGGCTCAGACAACTTCGCCATTTGGGTGGTGAATGCTCCCTATCCCAGTGGCTACGTTTTACATGACTGTGTTTGGCCCCAACACCTCACTCAAGTTTGGCAAGAGTGGCAGCAGATGTTTGCCAGCCATAGTCGTTTAGACATTTCTTCAACACCATTGCCGCAACAACTGAATCCACTACCCTTAGAATCGCTCTCACCTCCTTCTGGTCAGCCATCCAGTTACAGTAGTCGTTTGATGCAATATTTGGGAATATGCCTGTGGCGTTGGGTGTTCGACGGCCAGATTCTTTCCAGTCTCGAACGTAGTCTTGGAATTGCTATGGGCCAGCACAAACGTTTGCACTTTCGATTGGAAATTCGCGATCCAGATCTGATTGCCCTACCTTGGGAAATTATGCAGCGTGAACCTGGTCAATCAGTCATGTCTTTATTTCAACATGTGCTGTTTAGCCGCACTACTAGTGAAGTCGAACCTTTACCGTTTTTACGAACAGAACAAGCTTTAAACATTTTGCTAGTTCTAGGAGAAGATGAAAAGCTGCAACTGGAAAAAGAAGCTGAACTTCTAGAAAAAACTCTTTCTCATGGTAGCCTCATGGGCAGTAATTCTCAACAAGGATATGCTCCCTGCTTAGTAAAAACACTTTTGCAACCCAGTCCACAGGAGTTAATTCAACATTTAGATAGCAAACTATACAATATTTTCTTTTACGCAGGTCATGGTTTGCCAGGACCAGACGGAGGTCTGCTCTTTTTACAAAAAGATATGACCCTCAATGGTATAGAATTAGCACAAGTTTTGACCCGTACAGGTGTAAAGTTAGCAGTTTTCAATGCCTGTTGGGGAGCACAGCCGGCATCTGTAGATCACCAAGCTATACCTAGTAGTAGCCTGGCAGAAGTGTTGATTCGTCAAGGTGTCCCAGCTGTCTTGGGAATGCGCGATGAAATTGCTGACCACGAAAGTCATAGCTTTATTCAAACTTTTACCCAAGCTTTGCGGGCTCGCAAGCCAATTGATGAAGCGGTGGCTGAGGCTCGTCAGCAACTATTGACACTTTATAGATTCAATCAACCAGCTTGGACTTTACCAGTTCTCTACCTGCACCCAGACTATGATGGCGAACTGATTAGAAGTTTTGATGAGGGAATTACAGAACTGCCAGATACTTCTATGCCTGGCCTGGGTTCTCAGTTTCCTACAGCTAGCTTGCGATCGCTTTCCCCTAGTGGTCAAACTTGGTCGTTGCGACCAGGAATTACCCGTATTGGTCGCACAACAGATAATGATATTGTAATCCCAGAGCCATCAGTTTCAAAACGTCATGCTGAAATCTTATGTCGTCATCATCTGACAGGTTCTACATCAGAACGTAAATATTATTTACACGATTTATCTACTTATGGTACAACCTGGATTTTACAACCCAACGGTTGGCAACAGATCCACCGTTTGGAAGTTCCGCTAGAATCAGGAATGCAATTAAGATTTGGGAGTAGTAAAAGTCTGCCTTGGGAATTTATCATCAATGATTCCTCTGTTTAACGATGGAAAGCTTGATTCTTCATCGCTCCTTACCCAAAACCACAAGAGTAATTTTACCGTGGCAAAATCAAATCTTTTTGCGGAAAATGGGTTACTGCGCATGTAGCTGTAACTACCGCAAAAGAAATTATTGGGAGAGGACAAAATGATTAACAAACTCAACACTTCAGAATCCAACACTTTACTCATGCCTGCAAACCCGAACAAGCAACTATCCTCAAATTTCCACGCATCACCATCACAACTAAATTTAGAGTTCTTAGAAGATTTGCTTAGATATGATGATGCGAGCTATCCGTGGAATCCAGCTGATGAAGAATCAGAAAGTTATTTCGTCGAACTAGAACAGCAATGTCTCATACAAGATGTGTTGGATGAAGAACTAACTGCACGTTCACAAACTTTTTACAACCAGCTAGATACATTGTGGTCAAATCATAGACAGCTTGATAATAGTACTATCATTCAAACTACTGTAACAACACTTAAAGAGAATTTACAAACTAGCTTTGGCTCAAGCATACCCTCTCACTGGCTCAATCTGATCGTTCGTAAAGCGGCCGAGGTTTTTAACCACAAACAATCAATTAGTGAACAACTTATTGACTGTGCTCAATCTGTGTTGCCAACTTGGGGAATAGAAGATCTGCTAGTGCTAGCGCGCCCATATGCTTACGCCATGCGCAGTGGTGAAACCCAAAACTTAGAATCTGTACTGAATAATGTAGATGACCGTGAGTGGACAGCTTTGTCAGAAATTGAACAAGCCAAAGCAACTGTGGCGATCGCCTACTATACTCTCAATCTACTCAATAGTTCTCAAAAAGAAGCCTGAAGCTCAAGTGTAGCATGATTGATTGTTCTGAGCTTTCCCACTCTTACTTCGGCCCAAGAAAGCGAGTTGCAAAATTTTGTGATCGCGTTGGTGATAGTGCTCGCGCCTTAAGAATTGCTGCCATCAAAAAAGCGTAAGACAACACTCCAACAATCACCAGCAATAAACCATTGATCACTCCTGTTGCATTCCACAAAGCGTGAAGTCCAGCTGCAGTTAGATACCCAACTAGCAGAATCTGCAAACTTTTAGTTGGCTTAAGCACAGCCAAGCCAATAAAATACCCCAAATAGCCACTGTAAGCCATATGTCCAGGCAATGAGCCCAGAATTCTTGGTATTAACAATCGAAACCCTGCCAACAGACCATCTCCAAGCCCTGCCTGTTGTGCAATAGTTTGACTGAATTGTGGTACATATTGTCCAAGAGTTTCTAACAGTGTAAAGCCCACAGCAGAAGCTGTACCCAAAAGAATCCCATCCAACGGTTCCCATACACCGATGCGCTCTTTCCAAGGAGATGGTAATGATTTGGCGAGGAGATATGCTCCCAATATGGGCAACGCTTTCAGTAATTCTTCCATCAAACCTGCGCCAAAAAACATTCGCACAAGCAGTTCTGTGAAGGTAATAGATTCCTGATTTGCTGGTAGGCTACCAGGTAAAATAACGCGAAACACGAAAAAAAATAGCTCTAATATGGGACTGAGCAAAATCAGCATCGTAGTTAATGCTGAAGCCAGCAGCACCCACCAAGGTTTATGCTTACCACACAATAAATAAATGAAGAAGTAATATGCAGCCAACGCTATAAAAGTAGCTACAATAATCTGATTGACTTGTGGTTGCTCTATTGTCGCAAACATTAACACCACAAATGTTACTGTAATCATTCCTGGTATAAGATAAGCTTTACGAGTTAAATCTTTACCAGTGGAAATAATAGGAAACAGTTGTGTGAAGCTAATGGAGTCTAAAGCTGGCGGTGAAACATGGCTTGTTGTAGGCGCGGGTGTTAGATAGTGATTAGCTGGTGGAAGTGGTCTAACTGCTGCTTTGTTAAGCTCGGTAGCTTGAGCGTTATCTTCGTACTCAAAAATGAGTTCTGGGCCATCTTGAGCTAAAGTGATAAGGTCACCTGAAATCAATTTTTGACAGCCTTCTAGACGTTTTCCATTTAGATAAGTGCCATTAGCGCTATTGAGATCACAAAGTATCCAACCATCTTCACCATCTGGGGATGAAGAGAGTGGACGAACTACGGCATGACGACGGGATACCATTCGACACATCATGGCATCTAAGACAACTTCGCAGCTAGGATCGCGTCCGATAACTACCTCTTTACTTGGAGGAAGCAAGTAGCGAGATTCTGTTCCAAGTGCCGCTCCATTACCAGACACTAGCCGCAGCAATGCATTCTGTCTTGCGTTTTTGCCGGTCATCGAGTCACAGTCTTTCTAAACTAATCACTAAAATAATTGCAGTAGAACTTAACTTAAGCCACATTTATAGCAGAATAGCTACATACACTATAGCTCTACTCTCTGCTAAGGCCAGTTAAGAACAATTGTGGTTTCTGTTTTAGTGTTAACAGAACTGTACTGCTAATATTCTTGGGTTATTTAACTTTCACTGTTTCTAAATGCTCAATTCTAGTGCCAAGTAGTTTGAGGAACTCTGCCAACCATTGAGGATGAGCAGGCCAAGCAGGTGCTGTAACCAAGTTACCATCAACTATTGCCTCATGTACTGGGATATCTACATAGATACCGCCAGCACTATACACGTCTGGACCGCAGGCAGGGTAAGCAGTACAACGCTTGCCTTTTAGCACATCAGCCGCTGCCAATACCTGCAAACCATGGCAAATAGCTGCAATTGGCTTATTCGCTTGGGCAAAGTGGCGGGTCATTTCAATCACAATCGGGTTGAGACGGATATATTCTGGTGCACGTCCACCAGGGATGACCAAGGCATCATACGTTTGAGCTTCGATTTCTGCAAATGTCGCATTTAACGTGAAGTTGTGACCAGGTTTTTCACTATAAGTTTGATCACCTTCAAAATCATGGACAGCAGTTCGCACTTTTTCCCCAGCCTTTTTGTTGGGGCAAACAGCATAAACGCTGTGTCCTACCATTTCCAATGCTTGAAAGGGAACCATCACTTCATAATCTTCGACATAGTCGCCAACAAGCATTAAGATTTTTTTTGCAGTCATTGTCTTAATATCCAGTTCTTTATTGTTTGTTTTTTGGTCTTTGTGCCTTGTCACTAATCAGAAAGGACTAATGACTAAATTAAAGCAAATTAAATTCTTTGATTGCATGAGGAAAGTTTTGATTTTCATGTCCTGAGCGACTCAGTTTAATTAAGGCAAAACGCTGCAAAGGAGTTAATACTGCCCATTGCTCAAGTGTGATACTAACACCTAGTTCTTTGGCTTTCTCCTGAAGACTAGTAGGTACAATGTTAGTATCCATCCAAGCTGGATTAAACTCAATGGGTAATTCACTAGCTGGTTTGCCAGTATGTTTTAATACCAGCTGTTGAATATACTCTCGATATGATTGAATTTCCGTTGGCGTAGAGCAAGGTAGTTCAACCAAAGCCTCCCGTTCTGCTGTTGTCATGTGGCTCCAATCAGATAACTTTAACTTAATGCCACAAGTATCAAGTTTGTAGCGTACCTGCATGGGAATACAACGTAGGGAAGAGATAAAATCCGTTTCAAATTCAAAAAAAATTGCCATATACAGTGCAATTCCTGTTCAATCATAATTCTTGGCGTTGCTACGACGAATAATCCAATAACTTATAGATAAAGCAAGAATAGCAACTCCTAAACCAATGATACCCATCCCTGGGACTTTTTCTAAATCAAGAATAATAATTTTTCTAGAAACCGCAATTAAAGAAGTGACAATAACTAACTCAACTTGAAAAACATGTTTTCGCAAATAAGCTGTGATATTTTCCAAAATTTCCAAAGCAATTAAAAGATTTAAGAATAAACCAAAAATTTCAAATAATTTATTATGGAAATCATGGGATGATAAATTAAATAATTCTTTGAATAGAAAAAGACCTAATTCCACAATTGACACTAAAATGACTAGCACCATAAAAAGAGATAAAATCTTAGAAACTATTACCTCTACATTTTCAATTTGGTGCATAAATTGTTCATCTTTAGTAGCTTCTATAATTCGCCTTAGAAATCTCTTCATTTGCCTAGCCTCCATTTAAAGTAACAACCAAATACAAATTCAAAAACCCCATAGATTTGCTCTATGGGGTAAAAAAGAAAAAAGACAGGTCTTGCAGCAATACTGCAAGTCATCGTCCATTAACACATTGCTTGGTTCGTTGTGATATCGAGGAGGGGATCTTTTCTTTTGTTCCATTGCTAGATTTGGGAAAACTTGTTGTGTACTCTTCCCATATACCTAGCAGCTTAACATTCTGAGGGTTGCAACTGATAGCTATTAATTGTTAACTCGGCTGTCACTGGCACTAGCTGGACAGCACAGGCTTTTAATTCCGGTTGACCAGAGTCGGGGCAAGATTCTGAATGGGTAAGGGCGTTAGCTTCTGCATGATCTGCCCACAGTGCACCCCAATGCATTGGGACAAAAACTGTACCAGGTGCGATCGCCTTTGTCACAACTGCAGGAAATCTAGCACTACCTCGACGCGACCGTACCTCGACCAATTGCTGATGTTCAATCCCTAACCTAGCAGCATCACGAGGATGAATCTCAATAAACGGCTCAGGATGCAAGGAGCGAATTTTTTCAATCCGACCAGTACGTGTCTGGGTGTGCCAGTGTCCGTAAACTCTTCCAGTTGTCAGAATAAACGGATAATTGGGGTCTGGTGGTTCTGCGAGTCCCCGCGAGTGATACGCCCCAAACCGCGCTCGTTTGTCAGGAGTATGAAACACTAAATCAGTGTAAAGCCGTTTAGGGGAGTTAGGAATAGAAGATTTTAATTCCTCACTCCTCACTCCTAACTCATAACTCTTATGCGGGCATGGCCATTGAGTTGCACCCTCACTCATCAATCGCTCATGAGTGATACCTGTCATATCGCAAGGGCGCTCGCGTGTTAGTTGGACAAATTCGGCATAAACTTCTCTGGAGTTAGCAAAGGCAAACTCTTGGACAAAGCCTAATCTACGTCCAACTTCAGCAAAAATTTCCCAGTCTGCCTTAGCTTCACCTGGTGGTTGGCGGAATGCGGGACATAAGGTGACTATCCTTTCAGAATTTGTCATCACGCCTGTTTTCTCACTCCATTGGGCAGCAGGTAACAGGACGTGCGCGTAAGCGGCAGTTTCTGTTGGGTAGTAGGCGTCTTGGTAAATTGTAAAAGGCGATCGCAACAATGCCTTCTTAGTTCGTTCCAAATCTGGCATGCTGACAGCAGGATTGGTAGCAGCAATCCACAATAACCCGACTGTGCCATTTTCCAAGCCAGTCATCATCTCCCAGGTACAAAGACCAGGATGAGGAGAGATCTGTCCAGGCTTAAGTCCCCAAAACTCCTCAACTTCTGCTCGATGCTGGCTATTTTTCACTAATCGGTAACCCGGCAACAAGTGTGCTAGACCTCCTGCTTCCCGTCCTCCCATGGCGTTGGGCTGACCTGTGAGCGAGAAAGGTCCTGCACCAGGCTTGCCAATCTGTCCAGTCATCAGGTGCAAATTAATAATAGTTCTTACCTTAGCTGTGCCTTCTGAGGATTGATTGACACCCATTGACCACAAGGACAACACCTGCTTAGATTCACCCCAGTAGCGAGCTGCTTTTTCTAAATCTTCAACACTGATCCCACATCGATGTGCCACGACCTCTGGGGAATAGTGCCGAATCACCTCAGCATATGCAGGGAAGTTACTAGTACACTCGTCAACAAACCCAAGATCTACGTATTGCCAGCGCATTAACAAGTGAGCAATACCATTCAACAAATCAATATCTGTACCAGGACGAATTGCAAGATGTAGATCAGCAGCTTGGGCTGTTTGTGTATGACGTGGATCGACCACAATCATTTTGACTTTGCGGTTCTTTTTGTGATATTTCTCCAGTCGGTTGAAAACAATTGGATGACATTCAGCCGCATTTGTGCCAATTAAAAATGCACAATCGGTCAGTTCTAAATCGTCGTAGCAACATGGAGGACCATCTGAGCCAAAACTTTGAATGTAGCCAGCTACAGCACTAGACATACAGAGGCGAGAGTTAGCATCAAAGTTATTGCTACCCAAACACCCTTTCATTAGCTTCTGAGCGACATAGTAGTCCTCGGTTTGAAACTGACCAGAACCGTACATACATATTGCTTCTGGTCCAGTCGTCAAGCGTACGGTTTGAATACGGTTGGTAATCAGATCAAACGCTTCATCCCAACTTACCCGGCGGAACTCCTGAGTTAAAGAGTCTCGTACCATTGGGTAATGTAGTCGGTTTTTATCTAGAGACTCAGCGATTGTCGCACCTTTGACACAAATCATGCCTTGATTGGATGGATGTGCTTTGTCACCACGCACTCGCCAAATCGGATTTCCTTGGCTATCTCTATGAGTTGGTTTGCCATGTTGTGCTGGAGGTGAAACTTCTAGTCCGCAACCAACACCACAGTAAGGACAAAGGGTTTTGGTAAATTCAGTCATGGCAGTGGAGTTGTTAACTGTTAACAGGTATCTGTTAACTGGTAACTGTGAGGTTTTATTCTTCCACTAGGACAGGAGAGGATTGAGCTACTGTCTCTGAAAATTCTTCATCACCTGCGGCAAAGGAGCCTTTTGGTTCTTTTAAGAAAAAGGCACATAAGCTCGCACAGATAAGAGCGGTTATTCCCATCGTGTTAAACAGCATGACTGGATTCGTTAAACTGAAAACTGTGAGAAAAACGACACCACCAAAATTGCCATAAGCGCCCACACTACCAGCAATTTGACCAGTAATTTCCTTTTTGATTAAAGGAGCCATACCAAACGTAGCGCCACATCCAGCCTGGACAAAGTAGGCACAGAACATACAGGTCGCGATCGCAGCAACTAGGGGCCAGTTGCTATGAATCTGGCTCATCATTAAATAACCAAAACCAATCACCGTGCTGACGACTGTCAAAGTCCACTTGCGGCTACCGAGTCGGTCAGAAATGTAGCCACCACTGGGGCGAGAAATGACATTTAACAGTGGATAAGAAGAGGCAATCAGAGCAGCCGTGACATGATTGAGACTAAAAGTCTTTTCAAAGAAGGCTGGCAACATCGAAACAACGGCCAATTCTGAACCAAAGCTGATGACATAAGCAAAATTCAAAAGCGCAACTTGGCGAAATTGATAGCGTTCAGATGGAGAGTAGATTTTTTTGCCAATCAGCATCTCCCGGTTCACAAGAACCGCTTTGTAGGTTTGGACTATATATAGTAGAGCCAACAACAGCCACACCATATACATTTGGGGCTGATTGATGAAGTGAATTTTCGGTTGAGCCAAACGCCAAGTTAACAAAGCTAACGCAAGAATGAGTCCTAAATTCGAGACACACAGAGCCAAAAAACTTTTGACACTGGTTACTTCTAAAGCACCATTTTTCTTCGGCTTCTTGTAGATTTTGCCTGTGGGTGTATCTTGGACGTTGCCGTAATACAAGACGCCATATAAAGCAGTTACGATACCGATGAGGGCGATCGCTAAACGCCAGTTTGTAGAGTTTCCACTCAAGAACGCAGTGCCAACAGCGAGACTGGGTAATCCAAATTCAGCAGCCGCAGCTCCAAAGTTACCCCAACCACCATAAATACCTTGAGCACTGCCAATTTCTTTAGGTGGGAACCATTCTGCGACCATCCGAATTCCCACCACAAAACCGGAACCGACAATTCCCATTAACAGACGACTCCATACCAATTGATTGAAGTCGTGTGCCGTTGCTGTCATGACACAGGGTACAACAGCATAGATGAGTAAAGCTGAGTAGGTGATTCTGGGACCAAAGCGATCCAGAAGCATCCCAATAATGATGCGCGCTGGAATCGTCAGAGCAACATTACATATGCCCAGTGTCTTGATTTGTGGGTCCGACAGACCTAATTCTTTACCAATTGTTGTGGCAAATGGAGCAAAGTTAAACCAACAAACAAAAGTTAGAAAGAAGGCAAACCAAGTCAGGTGTAGGATACGGTAGCGATTTTTAAATGAGAATAATCCCTTGAGCATTAAATCTTCCTATTAAAAACTGAGAAAATCGTATGAAAATGTTAGTGATGGATAGAAACGTACTAACCGATCACCGATTTAGACCATGGCTGGTTCTTCCACCTGAGCGCCGAAGTGTTCAATAAGTAGAGAGCGCAGTACTGGCAGTAAGTCTTCGCAAGGAACACTTTTGATCACACAAGTTCCTAACTGGGCATCTTTGCCAACTTTACCGCCCATATAAATGTCAACCCCGTCCACTGCTTTACCATTTTTACGAACCTTAGTTCCCATCAAGCCGATATCTGCAACTTGTGGCTGTCCGCAGGAGTTGGGACAACCTGTCCAATGAATTCTGACTGGACGAGTGAGTTTTAACTCAGCTTCCAAGACTTTAATCATTGCTAGAGCACGGTTTTTGGTTTCAATGAGGGCGAAGTTGCAAAACTGTGCGCCTGTGCAAGAAACTAATGAGCGTGTGAGTGGTTCAGGATTGATTGTCAACCTATTCAACAAGGGTTCAGTTAAAAAGATTGCTAAGCGAGAGTTAGGGATGTGAGGGATAATGACGTTTTGCTCTAGTGTGAGGCGGATTTCTCCACTACCGTAGACTTCCGCCAGACGTGCGATTTCAAACATGTCCTCAGCATAGAGCCGACCAACAGGAACGTGAAGCCCTACGTAGTTCAACCCCGGTTGTTTTTGTTTGTGGACTCCGATGCAGTCGCGTTTATCCCAGTTGATCTCGTCGTGTGCAGCTGCACTCATCAATGACTTACCCAACTGCTTTTCAACTTCTTGTCTAAACTTTTCTAAACCCCATTCATCTATGAGCCACATCAAGCGAGCTTTTTGCCGATTGGCTCGTAAGCCGTGGTCACGATAAACTTCCAAAATAGCTCTACAAAGGGCTACCACATCCTCTGGTGGAACCCACGCGTTTAGAGGAATTGCAGCTTCGCAACGCTTGGCGGAGAAAAAGCCACCAACTAGGACATTAAAGCCGAAGTTGCGTTGAAGTGTCTGTTGCTCTCCATGATTTTCCTCGCTCCGTTTTTCCCCCTGTTCTCGAAAAGCTGGAACAAAAGCCAGGTCATTGATTTCCGCGTGAACTGAATTATCCCGTCCACCTGTAATTGCAATGTTAAACTTCCGTGGTAAGTTAGAGAACTCACAATTGCCTTCTCCTTGGTTGGTGACCATGTCTTGAACTTGTTGCACCAACTGTGTAGTGTCAAACAGTTCATCCGCATCCAACCCTGCAAGGGGGTCACCTGTAATATTGCGGACATTATCCATTCCTGACTGCACCGTAGTTAAACCAACTGCATGAAATCGATTGAAGATATCTGGTAAGTCTTCAATTCGAATACCCCGTAATTGAAGATTTTGTCTGGTGGTAATGTCAGCATTGCTATCATCACCGTAGCGTTCCAGAACTTCAGCCAATACACGCATTTGATTGCTCGTGAGAATACCATTAGGTATCCGCATTCGCATCATAAATTTACCTGGAGTGACTGGGCGAAAAAACACACCCATCCACTTGAGTCGATGGTCGCGATCAATTTCGTCCATATTCTCCCAGCCTAAATTGGCAAAGTTCTCAATCTCTGCCTTGATAGCAAGTCCATCTTTTTCTGCCTTGAACTTCTCAAATTTATTGAGGCTGGCTGTGGTGGTAGTTGTTTTGTCTGTCATGAGTTGTCTCTCATTGCAAAATACTTCTACTCATCTCTTCTTGGTCTTGTTTGAAGTTATGAGTCCTAGAGGTTTACAAGGTATTTGTGGCTTTCACAATTCGTTGCTTGGCTGACATCTTGCATAAAAAAAGATACAAAATACTTTGCACAACGATTGCTTCTATTTCGTCACTTTTTAAATCTCTTACGGATGCTTTTTTGTAACTACTGATATTTCCCTAAGTTAGAGTTACATAGTTTTAAAAAACGTATCATTCGTTACGAAAATTAATTAATTATGCATAAAACGTATCGCAATCATGCCTTTTATACATAAAGCAAAAGACCTGATTTACTTTCAATGGTATTCATTGGAACGAAAAAGCCTTGAAAATGCGACACTAAGGTTAGATTTAAAACCTTTTTTCAGTAGTTATGAACCGTCGTGATTTTATGACTTTCGTTGGTGTGGGTTGGGTAGCTAGTTCCTTACCTGTAACAATTGCAGCTTGTGCATCTCAGAAAAATTCTCATGGTTGGTACACAGTAGGCACAGTAGGGGACTTAGATCAAACTGGTCAATTGCTTGTGACCAACTCACCTGTTGGTCCAGTTTTAGTGATCGGCACATCTAAAACCAATGTGGTTGCGGTTAATCCTACCTGTACTCACAAAGGTTGTACTGTGGAATGGAAAGGTGATGGCAAAAAATTGCAATGTCCCTGTCATGGTTCAGAATTTGAGTCTGATGGTAAGGTGCTAAAAGGTCCAGCCAAAAAACCTCTACAGACTTATGCCGCCAAAATTGATGGGAACTCTGTTGTTGTCTCCGTAAGCTAAAGACAGATGGTTTGTGAATGTATTCGGAGTATTTAGATGAAAGCAGTCCTAATGACAGAGGCTGGTAGTCCTGAAGTGTTGCAGGTGCGGGATGTCCAAAACCCTGGTGTTCCTCTAGGAGAAACTGAACTTTTGATACGCTTAGAAGCCGCTGGAGTTAATCCCATTGATACTAAACTCCGACAGCGAGGCACTTTTTATCCTGATCAAATGCCTGCGATTTTAGGATGTGATGGTGCAGGTGTTGTTGAGGCGATCGGTGCAGGTGTTCAACGATTCCGAATAAATGACGAAGTCTATTTCTGTCAAGGTGGTTTAGGCACAAATCAAGGTAATTATACTGAATATATTGTAGTTGATGAGCGATTTGTCGCTCGTAAACCTTCTTCTGTTTCCTTTGTAGAAGCAGCAGCAGCCCCTTTAGTGTTAATCACTGCTTGGGAAGCTTTATATGAACGGGGACGCTTGGAACCTGGGGAACGAGTTTTAATTCATGGTGGTGCTGGTGGTGTTGGTCATGTCGCTATTCAACTAGCAAAACTCAAAGGTGCATCTGTCTGCACAACGGTGAGTTCTCAAGAAAAAGCCAATTTCGTCAAACAACTGGGTGCAGATCATGTGATTTTTTATAATCAAACTGACTTTGTACAAGCGACGTTGGATTGGACTGGAGGTGAAGGTGTAGACTTGGCGTTTGATACCGTAGGCGGAGCAACTTTTCAGCAAACGTTCCCCTCTGTAAGGATCTATGGAGACATAGTAACGATTTTAGAACCAGACGCTAAGACAGTTTGGAAAATAGCAAGGCAACGCAATCTCCGTATTGGCTTGGAATTAATGCTGACTCCATTGCTGCAAGGAATGGTAGAAGCACAACAGCACCACACAGAAATTTTAGAACAGTGTGCAAAGTGGATTGATGCAGGCAAACTGAAAATCCACGTTGGCAAGACGTTTCCACTAGAACAAGCAGCTCAAGCTCACCAATTGCAGGAAACAGGATCTATGACAGGTAAAATTGTTTTGTTGGTGGGAGTAGGGGAGTAGGGAGCAGGGGAGACAAGGAGGACAAGGAGGACAAGGAGGACAAGGAGGACAAGGAGGACAAGGAGGACAAGGAGGACAAGGAAGATAAGGGGACAATGTTGAAAACTAACTCCTACCTCCTAACTCCCTACTACATCTAGTAAGGAGCAGATAAGGATAATCGGCTGTAGGATGGAGGATTACTTACCGAAAGTCTTTACTTGTCTACTAAGCGGGCAGCGAGAATCGAACTCGCATCAATAGCTTGGAAGGCTATGGTTTTACCACTAAACTATGCCCGCGGCTGTTTAACTATAATACCATAACATCCTTTTACTTAAAAGCCAAGTATCCAATAAAAACTTAAAAATTAGGGAGACTTTGGGCGGATTGTGATCTTTACTACTAAATTGCTTAAGGGTGGTTTGTCACCATTGCTGCTAGTTGCAGGGATAAATTTTTGACCTTGAAAAACTTTCTGGGTATATTCTCGGTATTGAGTTCTTTTTGGTTCTGGTATTGTAGGCTCGATGACTATATCTAATAATTTGCCCTCGCGATCAATGATGAGCGAGGCTTGAAACTCTACAGGCTGATTGCTGAGGACACCATCAAGTGATGGTAGGTTCAAATCTTTTTCTCTGCTGATTCCGATAGGTTTAGCTAGGTTTTCTGGTCGATCCTTTTGCACGCCATTGGCTTCTATATTCCAAGTTGCTACCAGTCCGGGTGGAGAGGGTTGAGTCGCTACTTTGGTTGGCATCTGTGGCTTCTGGGTGCGTGGAGTTTCACCTAGCTGATTTTTTGGAGCCTCCCCTATTGCTTCGCCATTATTGACTGGTGGCAAAGACGGTGGTATCTCCTGTTGTTCAGGTGGGGGGGAAGAAAATTCTCTTGAGTTTATCGTGTTGTGTAATGGGAGTGTTGATGCTTGATCAGATTGTTCTGGAGCGATGCTTGGTGAGAATTTCGGTTGTGGATGGCTATTGCCAGGAGTATGTATTCGGTGAATATGAGTTGGCTTGATGTTGTGAGGAATATCTGGTGAG
>Ga0070738_10001889_pt1 | contig 36697 bp, 34 predicted proteins | sample Coa_R2_2_FD_66446 | JGI IMG/M metagenome (GOLD analysis project Ga0070738, IMG submission 66446) | Surface soil microbial communities from Centralia Pennsylvania, which are recovering from an underground coalmine fire - Coalmine... | ecosystem: Environmental > Terrestrial > Soil > Unclassified ...
CCGCCCATCACACCCGACGCCGCCGCATCCCTCGCGCCCCGGCGTCGTCCCCAACGTCGACCCGATCGCCCATTGATGGCATGGCGTCTCCAGCCGGCGGCACCGGAGCGGACCCACTCCCGATTCGGTCCCTGGAGTTCCTGGGTGGAATGGCGGAGCCCGGCGGATGGCGACCGCCGACCGCGCTGCCCGAAGTCGCGTTCGTCGGCCGCTCGAACGTCGGTAAGTCCTCCCTGCTCAACCGTCTCGTGCGACGACGCGCCTTCGCGCGGGTCAGCCGCACCCCCGGCCGGACACGGGAGATCAACTTCTTTCGCGTCAACGACGCCTTCGTGCTCGCCGACCTCCCGGGATATGGCTACGCCCGGATCTCGAAGGCGCGTCAGGCCGCCTGGCGTCCACTGATCGAGGGATACCTGAGCGGGACGTCCACGCTCCGTGGCACCGTGCTCCTGCTCGACATCCGGCACGATCCGACGGGCGATGACCGCGCGATGCTCGACTACCTCGCCGCCCTCGGCACTCCCACCGTCGTCGCGCTCACCAAGGTCGACAAGCTCTCCGCCCGCATCGCCGGCGAGCGCGCCGCCTCGCTGTCGCAGGCGCTCCGCCTCGACTCCGATCAGGTGATCCCGTTCAGCGCCGAGACTGGTGTGGGTCGCGACGAGCTCGCGTCCGCCCTCGTCGCGCTCGTCAGCCTCCCGGCGGCCCGCGCGCCCTGACGCCCGGCCGGGCCGCGGGGGGTGCGGCGGCGGGGCCGGCCGGGCCGATCGCCGATCGCGTGTCCCGCTAGCGGTCCCGCGCCGACGGCAGACACACGTTCGTCATGTCCTGCGGCGCATTCGGCTTCACGCGAATGCTCTTCGCCGGGATGCCGACGTACACGTGGTAGGGGCGCACATCCTTGGTCGCGACGGCGACGGCGCCCACCATGCCGTTGCACGCCACGCGCACGCCGGCCAGCACCGTCGCGTGGTACGTGATCCGCACATTGTCCTCGAGCACCGTGACCGCGTCCGTGACATCGCGCTGGTCGACGATGCTGTGCGTGTGGCTGTAGATGTTGGCGTAGTCGCTCACCGACACGTTGTTGCCCATCACGATCCCGCCGCGATCGTCGAGGAGCACATGTCGGTGGACGACGCAGTTGTCCCCGACCTCCATGTTGTACCCGAACGAGAACTCCACGTGCTGGAACGCCTTGAAGTTCTCGCCGCAGCGGCGGAAGATGTACGGCGCCAGTAGCCGCCGCAGTCGAACGCCGACGTCCACGTTCTGGCCGCCGGGCGCCAGCCGGTCGAACGAATACCAGAGCCAGAGCAGCGGCTTGACCCGCTGGAATCGCGCCTCGTCACACTCGGCGTAGTACTCGGGCTCGAGCGTGATCTCCCGAGGGTCGAGCGCGGCGAGCGCGAGTCGCAGCCCCGCCGGGAGGGCGGGGTCGTTCACCGCCGTCTCCCAGTTGGCCGCGTAGGCTGGATACGCTATCTCGGCGAGGGTGCGCCGGCACAGGACCGCCCGATCGGTCGCCGGGTCGGCGAGCGCTGCCGCCAGCTCGTCCAGCCACGCGTCGGCGACCGCTCGCCGCGGCCGGTCGGGCAACGGCCGCAGAGGATAGTAGGCCATGGCGGGAATCTACAGCACCCGCAGCACATCCTCGACCGCCCCGGCGTGTCCCCGCTTGAGCAGACTCACGATGTCGTCGAGCGCCGTGCGCGAGCGCGGCCAGATGAAGCGCTTTCGCGCCATCTCGAGCGGCAGCCACTCGTACGCCTGATGCTCCGACCCGAGCGTGACGAGGCCGGGCTCCTGGACAAATGCCGCGAACACCACGGCGAGCTCCACCGTGTTGAGGCGGTGCAGATAGAACGGCTGCACGGTGACGTTGTACAGCCGGTCGACCTCGAGCCCCGTCTCCTCGCGCACTTCGCGAAGCGCCGCCCGCTCCGGGGTCTCACTCGACTCGACGTGGCCGTGGACCGTCTCCCATGCACCGGGGCAGCGGGTGCCCCCCGCGCGCTGGAGGGTCAACACACGCCACGCCGCACGATAGGGCCGGATGACATAGACATCGACCACTCCCGGCACGACTCGCGTCATGCGCGCGCGACCCGGCCCGAATCCACGACTCGGTGTTTCATCCCGCAGAATCTGAGCATCGGCCGGCGGCAACGGAAACATTGGGATCTTCCAATCTCCGGACTGCTCCGCCGGGTGGCGCCCGACGGGTCACAGAATGCCCCACCAGCCGCGGGCGACGTCGACCCACACCGTCCACCGCCCCGGCGCGCGGAGCCCATGGGCCACATCGATGCGGAGCAGGTCGAAGAATGCCAGTCCCCCGAGCCCGACCGCCGGATACCACCCGGCGCGCGACGCCCCACGGCCGGCGGGCAGCCGGCCGAGCGGGTCGTTCAGGTAGTCCGCGGACAGGAACGGCGCGAGCGTGGCGACCCCTGGTGTCGCACCGTAGCGGCCGAGCGAGATCGACGGAAACGGCACCGGAAGCTGCCACTCGGCCCGTAGCGTGCTCGCCAGGCGCCCGACGAAGGCGTGGTACGGATACCCGGGGCCACTGGTCGGTCCGCCCACATAGAGGGCCTCCTGCGGCGGCAGGGGGCCGCGGGCGGTCGCGCCGCCGATCGACCCGGAGAGCACCAGCCGATCGGCGCCGATCGGCCGATCGGCATCGACCCCCAGCTCGGCCCGCGCGAGCGCGCCGGCGCGCACCGGCACCGCCCGCCCCGTGCTCGTGAACCACTCGCCGCGCAGGGTGGCGTGGGCACCCCAGGTGAGCCCCAGGGGGCCGGGCCCGGCCTCCCGAGCGGCCGCCAGCTCGCCGCGGGTGCCGCGGAGCGGGAGTGCCGGAGGGGCCGGCACGAAGCGGCCCAGGACCGGCGAGGCGTGCACCCCGAGCGGCCGTTGCCATTCCTCGGTCGCCGTCAGGCTCCAGCGGAGTCCCAGCCAGTCGTCGCGCTCGATCGCCACTCCGGCGCCCCGCGTGTCGTAGAGATCCGTGTGGTCCGCTCCGGCCAACAGCGCGGCGATGCTGTTCGCGACCAGCGATCCCTCGGCCACATCGCCGACGTCGCGATAGCTCCGGAACGCCGCGGCCCGCAGCTCCCACGCTGGCGCCGGACGCCAGTGGACGGTCAGGTCCCCCTTGGCCTGGGCGTCGGAGATCCCGAAGCGGGCGCGGCCGGTGAGCGTCCAGTCCGAAGCGAGCGCGCGCGAGGCACCGGCGCCGAGCGCCACCCCCTCGACCCGGTCGACGCGGGCGAAGTCGGAGATCCCGCGTGCCGACAGTGCCGTCTGGCGCGTGCGCTGGAGGACGCGCGCCTGCACGACCGCTCGTGCCGTCGACTCGACCCGTTGTGCGTCGGCCGCCGTCGCCCGCGGCACATCAGCCGGTAGCCCATCGAGCACCCCGCCCGTCCAGTGGTGGGTGGCGAGGATCGCCGGCGGCTCCCGCTCGATCGGCGGACCGGCGAACACCGCCAGCGGGACCCCGACGTCGAGCTGGTAGCAGCAGACCTGCCAGCGTCCCCGGATGATGCCGCGGACCGGAAAGTCGAGCCACGTCCCCGACCGCACGACCTCCAACTCCTGGTGGTACGGGAGCCAGAAGCGCCCCTCGATGAGCGCATTGTCGAGGGTGACCGTGAGGGTCTCGATGCGCCGGTCGAGGATCGCCGACCGTGTGAATGTGATCGCGAGCCGGACGAGCGCGCCCGTGGCGCGGTCCAGATAGAGCGTCCCGACGACGCGCGGGGCCGCCGGATCGCGAGGCCGGACGCGCACCCCATACACATCGACCGTGCGGTCGCCGGTCGTGATCCGGAGCGAGTCCGCGATCCGGTAGTCGTACCAGGCCGCGGCGCCCGGCGCGAGCGGGTGCGGCACATCGCGCACGTCGCGCGCGTCGCCCAGGCGGATCGCGTTCGGGAAATCGTTGACGACGATGCCGTAGCGGTCGCTGTAGTAGCCGATGTCGGCCGGCAGGAGGAGCGTATCGCGTTGTCCGACGACACGCTGCTTGCTGAGGTCCGGCGCACGCCAATAAACTTCTACCGCCAGCTCGTCAGTCCGGACGATCTTGGGTGGGTCCGGGAAGCCCGGGCCGACCTGGGCGAGGAAGGTCAGGTAGCCGTGCGCCGCGGCTCGGTAGTCGGTGAGCCCGGTGTCGGAGACCTGCCGGTTGCGCCGCTCGGTCGCGAGCGCGACGAGTGCCTGCACCCGCGGGTCGTTCCAGCGGTCCGCGGGCGCTTGTGCGCGGGCGGCGGCGCCGCCGAGGACCACCACGCCCGCCATGCTTCCTCTCACCCACACGGCGATGGTCCGCCACCGAACGGCGCGGCGCATGTCGGGCAAATATAGATGACTCTCGATCGGTTTCGTGCACTCGCGGCCACCGTTGGCGCGCGCGGAGGGTTGGTCCCGGTGTGGCGCGACGCGCTGCTCGACACCGATACACCGGTCTCCGCATTCGCCAAGCTGCGCCGCCCGCCATTCGCGTTCCTGCTCGAGTCGGCGCCGGCCGGAAGCGAGAGCTGGTTCCGCTACACGTACATGGGGACGGAGCCGCGCAGCGCATGGCGACTCGGGACCGATGGCGTCGTCGAGGACTGGACGCCCGACCGCGGCTGGCACTCGGCGCGGCGCCCGGCTGATCCGATCGCCGATCTCCAGGCCCAGCTCGACGCCATGTCGCCGGCGGCCGTCCCTGAGCTGGGCGACTTCTGGGCCGGCGCGGTGGGGTACCTCGGCTACGACGTCGTGCGGCACATCGAGCACCTGCCGCACCCACCCCCGGACCGTCTGTCGGTGCCGGACGCGATCTTCGTTTTCACCCGCGCGGTCGCGATCATCGACAACCTGCGCGCGCAGGTGCGGGTGGTGGTCGGCGTGCCCGTGCCGCCCGGCGCGGACGATGCGTTGCTGGCGCGACTCTACGCGGACGCCGCGCGCGACGTGGACGCCGCGCTGGCGAGGTTGCGGGCGCCCGAGCCCCTGCCGCCCCTCGACCTCGACCCCGCCGCCCCGCCCGCGACCGGCCGGTCGCTCTACTCGCGGGAGCAGTACATCGCCGACGTCGAGCGGATCCGCGAGTACATCGTCGCCGGCGATTGCTTTCAGGCGGAGTTGGCGCGGCGCATCGAGGTCCCCCACGACTTCCCCTCGGAGGCGCTCTACCGCGCGCTCCGTGCGATCAACCCATCGCCGTACATGTACCACCTCGTGCTCGACGGGGTGGAGCTGGTCGGCAGCTCTCCGGAGCTGTTGGTGCGGGTCGCCGACCGGAAGGTCACGGTCCGTCCGATCGCCGGCACTCGGCCACGCGGCCGCACGCCGGCCGCGGATGAGGCACTCGCCGCCGAGCTGCTCGCCGACGAGAAGGAGCGGGCCGAGCACGTGATGCTGGTCGACCTGAGCCGGAACGATGTCGGCCGCGTCGCCGAGTTCGGGACGGTGCGCGTCGCCGACCTGATGGTCGTCGAGCGATACTCGCACGTGCTGCACATCGTGAGTCAGATCGAGGGGCGGATCCCCGAGTCGTGCACGGCTCTCGACGTCTTCCGCGCCACCTTCCCCGCCGGCACGCTCACCGGGGCGCCGAAAGTTCGCGCGATGGAGATCATCGACGAGCTCGAGCCCGAACGCCGGGGCCCGTATGGCGGGGCGGTGGGGTACATCGCGGCCGGCAGTGGGCGCATGGACCTGGCGATCACGATTCGCACGTGCGTCCTCGCGCACGGCGTGGCCTCGGTCCAGGCGGCGGCCGGCATCGTCGCCGACTCCGTGCCGGCGCGCGAGTGGGAGGAGACGGAGAACAAAGTGCGCGCGCTGCTGACCGCGATCGGCCAGGTCCGCGCCCCGCGCGGAGCGCCGTCCCAGACGCCGCGTGCGGGGCCCCCCGAGAGCCCACGAGAGACACCGCGCGGCGCCCCAGGTGGCACGTCCGGTGGCACGTCCGGTGGCACGTCCGGTGGCACACCACGGGACCCGCGGCACGAGCGGCCACGCGACGCGTCGCTCGACACCATGCGCGACGCCAAGCACGACGCCGAGCACGACGCCGAGCGCGATGCCGTGCGCGACACGGCGCGCGCGGCGCCCGAGCACGCGCAGCAGAGGGCCGCCGACCCTATATTCTGAGGCGGATGCCCTATGCGTTGACGAGCGCCGAAGGGGGACAGAGCTTCGAGCTCCGACTGGGCAGCTCGCTCATCATCGGGCGCGCGCTCACGAGCGACATCCCGGTCTTCGACCCCACGATCTCTCGCCGCCACGCCGAGGTCACCTACGATGACGCGGCGGGCGGGGTGGCCGTGCGCGACCTCGGCTCCAGCAACGGCACGTTCGTGAACGGCGCGCGAGTCCAGCAGTCGCGCCTCAGCGCCGGCGACATCGTGTCCTTCGGCAGGGTCTCCTTTCGTCTCACGGAGCGGGCGGCGGGCTTCTCCGGCGCGGGCGGCCGGGTGGTGAGCGGAAGCCGAACCGGTGGCGCGCGGGCCGGCGAAGGAGCCGGCGCGGGAGCGAGCCGGGCTCCCGACCGGAGCGCGAGCGCCACCACGCCCGGCAGGGGGGCCGGGGGGAGGGGGAAGCGAGACGGCGAGGCGGTCGGCGGCGACCCCACGGCGACGATCGTCCGGCGCGTCAGGGTCCCCGAGACTGGTCTCTGGATGCCCGCCGGCGGGCTCGCCGCAGCGCTCCGTCACACGCCGGCGCTGGGGTCTGCGCGCATCGAGCCGCCCGCCGTCCCGCTCGCCGCCCCGCCGTCGGCCGCGCCCCCCTCCGGGGCCGGTGCGGCGGACGCCGCCACGGGCGTTGCGCGGACGAGCCCGGGCACGGCGACGCCGGCCCGGCACGACCCCGCCCGTAACGAGCAGAAGCTCGCCATCCTCCTCGAGGTCTCGAAGGGGCTCACCCGCGTCGTCGACGTCGGCGCGCTCCTCGACACCATCGTCGGGTTCTGCCTCCAGATCTTCGACGTCGACTACGTCTCCGTGCTGCTGGCCGACGAGCGCGGCGAGCTGGTGCCGACGGTGGCGCGCGATCGGCACGGCCTCGCGCCCCACCGGTCCGTCCCCCAGTCCATCGCGCGCAGCGCGATCCAGGAGCGGGTCGCGATCCTCTCCGACAACGCGACCGAGGACGCACGCTTCGGCAGCGAATCGATTCTCGCGCAACGCGTGCGCTCCACGATGTGCGCTCCCCTGATCGGGGGCGACCGTCGAGTGCTCGGCGTGCTCTACGTCGACAACGTGACCTCGACCCATCGTGTCGACGAAGAGGATCTCGAGTTCCTGGCGGCCTTCGCCAGCATCGCCGCCGTCGCGATCGAGAACGGTCAGTTCTCCGAGCGGATCCGGCACGAGATGCTCATCCGCAGCAACTTCGAGCGCTACTTTGCGCCCAACCTGGCGGCACAGATCGCCGGCGCGACCCGCACGGTGCGGCTCGGCGGCGAGAAGCGCCCAGTCGCGGTGCTCTTCAGTGACATCCGCGACTTCACCGTCCTGTCCGAGTCGATGCGCCCGGACGACATGGCGAGCCTGCTCAGCGAGTACTTCACCGAGATGGTCGAGTGCGTGTTCCGGCACGGCGGGACGCTCGACAAGTTCATGGGCGACGCCGTCATGGCGCAGTGGGGCGCGCCGATCGGCACGGCGGACGACGCCGACCGCGCCGTTCAGGCGGCGATCGACATGATGCGCGCCCTCGAGGGACTCAACGCGCGGTGGCGTGGCGAGGGCCGGCCGGCACTCGGGATCGGGGTCGGCCTCAGCTACGGCGAAGCCTTCGCCGGCAACATCGGCTCCGAGCGCCGGCTCGAGTTCACGGTCATCGGCGACACCGTCAACACCGCGAGCCGCCTCTGCGCGTCGGCCGACGCCGGGCAGATCCTGCTGAGCGACGCGATCCGGCGCGCGCTGCGCCGGCCGCCCCCGCTCGAGGAGTGCCCGCCGCTCGAGCTCAAGGGCAAGGCGCAGCCCGTCCCGGTCTACCGCGTCGTGCTCGAGGCGCTGGACGCCGCCGGCGCGTCCCGGCCCCCTACCGCCGGGAGCCCGGTCCTCTGAGGCAGTCGTGACGGCGGCGCATCCCGCGCCGCTCGAACGCGTGATGGCCACGCTCCCCCCGGGCTACGTCGCCATCGGCAGCGCGAGGGAGGCCCGCGTGGCAGGAGGAGTCGTCCTGGCCTCGCTCGCGCCGGCGTTGCGCGACGTGCTCGCGACCGGCGCGCTCTACGACTCCGCCGCCGCCCATCCCGCACGCCGCACGCTCCACGGGCGCGGGCCGGTCTATGCCGTGCCGCTCGGCGGCGTGAGCGTGGTCGTGCGGCGCGTGCGACACGGTGGATGGCTGGCCCCGGTGACGCGCGACCTGTTCGTTCCGCCGACGCGCGCCCCCCACGAGCTGGCGGTCGCACTCAGGCTCCGGGCCGCCGGAGTGCCGACGCCCGAGGTGGTCGCCTACGTCCTGTACCGCGCCGCCGGATGCTTTCGGCGGGTCGATGTCGCGACGCGCGAGATCCCGGGCGGGGCCGACCTGGGCGCGCGCCTGGCGCACTCCCCCACCGCGCCGGACCGCGCTGCCGCCTGGGCGGCGACCGATGAGCTGCTGGCCGCGCTCGCCCGTGCCGGCGCCCAGCACCCGGACCTGAACGTCAAGAACGTGCTCATCGCCGGGCGCCCCGACGGCGCGCTCGCGGCGTACGCGCTCGACGTGGACCGCGTGCGCTGGCGTCCGCCCGGCGACCCGGCCGTCCTCCGGGCGAATCGCGCCCGGCTCGAGCGATCGGCACGGAAGCGGGGATTGCTCTGAGCGCGCCCGTCGCCGCCCCGCCGACGGGCCTGGCCCGCATCGGCGTCGTGATGATGAGCGCCGTCGGCGACGCCGTGCACGTGCTGCCGGTGCTGACCGCCATCAAGCGTCAGGTGCCGGCCGCCCGGATCACCTGGATCCTCCAGCCCGGCCCGGCGGAGCTGGTGCGCGGTCACTGGGCGGTGGATGAGCTCGTGCTCTTCGATCGCCGGCGCGGCTGGCGCGCGTTCGCCGAGGTGCGGCGCGCACTGCGCACCCGACCCTTCGATCTCGTGCTCGATCTCCAGGTGTACTTCAAGGCGGGGCTCGTGACTGCCTTCACGCGCGCGCCGGTGAAGCTCGGGTTCGATCGGGCCCGCGCGCGCGATGCGAACTGGCTGTTCACCACCCGCCGGATTGCGCCACACCCGACGGGCCAGCACGTGCAGGACCAGTACTTCGAGTTTCTCGACGCGCTCGGGGTCGCCCACGAGCCCGTTCGCTGGGACCTCGGCCCCTGGCCGGAGGAGCGCGCCGCGCAGCGCGCCTTTTTCGGTCGACTCGACCGCCCCGCCGCCGCCATCGTCGTGGCCACGAGCAAGCCGGAAAAGGACTGGCTCCCCGATCGGTGGGCCGAGGTGGCGGCCGCGCTGGATGCCGACTTCGGGCTCCAGCCCGTGCTCGTCGGCGGGACCTCGCCGCGCGAGCAGCGGGCGGCGGCGGTGATTCGCGCAGGTGCGCCCCGGGCCATCTCGGCGCTCGGGTGCGGGCTGCGCGGGCTCGTCGGCATCCTCGACGGCGCCGCCCTGGTACTCTCCCCCGACACGGGTCCACTCCACATGGCGGTCGCCCTGGACCGCCCGGTGGTCGGCCTCTTTGGCTACACGAACCCCAAGCGGACGGGTCCGTACCGCAAGTTCCACGATCTCGTCGTCGACGCCTACGGCGATCCCGGCGAGTCGTACGCCATCTCGATGCAGCTTCGCCCCGGCCGCATGCGCCGCATCACCGTCGACGATGTCCTTCAGAAAGTCGACCGCTGGCGCGCCCGGTACGCGCGTCCGACCTAGCCCACCCGTAGCTCGCCGAACTCGTACTCGACGCCAACGTCCGCGAGCAGGCGGACCAGCCGCACCAAGGGGAGCCCCATGACGGCGAAGAAATCCCCCTCGATGCGGTCGACGATCGTCGCCCCGTATCCCTGAATGCCGTACGCGCCCGCCTTGTCCATCGGCTCGCCCGTCGCGACATACGCGTCGATCTCGCTGTCGGTGAGCGGACGAAAGTGGACCCTGACCGGCTCGACGCCGGCCGCGACGCGTGTGCCCCAGCGGACACAGATGGCGGTGAAGACGGTGTGTGAGCGGCCGGCGAGTGTCCGCAGCATCGCGCACGCGTCGGCCGCGTCGGCCGGCTTGTTGAGGATGCGGCCATCGACCACGACGATCGTATCCGCGCCGATGACCACGGCGTCCGGCTCGCGCTCGGCGAGGTGACCGGCCTTGGTCCGGGCGAGGCGCTCGACGCACCGCTCGGGTGTCTCGCCCGGCAGGACGGACTCGTCGATGTCGGCCGGCCGCACGATGTGTGGGATCCGGATGAGCGACAGGAGATCGCGCCGCCGCGGCGACTGCGACGCGAGCACGACGCGAGGAGCGGGGCGGTCCCCGCCCGCGAGCGGGGGGGCGTCCGGGCGACGCGGCGAGGAGCGGGGCGACGCGGGGCTCATCGTTCCAACCAGAGCGTGACCGGTCCGTCGTTCACCAGTTCCACCTCCATCATCGCGCCGAACTCGCCGGTCTCGACCGGCACCCCGCGGGCCCGGAGCAGCGCCACGAACTGCTGGTAGAGCGGTTCCGCCTCCTCGGGACGCGCGGCGTCGATGAAGCTGGGTCGCCGGCCCCGCTGGGCGTCGCCGTAAAGTGTGAACTGGGAGACCACGAGCGCGCTGCCCCCGACCTCGGCCAGGGACCGGTTCATCTTGCCGCCGGCGTCGCCGAAGAGGCGCAGCCCGACGACCTTGTCGGCCATCCACGCGAGTCGCTGGTCGGCCGACTCCGCATCGCCCGACCTGAACCCCACGAGCAGGAGATACCCGGTGCCGATCTGTCCCGCGGCCCGGGGCCCCTCCTCGCCGACGATCCGGACGGCCGCGCGCGCGACCCGCTGAAGGACGATGCGCAGGCGCGCCTCCGCCTGTCTACCACTCCTCGCCGACGCGCCCTCTCCCGCCTCCGCCGCCACCCCCACCGCCGCCCCGATGGCCGCGGGGCGCCGAGCGGGCACCCTCGGACCGCCAGCCAGCCGAGGAGTCCCGCCGCCGGCCAGCCGTGGCCGGGTGGGGCGGCTCGGGCGCGCCTGCGTCTCGTGCGTCACCGCCCTCCCGCAGCCGGACCAGGTTCGTCGCTGCCGGACCCTTTGCACCCGGTACCAGATCGAACTCCACCGCCTCGCCCGTGGCGAGCGTCTTGAACCCCTGCCCCCGAATGCTCGTGTGGTGCACGAACACGTCCTTCTGCCCGTTGCCGAGCGCGATGAAGCCGAAGCCTTTCTCATCGCTGAACCACTTGACCGTCCCCGTCATTCGCATCGTCGAGCCACTCGCCAAGAAAAATGGGTTGGGGGGCGCGCGGACCGGTGTCCGCGAGCATGCCGTCGTCCGGACGAGACGCGGCGCGCATTGTGCGCCCGCAGACCGTATGCCGTGCCTCCCGCCGCCCGCGGGTTGGCCGGCGATGCAGCAATTCACTGGTCGGCGGGGTACCTTTGGGGTAGGTCGCGGGGCGGACCGGATCCGGACCGCCGGCGCGGCGCGAGCTCGGGAGGGCGTGTGCGGATAGTGTCGGTGATCCCCGCCGCAGTCGTCGCGATCGCGACGGCCCCCGGTGTCGCTTGGTCCCAGGAGAACGCGACCGCCTCGACAGTCGAGGTCGCCTCGGAGCCCGCGCTCCGGGCCACCCTCCTCCCGTCCGAGCCGACGTTCCTGCAATACGAGCTCGGCGACTCCGCGTACGTCGCCGTATTCGCGATCTTCCCCGAGCGCGGGACGGAGCTCCTCTATCCCTACGCTACCCCCGACCGCGCCGAGCCCGCGGGCGTCCGCGCCGTGTCGCTCACATACCTGCGTGAGGCGAGCGAGGAGCGGTCGATCGTCTTTGCGGGAGCGCCGCCGACGGGCATGCCTCCCTGCCTCTACCTCGTCGCATCCCGTCGCCCCCTGCATCTCGAGCGGTACGCGACCCATCCCCTCGCGCTGGCGACCGCGCTCGGGAATCGTGTTCCGTCGCCCGGCGACCCGGACGCCGTGTTGGGTGCGGTGCTCGACCCGGTGCGCCCGACGAACCCCGCCGACTGGGCGTCGGACCTTTCCTGCGTGGCGTTGCAAAACACCTATGACGCGCTGGCCACGGCGAGCGTGACGCCGGCCGATGCGCTCTACCCCGACGCATATGCGCTGACCGATCTCGGGTTCTTCGACCCGTTCGCCGCCTACGGCTTCCTCGGCGGGTTCATCGGGGGCGTGTACGCCCTGCCGTATGGCGGCGGCTACGGGGTGGGGGGCGGGGGTGCCTATCCGGGCATCGGGTACGCGCCGCCCGCGGTCGTCACTGTCTGCGTCGTGCACCACGATGGCTCCGGCGGATGTCTGCCGGGTCGCCACCCGAGCCAGCCCCCGCCCTATCGTCACCGGGGTCCGGACGCCGGATCGCTCGCCGGCGCGGGCGGGGTCCCGACCATGCTGCACGGTGTCACCGGCTCCCGCGCGGCCGTGACCGTCCGCGGGGCTCCGCCGGCCGGTGCCACGACCCGCGGCCCCACGGGCGGTCCGATCGTGGCCGCCAAGCCCCAGACCGCGCACGGCAGCGAGCACACGCGGTCCTCCGCCCCCCCGTCGTCGCCACCGTCGTCGACACCGCCGGCCACGCCGAGCGCACCCGCCCGGACCTCGGGTGGGGGTGGGGGTGGGGGTGGGGGCGGGGGCGGGGGCGGGGGCGGCGCCCACCGGCCGTAGTCCCGGCCCTACTCCACCGTCACCGACTTCGCGAGGTTGCGGGGCTGGTCGACGTTGGAGCCGCGCTTGACGGCGATGTAGTACGCCAGCAGTTGGAGCGGGATCGCCGCCAGCACCGGCGTCAGCATGTCGATCGTCTCGGGGATCCGGAACTCGTAATCGATCTTCCCCGCGAGACTCGGCTCTTCGCGACTCGTGATCGCGATCACGCGACCGTTCCGCGCCTTCACCTCCTGCACGTTGGAGGCGACCTTGTCGAACACCGAGTCGTGCGGCGCGATGAACACGACCGGCATCAGCTCGTCGATCAGCGCGATCGGCCCGTGCTTCATCTCGGCCGCCGGGTACCCTTCGGCGTGGATGTAGCTGATCTCCTTCAGCTTCAGCGCCCCCTCGAGGGCCGTGGGGAAGTTGTAGCCGCGCCCCAGGTACAGGAAGTTCTGCGCCCGCTTGAACTCCTCGGCCAGTGCCTCGATCTCGTGATGCCGGTCGAGGATCTGCTGGATCTGTGAGGGGAGTGCCTGGAGCGCCTCGATGATCTCGGTACCGCGCAGGGCCGACACCTCGCGCAGCCGCCCGAGCTTGAGGGTCAATAGCGCCAGCGCGACGACCTGACTCGTGAACGCCTTGGTCGACGCGACACCGATCTCCGGGCCGGCGTGGAGATAGATGCCGGCGGCTGCCTCGCGGGCGATCGTGGACCCGACCACGTTGACGATGCCGAGCGTCCGCGCACCCCGCCGTTGCGCCTCGCGCATCGCCGCCAGTGTGTCCGCCGTCTCGCCGGACTGCGAGATCACGATGCACAGCGTGCGCTCGGTGACGATCGGGTTGCGGTAGCGGAACTCCGACGCGTACTCGACCTCGACCGGGATCCGCGCCAGCTCCTCGAGCATGTGCTCGCCGATGAGCCCGGAGTGCCAGCTCGTGCCGCAGGCCGTGATCACGACGTTGTCGATCGCGAGCAGCTCCTCCTCGGTGAGGTTGGTGCCGCTCAGCTTGGCCGTCGCCTGGTCGAGCAGCAGTCGGCCGGCGATCGTGCTGGAGACCGTCTGCGGCTGCTCGAAGATCTCCTTGAGCATGAAATGCGCGAACCCGCCCCGCTCGATCTGCGCCAGGTCCCAGTCGATCTTGCTCACGCCGCGCGTGAGGGTCGTCGAGTTGAGATCGATGATGCGGTAGCCGTGCCGATCGAGCACCGCCAGGTCGCCGTCGTGCATGTACACGACCTCGCGCGTGTGGGCGAGGATGGCCGAGGCGTCGCTCGCCACGTAGTACTCGCCATCGCCGAGCCCGACGAGCAGGGGGCTCCCCTTGCGCGCCGCCACGATCTTGTTGGGGTCCCGGCTCGAGACGACGGCGATCCCGTACGCGCCCTCGACCTGCCGCAGCGCGTCGATCACCGCATCCTCGAGCGAGTCCTCGAACGCGGCCTCGATCAGGTGGACCAGGACTTCCGTGTCGGTGTCCGACGTGAAGACGTGGCCGTGCTCCTCGAGCGTGCGACGCAGGACGCTGGCGTTCTCGATGATCCCGTTGTGAACGACGGCGATCTCGTGCTTCTCGTCGAGGTGCGGGTGCGCGTTCACCTGGTTGGGGGCGCCGTGCGTCGCCCACCGGGTGTGGGCGATCCCGAGGGTGCCGGTGAGCGGGGAGTCCTTCACCACCGTCTCGAGCCGCGAGATCTTGCCCGCCACTTTGCGGGTCTCGACCCCCTTGCCATTCATGACCGCGATCCCGGCCGAGTCGTAGCCGCGATACTCGAGCCGCTTGAGCCCCTCGATGAGCAGTGGGGTCACGACCCTGGGACCGACGTAGCCGACGATTCCACACATAGTCAGTTGCCGCCTGTGCGATGTCGCCGGGAGTTGCCACGTCCCCGGCCGATCCGATCTACCCGCTTACGTGGCATAGGGTTCGGCCAGCGCGGCCGACTCGCCCCACTAAGCTAAGGCCTTGAGCGGGACGCGGGCCTTCGCGACCAGGTCACGCGCGCGCCCTTCCGTCGGTGCCTCGGCGATCACCCGCACGATCGGTTCCGTTCCGCTCGGCCGGACGTGTAACCAACTGTCGGCCCAGGCCAGCCGGAGGCCGTCCTGCATGTCGGCGCCCGCGCCGGGAAACGCCTGTTTAAGCGCCTCGTACGCGCGGTCCAGGGGTCCGGCCGGGCGGTCCAGCTTGTCCTTCACGATCGCATACCGCGGCCACCGGCCGATGATCGTCGACAGCGGAGCCGATCCGGCGTCGGCCAGCAACTGGAGGATGAGCGCCGCGCCCGCCGGCGCATCCCGTCCCAGGTGCAGGTCGGAGAGGATCACCCCCCCGTTCCCCTCCCCTCCCACCGGCGAGCGCTCGGCCCGCATCCGCAGCGCGACGTTCACCTCGCCCACCGGCGACCGATAGACCGGCATTCCGGCCTCGGCCGCGACGTCGTCGATCAGTCGACTCGTCGAGAGATTGGTGACCACGGGTCCCGGGCGGCGCCGGAGCACGACGGCGATCGCCAACGCCAGGGTGTAATCCTCGCCGATCGCGTGCCCGGTCTCATCCACGAGCGCCAGCCGGTCGACGTCCGGATCGACCGCGAAACCCACATCCGCTCCCCGCTCGCGCACGAGCGCCTCGAGCGCGCCGAGGTTCGCGGCGATCGGCTCGGGCGGACGCGGGAAGCGGCCGTCGGGATCGAGATTGATCGCCGAGACGCGGCAGCCGAGCCGCTCGAGGAGCGCCGGCATGATCACCCCTCCCGCGCCGCGGACGCAGTCCAGCGCGACGTGCACTCGGCGGGCCCGGATCGCCCCGACGTCGATGAACGGGAGGGTCAGGATCCGGTCGATGTGACGCCCCACCGCGTCGGGATCCGACTCGACCTGCCCCAGCTCGTCCCAGGTGGCGCGCGGCACGCCGCCGGCGGTCGCCTCCCGCATCGCCGTCCCCTCCTCGGCGGACAGGAACAGCCCGCTCGGGCCGATGAACTTGAGGGCGTTCCACTCGATCGGGTTGTGGCTCGCCGTGATCGCGAGCCCGCCCGCCGCATGCAGCGACTCCACGGCAAGCTGGATCGTCGGCGTCGGTGCGACGCCGACATCGATGATGTCGCACCCCACCGATTGGAGTGCCGCGAGGACAGCGCGGTGGAACATCGGGCCCGAGACGCGGCTGTCGCGCCCGACGACGACCCTGGGCCGACCGTGCGGCCGCGCGGCGGATGGCGCCGCCGCCCCTCCGCTCGCCCCCGACGCGAGCCACGCCCCGAAGCCGGCCGCGAAGGTGCCCACGACCTCCGGGGTCAGCGCCTCGCCGACCCGGCCGCGGACGCCGGACACGCTCACCATCAGTCCGTCAGTCGTCATGGAGCGCGAAAGATAGAGCACCCCGGTCCGCGGGCGTCGTGAGCGTTCCGGCCGCGACCGCGGCCGCGAAGGCGTCGACGACCGTCGGGTCGAACTGGGTACCCTGACAGCGCATCACTTCCTCGAGCGCGGCCGCGACCGGCAACTGGCCACCGCGTCGGTAGGCCCGCCCGCTGGTCATGGCGTCGTATGCGTCGGCGACCGCCGCGATCCGCGCCTCGAGCGGAATCGCGGCGCCGCTCAGCCGGTCCGGCACGCCGCGGCCGTCGACCCGCTCGTGATGCGAGCGCACGATGTTGAGCGCCATCGGCACGTCGTCCAGCAGCGGCGAGAGGATCCGCCACCCGACGACCGGGTGGGTCATGATGTGCTCGTATTCCTCATCCGTCAGCGGACCGGGCTTGTTGAGCACCGCCTCGCGGACGCCGATCTTGCCGATGTCGTGCAGGTGTCCGCCGATGTCGATCTGGCGGATCGCCTCGTCGCCGAGTCCCAGCATGCGGGCGATCGCGACCGAGTACTCGCTCACCCGGATCGAGTGGCCGCGCGTGTAGGGATCCTTCACCTCGAGCGCGGCGGCGAAGGCCTGCATCGTGCCGACGAAGAGCGTCTCCAGCCGCTGCGCCTGCGCACGGACCCGCGCTTCCAGCTCGTCCTGATACTCGCGATTCTCCCGCACCAACCGCCGCTTCTCCAGCGCCTGACCGACCCGCGCCCGGACCTCGTCGAGATTGAAGGGCTTCATCAGGTAGTCCATGGCCCCGATCGCCAGGCAGCTCACGGCCACGTCGGCGTCGGCGACGGCGGTGATCATCACGACCGCCGTGTCGGGATAGCGGGCGCGGATCTCGCGCAGCAGGCCGATGCCGTCCATCGTCGGCATCCGGAGGTCGGAGAGGACGACCGCGAACTCCTGCTGCGCGAGCGCCGCCAGCGCCTCGGCCCCCGTCCCCGCCTGCACGCAGACGAACCCCTCGCTCGCCATGAGGCGCGCGAGGACATGCCGTAGCTGGGGTTCGTCGTCGACCACCAGGCAGGTTAAGTTGCCGTCTCCACTCATCGCGACTGGCACGTGACCCAAGTCTATCCGCACGACCTCGACGCCCGTTTCGGCACCCGCGCGATCCACGCCGGGCAGCGCCCCGAGCCGTTGGCCGGGGCCATCATGACCCCCGTGTACCTGACCTCCACGTACGTGCAGGACGCCCTCGGGGAGAATAAAGGGTACGAGTACGCGCGAGGGAAGAACCCGACGCGCGAGGCGCTGGAGCGGAACGTCGCGGCCCTCGAAGGGGTCCGCTTCGGCTTCGCCTTCTCCAGCGGCATGGGATGCATCGACAGCATCATGAAGCTGTTCCGCGGAGGCGACCACATCATCTGCGCCGAGAACGTCTACGGCGGCACGTTCCGACTCTTCGATCGCATCCTCGCACACTACGGGCTCCGCTTCTCCTTCGTCGACGCGCGCGACGCTCAGCGACTCGAGGACGCACGCACCGATCGGACGGTCGCCGTCCTGGTCGAGACGCCGAGTAACCCGCTGATGCGGCTCACCGACCTGCGGGCGGCGGCCGACGTGGCCCACCGCGCCGGTGCGTTGCTCATCGTCGACAATACGTTCGCCACGCCGTTCTTCCAGCAGCCGTTCGCGCATGGCGCCGACATCGTATATCACTCGACGACCAAGTACCTGAACGGCCACAGCGATATGATCGGCGGGATCGCCCTCCTCGACGACCCGTCGCTCGCCGAGCGCCTCCAGTTCATCCAGAACGCCGCCGGGGCCGTTCCGGGACCCTTCGACGCCTGGCTCGCCCTGCGGGGCACGAAGACGCTGCACCTGCGCATGCCCCGCCACGACGCGAACGGCCGCCGCGTGGCCGCGTGGCTCGCCGAGCGAGTCGGCGAGCGCTGTACGTACTACCCGGGACTTCCCTCCCACCCGCAGCACGCCCTCGCCGTGCGCCAGATGTCGGGGTTCGGCGGGATGGTGACGGTCGACCTCGGCACCCGCGCGCGGGCCGCACATGTGCTCGGTCGTGTGCGGGTCTTCGCCCTGGCCGAATCCCTCGGTGGAGTCGAGAGCCTCATCAGCCACCCGGCGTCGATGACCCATGCGTCGATTCCAGACGACCGCCGGGCGACGCTCGGGATCACCGAGGGCGTGATTCGCCTCTCCTGCGGCGTCGAGGACGTGGATGACCTCCTGGAGGATCTCGAGCAGGCCTGGGAGGGACTGTAGCCCACGCGGGCGGCCTCCGGCGTGCCCGCGGTAACTTTCCGCGGGCGCGGGCCGTAGAGCCCTGGCACCGCTCGTGGCGTCGACCCCCGTTCCCGTCTTCCCCCGAGTCCTGGACACCGACTCCAATGACCCCGACCGCGCTCACCGGCATCTCGTCGCTCGCATGGGAGCACCCCGCCGACCGTGCCGCGCTCAACACCCTGCGGGCTATTCCGGGCTTCGACGAGGTCGTGCGCAAGGTCGCCGGATTCTTCGGTGAGCGTGGGCTTCGGCACCTCTTCCTGGCGAACGCGGTGCGGGTCGGCCCGCGACAGCGGCCCAAGCTCGACGCCCTGTACAGCGAGGTCCTGGCGACGTTCGACTGGCCGAAGCGCCCACAGCTCTACGTGACCCAGACGCCGTTCGTCAATGCCGGCGCGGTCGGATTCGACGACCCCTTCATCATCGTGAACTCGGCGACCCTGGGGCTGCTGGACCGCGAGGAGCAGCGCGACGTGCTCGCCCACGAGCTGGGGCACGTGATGAGCGGCCACGTCACGTACAGCACGATCGCCGTCATCCTCATCAACTTCGGGCTCCGCAACTTGCCATTTCTGGCGGGGATCGCGCTCCTCCCGATCCAGGTCGCCCTGCTCGAGTGGTACCGCAACGCCGAGCTTTCCTGCGACCGCGCTGGCCTGCTCGGCACGCAGGACCTCCGCGCCTCGCTCGGCACGTACCTCAAGCTCGCGGGCGGTGCGGCCGGCACGGACACGGTCGACCTGGATGAGTTCCTGGCGCAGGCAGCCGAGTACGAGACGGCCGGCGGGCCCTGGGATTCGGCGCTCAAGTTCCTCAACACCATCTTCCGCGACCATCCCTTCAACACGGTGCGCGCGGCCGAGCTGCAGCGGTGGGGCACGAGCGATGACTACGCGCGGATCCTGCGCGGGGAGTATCCGCGGCGGGGGGATGCGGAGGACGGCGCGCTCGCCGACGACTACGCCGCGGCCGCCTCGCATTACGGCACCCGCGCCCGAGCCGCCGTGAGCGAGCTCGGGACGATCGTCGACCACGCGCGGGACGCCTTCGGGCAGGCGTTCCGCGGGCGGTCGTGGGGCGGGGGCGGGGGCGGGGGCGGGGGCGAGGGCGAGGGCGGGGGCGGGGGCGGCGAGCACGGGCCTTCGGGCGGGTCGGCGCCCTGACCGGCGCCACGCGGTCCGCCCCGGCAGGGGCCGTCCGGTGAAGGTGCTCATCGTCGGCGGGGGCGGCCGGGAGCACGCCCTGGCCTGGAAGCTCCGAGACGAGGATCCCGGCGTGGACCTGGTCGCCGCCCCCGGGAATCCGGGGATCGGGACGCTCGCCCGATGCCGGCCGGTCGCCGCGACCGACATTGACGGACTCCTCGCGCTCGCCGAGTCCGAGCGGCCCGATCTCACGATCGTCGGCCCGGAAGCTCCGCTCGCCCTTGGCATCGTCGATCGGTTCCGCGCCCGGCGGCTTCCGATCTTCGGGCCCACGGCAGCAGCGGCCGCCGTCGAGAGCTCGAAGGTATTCGCCAAGGAGCTGATGCGCAGCGCCGGCGTGCCGACCGCGCGCGCGGAGCGGCACACGCGCGCCGATGACGCCCGGCGTGCCGCGCGCGAGCTGGGCGCCCCGGTCGTGATCAAGGCCTCTGGGCTGGCGGCCGGCAAGGGCGTCACCGTCGCCGGCACGCTCGCCGAGGCCGATGCGGCGATCGACGCCATGCTCACCCAGCGCGTGTTCGGCGCCGCTGGGGCCGAGATCCTGGTCGAGGAGCACATGGAGGGGGAAGAAGTCTCGTTGCTCTTCCTGACCGACGGCGAGGGCTGGCTTCCGTTCCTGCCGGCGCAGGACCACAAGCGGCTACTCGACGGCGATCTGGGACCCAACACCGGCGGCATGGGCGCATACGCGCCCGTCTACCCGCTCGTGCTGACGACCGGCGGTGCACGGGGCCCGGGGGGGGGGCAGGCGGCTGGCGGCGCGACGGACGGCGTCGAGGGGCGGTGGGCCGATTGGCGGACCCTCGTGGAGCTCGTCGCCGAGCGCATCGTGGAGCCGACCCTTGCCGCGTTGCGCGACCGGGGGACCCCATTTGCCGGCGTGCTCTATGTGGGCGTCATGGTCACCGCCGAGGGTCCGAAGGTCGTCGAGTTCAACTGCCGGATGGGCGACCCGGAGACGCAGGCCATTCTGCCGCTCACGGGGTTCTCGCTCGCGCCGCTCATGCGCGCGGTGGCGATGGGCGAGTCGCTGGGGGCCGGTGTGGACGGGCGGTGGCACCGGCAGCTCCGCCGGGAGCACGCCGTCACGACCGTCGTCGCCGCCGCTGGCTACCCCGAGCACGCACGGACGGGGGATGTCATTCGGCTGCCTTCGACCACGCCCGCCGGCGTCCACGTCTTCCACGCCGGGACAGCGCGGGCGCCGTCGGGGGAGCTGGTGACCGCCGGCGGACGGGTGCTGGCCGTGACGGCCGTCGCGCCGACGCTGGCCGACGCCCAGCGGGTGAGCGTGGCGTACGCCGGCGCGATCGAGTTCGCGGGCAAGCAGTACCGGACCGACATCGCGTGGCGGGAGCTGGGGCGCCATGCCCGAGCTTCCTGAGACCGAGACGATCGCGCGCGACCTGGATCGCGCCATCGGCGGGGCCTCGATCGCCGACGTGACGGTTCGGCGGCACGACGTGCTGCGCGGGGTGACCGCCTCGACGCTCCGGCGCCGTCTGCGTGGGACCACCATCCAGCGCGCCTGGCGCCGGGCGAAGCTCGTCGTCCTCGACCTCGCCACCGGCGACCGCCTGGTCGTGCAGCCCCGGTTCACCGGTGCCTTGCTCCTGGAGGATCGACCACGCGATCCCGTCGGCCTTCCCGGCGTCGCCGCCCTCCCCGCCCGCGAGCGGCGCTACTCGACCATCGCCATCACCCTCGGCGACGGGCGGCGCCTGCACTACCGGGACATCCGCCGACTGGGGACCGTGACCCTGATGTCGCCGGCGCAGTTCGACGCGTACAGCGCGGCGATCGGGCCGGAGCCCCTTGACCCCGCCTTCACAGCGGCCAATTTCCGAGACCTCGTGGCGCGCTCCCGACAGGCGGTGAAGAAGGTGCTGATGGACCAGCGACAGCTCGCGGGCGTCGGAAACATCTACGCCACCGAATCCCTCTGGCGGGCCGGGCTCGATCCCTCGCGCCCGGGCGCGCGGGTCGCCCCCGACCGGGCGGTCGTCCTGCATCGCGCGCTCCTGGACGTGCTGACCGCGGCGATCGCGGCCCGCGGCACGAGCTTCCGCGACTACCGGGATGCGAGCGGCGCGCCCGGCGCATTCGCGGAGCAGCTGGACGCCTACGGGCGCGCGGGGGCCCCCTGCCGCCGCTGTGGCGCGCGCCTGATCGGCACGCACGCGATCGACGGGCGCATGACGGTGTTCTGCGCCCGCTGCCAGCGCTGAGGAACGCGGTCCGTGCCCCGATCCCCGGCGGCCGCGCGGGGCCGCGCGCTCCGACCTGCGCCGACGCCCGAGGCGCAGGTCGCCGCCATGCGCGAGGTCGTCCGGGCGGGCGCGAGGGACCGTCCCGGGGTGTACCGCATGGTGGCCGCGGGCGGCGAGGTGATCTACGTCGGGAAGTCGAAGCGCATCCGCTCGCGCCTGCTCAGCTACTTCCGCTGCGCCTACCCCGAGGAGAAGGGCGCGCGGATCCTGCGCGAGGCCGACGCCATCGATTGGGAGTACGAGCCGAGCGAGTTCGCGGCCCTGCTCCGCGAGCTGCGGCTCATCAAGCGTCTGCGGCCGCGCTTCAACGTCGCGATGAAGCGCGACGCCCACCACTACGCCTTCATCAAGATCACCGGCGGCCCGGCGCCGAAGCTGGTCGTCGTCCGGGCTGCGGGGAGCGACGACGGCGGCGTCTACTACGGCCCCTTCGTCGGCGCCTGGCGACTCGCCGAGGCGCTCCGGGAGCTCAACGACGCCCTCGGGCTCCGCGACTGCGCCCAACGGGTGACGATGCACTTCAGCGACCAGGCCGACCTCTTCGCGCCGCCCGAGCGCACGCCCGGCTGCATCCGACACGAGATCCACAAGTGCCTCGGTCCCTGCATCGGCGGTTGCTCGGAGCGCCAGTACGCGGCCCGGGTGGCCCTCGCGCGGGGCTTCTTCGAGGGGGCCGACGACGGGCCGATCCCCACGCTCACGGCCCAGATGCGGGCGGCGAGCGCGCAGCTCGAGTTCGAGCGGGCGGCCGCCATCCGTGACAAGGTCCACCGACTCGAGGTGCTCCGCGAGCAGTTCGCGCGGCTGCGCTTCGCGATCGAGTCGCTGTCGTTCGTCTATCCGGTCCCGGGGATCGATGGGGACGACCGCGTGTACCTGATCCGCCGCGGGTGCGTGCGCGAGGAGCAGGCGGCGCCGCGCACGGTGGCCGACCGCGAGCGCCTGCGGGCCCTCGCGGCGGCAACGTTCGAGCCGGTGACACGCCGACCCGCGCCGGTGACCGTGCCGGCCCACGAGGTGGACGAGTTGATGCTCGTCTCGACGTGGTTCCGCCAGCACCCCGATGAGCTCGACCGCGCGCGCGCCTGCGGGTTGGCGATCGCGTCGTGACCACCGGCCGCGCCGACCCCGACGTGGCCATCGTTCCGACCGGGCGAACCGGAGGATGCATGCCCTGGCCATACTCTTGCACAGCGGCCTAGCCCGTGTATCGCACGGCGGCCGTTCTCCTCGGCGTGGGACTGGGCGGATTGCTCGACAGCATCCTCTTCCACCAGTTGCTCCAGTCGCACATGATGCTCTCGGCCGCCGTCCCGCCGGTGACGGTCGATGCGATGCGGCTCAACGTGCGCTGGGATGGCGCCGTCGGCGCGATCTGCTGGATCTTCACGGTGGCCGGGGCGTTCACGCTCTGTCGCGGCGCGCTCTTCCGGATGCCCGTCCCGCCGCCCCGGATCTTCGCCGGCTCCGTGCTCCTGGGGTGGGGCGGCTTCAATCTCGTCGAGGGGTTGCTCGACCATGAGATCCTGGGGATTCACCACGTGGTCGAGGGGAGCGGCCATCTGATCCCCGACCTGCTGTTCCTCGCCATCGGCGGTGCGCTGCTCGTCGGCATCGGCGCGTGGCTGGTGCGCCCGCGGCGCGATTGGATGGCGCGCGGCGACCTGCGGAAGCGGATCACGCCAGTGCGATGATCTCGGCCTCGAGCGCGCCGTCGTCGATCACGAGACGCGCCACGCTCGGGACGAGGTCGAACCGCCTGGGACCGGCCGCGCCAGGATTGATCACGAGCCGGCCGTCGGCGCGCTCCACCAGCGCGCGGTGCGTGTGGCCATAGACGATGACATCGTGCGGATAGCGGGCCAGCAGCCGACTCGGCGTCGGCGCGCCGATCTCGTGGCCGTGGCTCACATGAATCTGCCGGGCGCCGATCGCGCGCACGATGTCGGCCGCCAGTCGAGGATCGCCCGGGGGATCGGTGTTGCCGTAGACCGCGGCCACCGGCGCGATGAGCGCCAGCTCGTCGAGCACGGCATCGCCGCCGACGTCACCGGCGTGCAGGATGCATTCGACCCCCGCGAGCGCGCGGTGGACCGACGCTCGCACGAGTCCGTGCGTGTCCGCGATCAACCCGATGCAGTGTGCCGCCACCTGTCGCGCTCCGTTGCCGTTCCGGAGGCCGCCGCTAGGGCGGTCCGCCGCCCTGCTCCTCCCCGCGCTCGCCCCAGGGCGCGGCGATGGACTGCGGGATCCCCACCTGGTCCAGGATACGGGCGACGACGAAATCGACGAGCGCGGCGACGGTCGCGGGCCGATGGTAAAAGCCCGGCGACGCCGGCAGCACGGTCGCACCCGCGCGGGTGACCCGGAGCATGTTCTCGAGGTGGATGCCGCTGAGCGGCGTCTCGCGGGGAACCAGCAGGAGGGGGCGCCGCTCCTTGAGCGCGACGTCGGCCGCGCGCTCCACGAGCGACCGGGAGGTCCCGGCGGCGATCGCCGCCAGCGTTCCCATCGAGCACGGGCAGATGATCATCCCGGCGGTGCGCGCCGACCCCGACGCCGGCGCCGCCCCACGGTCGGCGTCGTCATGGACCGTCACCGATGCGTCCCAGGCGGCGGCGCCGACCGCTCGGCGCAGCGACTCCGCGGAGTCGATCCCGCACTCGGTCCGCAGCAGCCGGTGGCCGTGGGCGGTCACGATCAGCCAGACCGGCTGTCGAGCGGCCGCGAGCAGCTCGAGCAGTCGCACCGCGTACGGCGCCCCCGAGGCGCCGGTCACCGCCACCACCAGCGGCAGCGTCACCGCCCGAACGCCGCGGCGACTCGCGAGGCGACCACGAAGACGAAAAACAGGATGCTGATGATGCCGTTCATGGTGAAGAACGCGGCATCGATGCGGGACAGGTCGCCCGGCCGGACGAGGGAGTGCTCGTACCAGAGCAGCCCACCGGCGGTGACGACGCCGGCCGTGTACAGCCACCCCGCCCCGACGGCTGCCCCGACCGCGAGCAGGGCCACCATCGTCGTGACGTGCAGGAGGCGCGCGATGCGGACCGCGTTCCACTCACCGACCGATGCCGGCAAGGAGTGCAGCGCGTGGGCCCGGTCGAATGCGACGTCCTGGAGCGCGTAGAGGATATCGAATCCGCTCGACCAGGCGGCGACCGCCGCCGCCAGGGCGGCCAGCATCCACCACGGCTCGCTCCACCGCCCCGCGATCGCCAGGTACCCGCCGACGGGTGCGATCGCCAGGCCCACGCCGAGGACGAGATGCGACCAGCGGGTGAAGCGCTTCGTGTAGCTGTAGAAGAACACCCATCCGAGCGCCAGAGGCGAGAGCACGAAGCAGAGCGGGCCCAGTCGTGACGCGGCGAGCTCGAAGACGGCCGCAGCGATGGCGACGGCCAGGCGCGCCTCCCCGATCGTCATCGCCCCGCGCGGCAGCTCGCGTCGTGCCGTCCGCGGATTCTGCGCGTCGAACTCCCGGTCGACGATCCGGTTGAAGCCCATCGCCGCGAACCGTGCGCTCGTGAAGGCGAGCACGACCCAGCCGATCTTGGCGCCGGTCACCGGCGCCGCGTAGCTCCCGAGCGTCGCGCCGACCATCGCGAACGGCAGGAGGAAGAGCGTATGCGGGAGCTTCACGAAATTGGCGTAGGTGATCCACCGCGAGCTTCCCTCGAACGTCTGCCCCTCGCGCGCGCTCACCGGGCACCCCCATTGCCGCCACCCGCGGCACCACGACCGCCGTTGCGGCCATGGGCGGCAATGCCGAGCGCGGGCCAGAGCGCGTCGACCCGGGCCCGCGTCGTCGGATCCATCGTGATGCGGCTCGGCCACGTGCGCGCGAACCCCTCCTCCGGCCATTTCCGCGTCGCGTCGATCCCCATCTTCGACCCGTACGTGAAGGCGCGGCTCGCGTGATCGAGCACATCGATCGGGCCCATGGTGAAGCGCACGTCGCGCTCGGGGTCGATGTTGTTGAGCGCGACCCACCACGCCTCGGCCGGATCGCGTACGTTCACATCCCGGTCGAGCACGACGATCACCTTGGCGAGCGACATGAGCCCCTGTCCCCAGAGCGCGTTCATGACCTTCTGGGCCTGCCCCGGGTATTGCTTGTCGATCGAGACGAAGACGAGGTTGTGGAAGATACCCTCGGCCGGCATGTGATAGTCCACGATCTCGGGGACGGTGAGCCGCAGGAGTGGCAGGAAGATCCGCTCGGTCGCGTGCCCGAGGTAGAAGTCCTCCATCGGCGGCCGGCCGACGATCGTGGTCGCGTAGAGCGGATCCCGCCGCGTCGTGATGGCCGTGACGTGCACGGCGGGATAGAGATCGGCCTCGGAGTAGAAGCCCGTGTGGTCCCCGAACGGCCCTTCGGTCACGAGCGCCTCGCCCGGGTCGATGTATCCCTCGATCACGAACTCGGCTTCGGCCGGGACCTCGAGATCGTTCGTCACCGCCCGGGCCAGGGAGACCGGTGCGCCGCGCAGGAACCCGGCGAACAGGAACTCGTCGACGGTGGGCGGCAGCGGCGCCGAGGCGGCGTAGATCGACGCCGGATCGGCGCCGATGGCGATGCACACCGGCATCGTCTCCCCCCGCTCGGCCATCACTCGCCAGTGTGCCGCCCCCACCTTGTGCCGCTGCCAGTGCATGGCGAGCGTCCGCGGACCGAGGACCTGGACCCGGTACATCCCGACATTCCGGAGGCCGCGCACGGGATCGCGCGAGACGACCATCGGGAGCGTGATGTACGGGCCCCCGTCGTCGGGCCAGCAGGTGAGCACCGGAAGGCGGGACAGGTCGACCTCGTCATCACGCCAGACGGTCGCCTGGCAGGGCGGTGTGCCGCCACGGACGCGCGGTGGGAACTTCGCCACCTCGAGCAGCCGCGGAATGAGCGCCAGCTTGGCGACGAGGCCGTCCGGCACCTTGAGCTCCAGCAGCTCCGTGATCCGTCGGCCGACGGCGTCGAGATCGGTCACCCCCAGGGCCATCGCCATGCGCCGCATCGAGCCGAAGAGGTTGATCGCCACCGGGTACGGCGACCGGGTCCCATCGTCGCGGACCACGTGCTCGAAGAGGAGCGCACTGCCGCCGCCCGGCGATTTCATCACGCGATCGCTGATCTCGCACAGCTCGAGCCGAGCGGCGACCGGGTGGGCGATGCGGGTCAGCTCGCCGGCGCGGTCGAGGGCCGCGACGAAGTCGCCGAGGCGGTCGGCGACGGCCGGCGCGTCGGTCGCGCTCACGGGCGCTCCCCGACATGGACGGTCGCCACGCCGAGCGTGAGCGGATACCAGCGGACGCGGGCGAAGCCGACCTCCTCCATCTGCCGGGCCAGCGCGGCGGGCGAGGGGAAGTGCGCCACCGACCGCGGCAGGTAGCGGTACGCGGTGCGCTGGCCGCTCACGACCCCGCCGACCGCCGGGAGGACGTGATGGAAGTACGCCTGATAGATCGTCCGCACGACCCGATCGCGTGGCGTGGAGAACTCCAGGATGACGAACCGCGCGCCGGGCGCGAGCACGCGGCGCGCCTCGCGGAGCACGCCCGTCAGGTCGGCGACGTTGCGGATGCCGAAGGCGACCACGGCGCCGCGCGCCGCGCCGTCAGGGACGGGCAGGGCGCCGGCATCGGCGGCCACCGGGGCGACCCTCCCGGGCGACACCTTCCACGCGCCGGCGCGCAGCATCGGTTCGGCGAAGTCGGCGCCCACGACCGTCCCGCCAAACCCCGGCTGCCGGCCGAGCATCGCCGCGACGTCGAGCGTCCCCGCGCAGAGGTCGAGATAGAGACCCCCGGGATGCCGCTCCCAGGCCAGCTCGCGCAGGGCGCGACGCCGCCACGCGCGGTCGACGTTGAAGCTGAGGACGTGGTTCAGGAGATCGTAGCGCGGCGCGATCTCGGAGAAGATCCGGCGCACGTACCGATCCTTGGCCCCGCCGCCGGCCGCCGCAGCGTCGGCGAGCTCCGTTTCCGTCTCCAGGGCGCTCACGCGAGGGAAAGCTACTGGCTACCCGCTCTCGGCATCAACTAGCTTCTCGGGCAGTGAGGGCGGCATCGCATGCCGCCCGTGTGGCATCTACGCGGACCTGTCTGCCCCGACCGTTCACGCCGACACGCGCTTGCCCGAGCCCCTTCTCGATCTCGCCAACCTTCCTGACGCGGATGTCGTCGTGCTCGCGCAGCAAGGGCGCGACGCCGCATATCGGGAGCTGATTCGGCGGTACGAGCGGCCCGTGTTCTCGCTCGTCTATCGGATGGTGCGCGACCGCGAGGTCGCCGAGGAGCTGGCACAGGACACGTTCGTCAAGGCGCTGAACAACATCGAGCGCTACTCCCCCGAGTTCAAGCTCTCGAGTTGGCTGTTCAAGATCGCCAACAATCTGGCCATCGATCACCTCCGCCGCGGCCGACTGCCGACGGTGAGCCTGTCGGGCGCGCCGGATGCCGCCACCGCATCGGAGATCGAGGCCACGTCGTTCGAGGTCGCGTCGCGCACGCCGTCGGCACTCGAGGATCTCGAGGCCCGTGAGCTGGGCTCGGCGATCGAGCGCGCGATCGGACGGCTCCGACCCGAGTACCGATCGTGCATCATCATGCGCCACGTCGAGGGGCGCTCCTACGAGGAGATCGCCTCGACGCTGGACTTGCCGCTCGGGACGGTGAAGACCTACATCCATCGTGCGCGGCAGGAGCTGCGCAGAGCGCTCGAGGACACCCATGGCGAGTGAGCGACCGGGCAGGCGTCGGGAAGGTAAACATATGAGTCAGACACTCGATCCCGGTGCCGCACCCGCTGAAACTTGCGGCCCTCGGGCGCCGTACGGAGCGCAGATCCCATGACGACACGACACCTCCTACCCGACGAGATCGACCAGCTGCTCGACGGCGAGGTCGGCTTCGGCATCGCCCCGCTCGAGGCGCATGTCCGGGAGTGCGCCGAGTGCCGTGCCGAGCTCGAGGCGGGCCGGCGGGTGGTGGACGCCATCGAGCACCTGCCCCGGCTCGCCCCCACCCCGCTCTTCACCGATCAGGTCATGGCGCGGGTGACGGTGTACGAGCCGTGGGAGGTCGCAATGCGGGACGCCGCGGACCGGTGGGTGAGCCGCCTCGTGCCCCGCTCGCGGCCGCTGCGGGTGGTGGCCGGCGCCGCAGGGATCACGCTCGCGGCCGCCCTGTCGGTCGTCTGCGTCTGGCTCGGCGCCCACCTCGACGCGGTCTTCTTCTTCGGATCGATGGCGCGATCGCGGCTCCGCGCGGCGCTGGTCGAGGGGGTTGGTGGCGTGATTGCGACGGTCTTCGGGCCGCAATCGGTGGACGCGATCCGTACGGCAGGGCCCGGGCTGGTCCTGGGCATGCTCGCCACGATGGTGGTCCTCCTGCTCGCCGCCGGGCTCGTGGTCCGCACGGCGGTGTCCTCCGCTCGCCGAGGCCGCGCCTAATGCCAGCCACCTTCCGCCGGCCGCTGGGCGTGGCCGCGGCCTTCGTCGCGCTGGGGCTCCCCGCCGCCGCGCAGTCCACCAGCTCGCGCTCGGCCCCGCCGGCGGCGACGCCGCAGGCGGCCGCCCCAGCGGTGCCTGTCCCGTTCACTCCTCCGACGCCGGGCTCACCGGGGTTCCCCACCCCGGGGCAATTCACTCGGTCGTTCCAGGGCCTCCCGCCTGGCGCGGCGGCCACGGCGATGGCGGACACGATGACGAGGCTGGCCATCCAGATGGCCACGCTGGCGGCCGAGGAGCGGACGAACCTCTCGAGGGAGCTTCGGCACCGCCGCGACAGTCTCCAGCGGGAAATGCGCGCGCTCGGCCACCGGATGTCGGCGCTGGATCGCCACGACGGCCGGGATTGGCGCCAGTTCGCGCGAGACGCCCGTGCGTCCGCCCTGGCAGCCGCCGCCGCCGAACGCGAGGCCGCCGCCCAATCGCGCGAAGCCGCGGCCGAGGCCGCCAGCGCCTCGCGCGAGGCACTCCGGGGCGCGGGGGCGAAGAACTACAGCAAGGATATCCAGAGCGTCCGCGGCGACCCGGACGCCATTCCGATGCCGCCGACGGCGAGCTTCGTCACCGGCGGATTCACGGTGCCCCAGGGCGACATGCACAGCGGCACGGTGGCGGTCGCCGGCGGGAACCTCGATGTCTACGGGATGATCGCGGGTGACGCAGTCGCGGTCGACGGCGATGTCATCCTGCACCCGGGCGCCCACGTCACCGGCTCGGCGTTCGCCGCCAACGGCGATGTGCGGATGCCGGAGTCCGGCGCCACCGTCGACGGCGAGATCCGCTCGATCGAAGGACCGATGGCCCCGGGCACCGTCGCCCTCGGTCGGCGCGCTGCGCAGCCCTCGCGGTGGCACGACTTCAAGGTCGCCTTCGCCGGTCTCTGCCTGGCGCTGGTCCTCGGGGTCGGTGTCCTCACGTTCGCCGAGGAGCAGCTCGACAACGTCACCGCGACGCTCGGCGATCGTTTCGGCCGCTCGGTGTGGTATGGCATCGTCGGCGAGCTCGCCCTCCTGCCCGTGCTGCTCGCCCTGATCATCGCGTGCTGCATCACGATCGTCGGGATCATCGCCGTCCCGTTCGCGATCGCGGGCTATCTCGCGCTCGCGGTCGGGGCGGCCACGCTCGGGTTCATGGGTGTCGCGCAGGCGACGGGGACGGCCGTGCTGCGCGCCCAGGCGCAGGCGACCCTCACCCCCCGCGGCGCGCAGCTCCGGGCGCTGGTCACCGGGATCTCGATCTACAGCGGCCTCTGGCTGCTGACGGCAGTCATCGGGGCGGACTCGGTCGCCGGGTTCGTGGTTCGGATCATCGCGGTCGTAATCACGACGGTAGCGCTCACGGTCGGCTTCGGCTCCGTGATCCTCTGGCGGTTCGAGCTGCGCCGGGCTCGGCGCCTCGCCGCGGCGTCGGCCGGTCCGGCCGACGACTCGGTCTGGCTGACGCCGACGCCGGTCGCCGGCGTGGCGGCCGCCCGGCGTCCGGTGGCCGCGAGCACGACGACTCCCGGGGGCCCGACATGACGCGCGCTCGACTGCTCCTCTGCGCCGCCCTCGTGAGCGGCGCGCTCTGGGTGCCCGCCTGGGCACCGATGCGCGGCGTCGTCGGCGTCACCCGACTCGCGGCGCAGCAGGACGCGGCCGACACCGGCGGGGGTCATGCGTCGGCCAAGGGCTCCGCCGCAGCAGCGGCCGCCGCGAGCAGCGACTCGGGCGACGCCGACAACAGCGACGCGGACGACAACTCGGATAACGACAACTCGGATAACGACAGCGCCGATCGCGCGGACGCGTCAACCGCCCGCGGCGGCCACAGTGTGCGATTCGCCCGTCAGCTCCATCCGGGCGAGGAGTCGGCGCCGATGCACGTCGAGGTGATGTACGGCAAAGGCACGCTGTCGGTCGCCCCCGCCGACGGGGCCTGGCTGTACGACGTCCGCACGGGCTACGCCTCGCGCGGCGGCGAGGCGCTGGTACGCTTCGATCCGAGGACTCGTACCCTCCGCGTCGGCGCATCGCGGACGGACGACCACAAGCTATCGGTCTCGTTCGACCACGATGCCGACGGCAGCGACCTGCGCATCGCACTCGGGCGGGGCGTGCCGCTCGACCTCATGCTGGCGTTCGGGGCGGGGAACGTCCGGGCGCAGCTTGGCGGGTTGAGCATCGAGCGTCTCGACGTCGAGACGGCGGCCAGCGACGCCGAGATCCATTTCGCCGAGCCGAATCCCGTGACGCTCGACGAGCTTCAGATCAAGGCCGGCGCCGCCGGCTTCAGGGCCACCGGTCTCGGGAACGCCCACGCCCGGCGGATCGTCGTCCAGGCCGGGCTCGGCGACGTCGATCTCGACTTCGGTGGCCAATGGACCGGGAACGTGGTGCTCGACGCGACCGCCGCGCTGGGCGCCGTCCATATCCACGTTCCGCAGAATGTCGTCATCGACCAGAACGCCAAGGTGTTCATCGGCGCCTTCAACGACAACACCGGGACGCGGCACGCCGCCGCCGGCGGGTCCCCTGGCGGCCAGGTCTACCACCTCCAGGTCACCGGCACGGCCACGTTGGGGGGCATCGATCTGGACCACGAGGTCCACTGAGCGATGGCCGCGTGGGATGATGCCGCTCGCGCATCATCCCGATGAGTCCCGCCCCTTGGTCGCCATGAGTGGTGCCGGCGCCCGCCCGGGCGCCGGTCGGGCGGGCGGCCGGGCTCCGGCCGGCTGCCTCTCCGAGTGAAGCACCGCCCCCACCTCGCCGCCGAGCAGCACGGCCAGCATCGACAGGTACATCCAGGTCAGCAGGATGATCACCGCCCCGATCGTTCCGTACACCTTGTTGTAGCTGCCGAAATGCTGCACATACGCGCGGAATGCGGCGGTGACGATGAGCCACAGGATCGTCGCCACGACGGAGCTGATCAGCGCCTCCCGCTTCGTGAAGCACCCGTTCGGCAGGAAGGAGAACATCGCCCACGAGAAGGCGATCACGAGCAGGATGGCGATCGGAAATTGCAGGACCAGCCAGATCGTCGCCGTCGTCGAGCTGAGTCCCACATGTGACGCGACGAAGCTCACCACGTCCTCGCCGTCGATCAGGATGACCGTGGCGATGAGCAGGAAGATCGACGCGCCGATCACGAACGCCATCGCGATCAGGTAGTACTTCCAGATCGGCCGGGTCTCCTGCACGCCGAAGGCATGGTTCAGCGCGTCGCGGAGCGCCGAGAAGATGTTGGAGGCCGACCAGATCGTGAGGACCGCACCGAGCGAGAGCACCCCGGGTGCGCCCTTGGCGAAGACGACCTGGGTGAATACCCCCTGGAGCAGGCGGTACGCGTCGGGCGGGACGGCGCCCTGGACCTGCCTCAGCAGGAAGTCGAACGTCTGTTGCCGATCGCCCACCACGCTCAGCAGCGGGGCGGCGAAGAGGACGAGCGGGAAGACGGAGAAGAAGCAGTAGTACGCGGCGCCGGCCGCCAGCGCTCCGATGTCGCGGGCCACGAACTCCCGGCCGACCTGCTTCACGATCCCGCCGAGCCTGCGCCAGCCTGCGGCCATACCCCGCGCGGGGGCAAGGCACGGGCCAGGGCACGGCGCCTCAGCGGCGCACCAGCACCTTCGAGCCGCGGGATAGTCCGAGCCGCCTGGCCGCGCTGCCGTCGCGCTGCGCGATCTCCAGCAACCCCGTCGACCCCGTGAGCGCCACCAGCGCGCCCGGCGGCGCGTCGCCGTAGGCGCGCACGATGGGCACCGTCGTGCCCGCGACCTCGACCGTGCCACCGTGCAGCCCCATGCAGTTCGTGATCGCGTTGCCGAACCGATCGACCGCGACCACCTCACCGGCGACCGTTCCGTCCGCCCAGCGCTCGGGCTCCGGCGTCCGGCGGACGACCGGATGCGCGTGCGCGGGTCCCAGCTCGGCGAGCGCCACGCCGCGCGCCAATGCCGCCGCCGCGGGCGCGAAGACATCGCGACCGTGGAACGTCGGCGACGCCCCGGGCGGCACCGTGAGCCGCACGGTCCGAGCGGACGGCACGAGCAGGGCGGGCGACAGCACACCGTTGTCGGGGCCGACCAGGAACCGGTCCGCGCTGGCGACCGCGACCGCCGCGCGCTCCGTGCCGACCCCCGGGTCGACGACGACGAGATGCACCGTGCCCTCGGGGTAGCGCCGCCAGTAGCGGGCGAGCGCCAGCCGCCCGCTCTCGATGTCCTGCGGCGGCACCTCATGGGACACATCGACGAGGTCGGTGCCCGGGGCCGCCGAGAGGAGCACACCTTTGAGCTCCCCGACGTAGCCGTCGGCGGTGCCGAAGTCCGTGAGCAGTGTCACGAGCGGTCGGGCCTGCACCTCCGTAATCTGTCCTGGCCGGCGGCCGGTGGCGACGGAGTCGGAGCCTGGAGGGACAAGCAAGCTACAGGGCCCGCCGTTTCCACCAGCCCGCGCGCCAGAGCGCCATCATCCCGAGCCCGCGCGCGGCGGCGGTGGCCGCAATGATGATCCAGATGCCGGTCGTGCCCCACCGCGGTGCGGCCCAGGCCGCGAGCGGGATCCGCGACGCGCTCACGCTGCTCGACATGATCATCGGCGGGATCGTGTCTCCCGCGCCACCCAGGGCGCCCTCGAGCACCACCTCGCTGGCGGTGAACAGCTGCGACACGGCCGCGATGCGGAGATAGTGAGCCGTCTCCGTGATCACGGCCCCGTCTGGCGTGAACACTCCCGCCAGGTGCACGGGGATGAGTAGCTCGATGGCGACCGCGACCAGCGCTGGCGCGGTCGTGAACGCGAGTGTGAGCCACCCTGCGCGCGCCGCGCGGTCCGGCCGTCCCGCGCCGAGATTCTGCCCGACAATGGCCGCCGCCGCGGCGCCGAAGCCGACCCCGATGACGTAGAACCAACTCTCGATCCGGAACCCGAGCCCCATGGCGGCGAGCGCCGGCGTGCCGAAGCGGGCGACGATGTGGGTGACGGCGACGAAAATGAGGCTGAATAGAACCCCGGTGACCGCCGTTGGGAGGCCCACGCGGAGGACCGCGCGGACCGACGCCGTGCGAACCGGCCCCGCGCGCACCATCGCACGGCGCGCGAGAAGGGCCACGCCCAGCAGGCAGCCGCCGCCGCGGGTGGCGATCGTCGCCACCGCCGCCCCGGCAATGCCGAGCCGCGGCGCGCCCATCAGGCCGAGCATGAGGATCGGGTCGAGGATCAGCGTGATGGCGACCGACGTCGCGAGCAGGAGCAGCGGCGTCCGCGTATCGCCGGAGGCGCGGAAGGCGGCATCGACGGCGAAGTAGGCGAAGATGAGTGGCGCCCCGAGCAGGTACGTCCCGAGATAACGGGCGCCAAGCACTGCCACGGGGGCCGGCGTGTGGAGGGCGGCGAGCAGGGACGGCAGCGCGAGCGAGCCCCCGACGGCCACCGCGGTCCCGAGGAGCACGGCGACGACGAGCGTCTCCCACACCACCTGCGCCGCCGCCTCCGGCCGGCCCTCCCCGTGGCGCCGGGCTGCGACCGCGGTGAGGCCGACGCCGATCATCTCCGCCAGCGAGACGAACAGCCAGATCCAGAAGAGCGAGGTGGCGACGGCGGCGAGCGCGTCGGATCCGAGCCGGGTCCCCACCCAGAACGCATCGGCGGAGGCGAACACGATCATGAGCAGGTTCGAGGCGACGGCAGGTGCCCCGACCCGCCAGATCACGCCCGGAAGCGGATCGCGCACGAGCGCAAGCGTCGCGTGCTCGCCAGTGACCGCAATCGCGGCGATGCCATCGAACGGATCCAACGGAAGCGCGGCCGCCGGGACACTGTCCGGCGGCCGCGCGGTGATGGCCGGCGGTGGGTCGCCGCCGGCTCTCACGCGGGCGCTGCCGCCGCGGAGAGGGCCTCGACGACGCGCTCGGCGATCGTGACGAACGCGCGGGCCGCCGTGCTCCCCGGCTCCTCCTCGACGACCGGCCGGCCCGTGTCGCTGCCCTCGACGATCCGCGGGTACAGGGGCACCCGCGCCAGCATCGGCAGACCGAGCTGGCGGGCGAGGCGCTCGCCACCGCCGGCGCCGAAGATCGGCGTCGGCTTGCCACAGTGCGGACACTCGAGGTAGCTCATGTTCTCGACGATGCCGAGCACCGGCACGTTCACGCGCTGGAACATGCGGACACCGCGCAGCGCGTCGCCGACGGCCACTTCCTGCGGCGTGGTGACGATGATCGCGCCGTGGACGGACGTGGACTGCACGAGCGACAGTTGGGCATCGCCCGTCCCCGGGGGCATGTCGACGACGAGGTAGTCGAGTGCGCCCCACTGGACGTCGCCCAGGAACTGCCCGATGATCTTCATCACGATCGGGCCGCGCCAGATGGCCGGCTGGTCCTTGTTGATGAGCAGGCCGAGGCTGATGACCTTGACCCCGTGGGCCTCGAGCGGGATGATCTTCTGGTCGACCACCGGCGGTGGCGCGTCGACCCCGAGCATGCGCGGGAGATTGGGGCCGTAGATGTCGGCGTCCATGAGCCCGACGCGCGCCCCCGCGCGCGCAAGCGCGACGGCGAGGTTGACCGCCACGGTCGATTTGCCGACGCCGCCCTTGCCGCTCGAGACGGCGATCACATGGCCGAGGTTCGGGTATGCGATCGGCGTCGGTGCCGCCGGCCGCGGCGGCGCGGGCTTGGTATCGACGACCGGGAGCGGCCGGCGAGGGTGCACGGGATCGGACATGGGACGAAAGCTAGCGTGGCGGCCGGCGCGCATGGCGCCCCGGCACCGATGGCGGCCGGCCCGCGTCCCGCGGACGCCGTAGTAGGGGCGGCATTCATGCCGCCCGCTGCTCCCATTTCGCACGAATGCCGGGCGGCATTCATGCCGCCCGCTGCTCCCATTTCGCACGAATGCCGGGCGGCATTCATGCCGCCCGCGATTCGCATCCCGCACGGATGCGTGACCCGGCATTCACGCCGCCCGCGAATTGCATCCCGCACGGATGCCCCGCGGACCCGGGATGCCGCCCCGGGTGGGGCATTCCGCGCCCGCGCCGGCCGCCGTGTATGCCGAACGGCAATGGTGAACGGCGTGACATGCCGGGCCAGGCATCGGTGCGGGATGGGGGTCGCGGGCGGCATGAATGCCGCCCGTACGGGACATCACGATGCCCCCCGTCGTTGGTTGGTTGGGGCGCCCACACGCCCGCCCGGGATCACGGCGCCGCCACCCAACCCGGTTGTTGCTGTTCCCGGTGCAGGGGCAATTCGCGACGCGAATTGCCCCTGCACCATCCAACAAACCC
>Ga0070738_10001895_pt1 | contig 36638 bp, 24 predicted proteins | sample Coa_R2_2_FD_66446 | JGI IMG/M metagenome (GOLD analysis project Ga0070738, IMG submission 66446) | Surface soil microbial communities from Centralia Pennsylvania, which are recovering from an underground coalmine fire - Coalmine... | ecosystem: Environmental > Terrestrial > Soil > Unclassified ...
CCCAGGTACAGCGTGCCGGTCTGGGTCGTGTTGCCCATGTGCGTGACCGGTCCGCCTCCCGCGAAGTTGGCGGGTGGAGCGTACAGACCATTGAAAATGTCGTCCCAGACAGCGGTGACGCTGCCGTGGAAGGGGCGCGGTTGCTTGTCACCCGCCGGCGAGACACCGGCCGCCAGGACGAGGCACACGACGCCGCTAAGGAGGAAGACGCGACGCACTTTGGCTGTTTTCCACGGTCGAGAAAGGAGAATCATCGTTGGCTTTCCTTTATGGTCCGCGATAGAGTGAAGAGACATCAATCCCGGCGCGCAGACCGAGCGCCGGAGCGATGCCGGGCCGGTGCGGCTTCTGCTCGGCGGCGAAACGCGCCGGCCCCCATTCTTTGCTGTAACCGCCTACTACATCACAATGCGTAATCCGACGGCAAAACGGCTCACGAAGATCTTTTTTCTTCGTGCAGGGGTATCGAGGAATGCCTCTAGGCTACGAGGCACAATCCAGGCACACCCTGTTGGGGCACGGTCTCCGGACCGTGCCCCCGTCGCCGACCGCAGGTCTCCCGCTTTCCGTGGAGACCTGCGGTCAACGGACTGGCACGGTCCGGAGACCGTGCCAGAACAGTGCTATTTCTTGCTTCCCGCTTCCGACAGCTTGCCCAGCGACGAGGTATCGCGCACAACTCGGATTGCGTTATTCATGAGTTCGCCCTCCTGTGCTGGATCCCTCGCTGTCTCTAGGGCTTGTTCGTTTTCCTTCTCGCTTCCAGCTCTGTGATCAGCTTCTGGAAGTCCTCGCGATCATGCAGCAACTCGAGGTCAGCGTCCGTCTTGATAAAAGCCGCGTTCTTGAAGCCCGCCTGTACCGTCTGGCGGAGTAGGTCCATTGCCTGATCGCAAAAATCGCCAGCCAGCTTTTGCCGCTGAGCTTGGGACATCTTGGCGTTCCTGGCTACGTATTTCGCGTAACTCGCGGCCAGACAGGCGGCGTTGTAGCGATCGAGAATCGGCTCAGACAAGCCGGACTTCAGTCGATCAATCAGTTCCATGACAATCTTTCGGTCGCCCGTGGCAGCCGCGATAGTGCCCACGGTTGCAAGGCATACGGAGTAATAGCGCTTGTACCAGGGATGGTTCGGTTCGTTTCGAAACGCCGCCTCCATTCGGGTCCGCGATCGCTCCGCGAGCCTGCGTGCTTCGGCCGGCGCGTTGTCTAACAAGCGCAAGCGCGCCAAAGCGCTCAGGGAAAGGGCCAGTTCCGCATGGAAACCCGACCCCTGAGGGAACTCATCGACCAGAGCTTCTTGTATCGCGACCGCCTCTCGGCACGCCGCCTCCGCCTCAGGGAATCGCCTCGCTCTCACCAACTGGTTCACACGTGCATGGGACAGGAAACTGGCAAGGTGGCTGCGGTAATCCGGTATGGTTGGGTAAGTTTCGGCGAACTGGCGATAGCTCGCCAGGGCATGAGCGTAAGCGGCATCGGCGTTTCGACCAGCATCGAGTAGCACGTCGCCCAGATGTTCATAGTACATGGCCAACCCCAAGCGGAAGTGAACGACTGAGGGAAACTCCTCGGCGAGCCTCCTACGGACCACCAACCCTGATTGCGCTGCCGACACGGCTCCTTCCCCGCCGTCCACGCAAATCATTGCATTGGGCTTTGTGAACTGGATCATGCGCACAAAGCCATGGAGTCCCTCAAAGTCGCCCATGCTAAGCAGGGCTTTTGACAGCCACCTACGATTCTCCGCAAAAAGCTCCCGGTATGCCGGCTGGCGCGGGTTCAATGTAATCGCTGCCTCGTGATGGCGGCATCCCTGATCGAGGAGAGCTTTGGCTCCCGCTGCATCTTGGAAGGCTTCCAGGCGGCGTGATGACAAGCATAAAAGCGTTTCGGCCAGCTCGCTCTGGTAGTCCGCGTTGAGCGGGAAGTCGTCCGCCAGCTTTTGCCGGACTATCAGCGCGGCACGGGCACTTGTCTCGGCGTCCGCGGCTCGCCCGACAAACCACAAGTGCAATCCCAGATTGTCGTAAGTCGAAGCCAGGCCGCGGCGGTATTCCGCATCGGCGGGGAAGTCGTCAACCAGCTTCTCATTGACTATCACCGCGGCACGGTAGTTAGCTTCGGCAACTTCCGGCCTGCCAGTCTCACGCATCCGTAGGGCCAGATAGTTGTAGCTCCGGGCCAGTTCCCGCCGAAAGGTCGGGTTATCGGTGTGCTGTTCTGCCAACTCGGCGAACAAGCTGCGTGCCTGCTCGAAATGCGTAATCGCCGCCGCGTGATCGCCCAGATCGTTGCGGATCCGACCCAGGCGAAGGTAAGCCGCGCCGCTTGCTGCCTTGCCTTCCCAATCGCCGGGGGTCCGCTCAGCCAGCTTCTGGTAGAACGGCAGCGCCGTCTCCAGAAGTTTCTTACGCAACTGGTGAAAGTTGGCGTTTTTCAGCTCTGGTGTTTCGGTTACGTCATTGAGATACTTATCCACTGCCTCTTTGGCTAACTGAAAACGCTCCTCCGCCAGGAACTGAGCTTCACTGGCTTTCAGCTCCGACTGATGGGCACGGATCGCCTGCCAGGTACTCACCACCACCCCGGCTGTCAGGACCAGGCAAAAGGTAGCCGCTGTGACCAGCAGCTTTTTGTTCTTGCGGGCGAACTTTCGAAGCTTGTATCCGGCCGACGGCGGGCACGCCGACACCGTATCATCATTCAGATAGCGCTGCACGTCGGCCGCCAGGGCGCTGGCCGACTCGTAACGGCGGTTGCGGTCCTTCTCCAGCGCCTTCATCACGATCCAGTCCAGCTCTCCTCGAAACATCTGCCGGAGCCGCCGTACATCCACGCCGCGCCGCTCCGACACCGTCTCGCAGACCTGGGCGTTCAGTGTGCTGAGTCGCTGGCTGGGCGTCGGCGGCTCTTCTTCGCGGATCATCCGCCGTAGTTCGTCCAGACCCACCGTCTTCATCGCCTGACTCTCGAACGGCGTCGTGCCCGTGAGCAGCTCGTACAGCAGCACGCCCAGGCTGTAGACATCGCTGCGTGTGTCCACGTCCAGGCCGTTCATCTCCGCCTGCTCGGGACTCATGTACAACGGCGTGCCCATCATCTGCGCGAAGTTCGTGAACAGCGTCCGCTCGGTCAAGGGCTGGGTAGTGGCCTTGGCGATGCCGAAATCGATGATCTTGGGCACCGCGATGACGTCGTGCAGCGTGACCAGCACGTTGGAGGGTTTTAGGTCGCGGTGGATGATGCCTTTCTGATGGGCGTGTTGCACCGCCTGGCAGACGGTGACGAACAACTCTAACCGCTGTCGAGTCGTGAACCGGCGCTGGTCGCAGAAGTCGGTAATAGGCACGCCGCGAACCAGTTCCATCACAAAGTAAGGCCGGCCGGAGGCGGTGGTGCCGGCGTCGTGAATCTTGGCGATGTTGGGATGGTCCATGAGGGCCAGGGCCTGGCGCTCGGCCTCGAAGCGGACGACGACCTGCCGCGTGTCCATGCCCGGCTTGATGACTTTCAAGGCGACGCGGCGGCGCAGCGGGCGCGTCTGCTCCGCCATGAAGACCAGCCCCATGCCGCCTTCGCCGATCTGTTCCAAGAGCTTGTAGGGACCGATGAGCGTGCCGGGTTCCTCGGCCGGCGTGTCGATGGTCGCGCCCGGGGCGACCGCTGGGGATTCCAGGAAGCTGCTCTCCTGGAAATGAGCGTTCAACAGTTCCAGAATCCGATGGAGCGTTTTCGGTTCATGGCCGCAAACCTGTTGCAGGTAGGCCACCCGCTCTTCCAGGACGGCGAGTCGGCGAGCGCTGTTGAAGACTTCTTTTTCGTCGATCGGTTGTCGAGTCATGGCCAGGTCTCGCAAAGCGGCCTCGATGACGCTCTACTAATCAGTGCGTAATCGGCGCGCGGATCCCCTAAAAGATTTGCAAAAAAAATGCGCGGAGTCAGCGGGATGAGGCACTATCGCCGGAATCCGAAAGCTGAACCCGCAGATAAGACTTCGCGTAAGCCCAGTCGTTTTCGGCCGTTGCGAGGGAGATACCGAGAGCCTCGGCAGCCTGGGGCATCGTCAAGCCGGCGAAAAATCGGAGCTTCACCACCGCCGCGGCACGAGAATCTTTTGTTTCCAGTTGCTCAAGCGCTTCATCGAGGGCCAACAGGTCGAGCTGCGGTCCCTGGATGGTCGGCTCGATTTCGGATAGCTCGACTCGGTGGAAATCGCCGCCCGCTTTGGCGCTGGCTTTGCGCCGCGCCTGTTCAATCAGGATGCGGCGCATCGCCTCGGCAGCGGCGCCGAAGAAGTGGCCGCGACTCGTCCAGTGCGGGGCGTTCTCGGTATCGATCAAGCGGAGAACCGCTTCGTGAACCAGGGCCGTGGCTTGCAGTGTTTGGCCGGGTTTCTCCTGGGCCAGTTTCTGCGCCGCGAGTTTGCGCAGTTCGTCGTAGACCAGCGGCAAGAGTTGCTCGGCCGCGTGCGGGTCGCCGGCTTCGATGCCGGACAGAATGCGCGTCACTTCGCTCATGGGCGTCACCAACGGGGAACCTCGGTGCGCGTCTAACCTGATGCGCCATCAGATCTTTATCTTCCCACGGGGCTGTCCATGAGCATAGCAGGCTCATGGACATAATGCCTAGCCTTCTCTTTGTACGTCCCTCGTGATGAGTGCGTGCGTGTGGAGTGTGGTCTTGTTTTTTCGTTAGCGACAAAAACAACCACAATCCATCCATGCACTCCAGCGGCGTCAGCGGCATTTCTGTGGGAATTTTTGTTGCGGGAGTTGCTTTCCAGGAGTAGACTCCAATTCATTCCTCCATTCTGATACGCACAGACGCCCGGACAATTGATGATACGAAAAAGTCTGCTGCCGGAGACATATCATGTTCGACCCCTACGAAAAGTGGCTGGGCATTCCCAAAGATCAACGGCCGCTTGACTATTTCCAGCTGCTCGGGATCGACCCAAAAGAGAAAGACGCGGAAACGATTCGCGCCGCGGCTAAAAAGCGGATCGCCCTGGTAAGCCGTCACAAAGATGGTTCTCATGCCAAGGCGTGTGCCCATTTGTTAAAGGCAATCCAACGAGCGCAAATCACTCTCCTCTCTCCGGACAAACGCAAGGCCTATGAAGCCCATCTCCGCCGACAGGCTTCCATCAAGGCGAACGCAGCACCGAAAGTCGAGGAACTGGAAGAAGTGGAGGAAGTTGTGGAAGTCGAGCCGGCCGAGGAGGAGGCGAATGGGCCGGCACGACGCGCGGATGGGAAAAGGTCGAAGAAAAAGAGAGATAAATCATCCAAGAAGCCCACTTCTCGACACACTTCGCCTTGGCTTTGGATCGGTCTCGCCGCCGGCAGCGTCGCGGCCCTCGTTCTGGTCGTTGGGACGGTGGTGCTTTGGCGGATGCGATCGAAAACAACCGATGAACCCGCACCGTCGCAACCGGTGGCGGCCGCCACTCAGCCCGAACCCGCCCAACCCCCACCTGAACCGCCTCGACAGCCGGAACCCGCTCCGCCTCCGCCGCCTGCCGCCAAGAAGGAGCCGGCCCCGGCGCCGGCATCGGCGCGTCCCACGTTGAGCCGGCCCAAGGTCCGGAAACCACGCCCCCAGGTGGTTAAACTCCCGGCGCCCGGTCAGACCGACCTCGACAAAGCTGCCCAGGAGATCCGGAATACTTACAAGGACGACTACGCCAAGAAAAAGCCGGAAGATCAACTGGCCCTGGCCGCCAAGCTGCTCCAGCCCGGACGAGAGAATCGCGCTAATCCTGCTGCCTGGTTCGCGCTGTTGCGCGAGGCGCACGACGCCGCTCTGCGAGCGGAACGACCGCGCTTGGCGGTTGAGGCCATTCAGGAGATGGACAAGTGGTTCCTCATCGATGCGTTCGGCATGAAGCTCCAGACGTTGAACGCCCTTATCCGCGACGGCAGCGAGGAGGTCGCCCGCGCCGTGGTCAAATCCGCTCTCTTCCAGGCCGACGAAGCCGTGGCCATCGATAATTATGACGCCGCCCTGCGGCTGATCGACACCGCCATGAACGCCGCTCGCAAGGGCAAGCTGGACAAGCAGCTCGCCGCCATCGAAACGAAACGGCATGAGGTGCAAGACTTTCAGCAGGGTTACCAACAGGTCGCGTCCGCCCGGGAGAGATTGAAGCAGACGCCCGACGAGCCGAACGCCAATCGGATCGTGGGCCGGCACATCTGCTTATTCCAGAATCGCTGGGATGATGGGTTGCCGCTCTTGGCCAAGGGCGGCAAGGACGAGGAGGCCGAGATGGCGCGCCAGGACCTGACGCCGCCCCCGGACATCAAGACCCAGATCGCCGTTGGCGATGGTTGGTGGCAGAGGGCCGAGAAGCAAACGGGGCGCGAGAAACGGTCGCTGCAGGAGCGCGCGGTGGCCTGGTATGAGCTGGCCCAGCCGGTGGCGGAAGAGACCGAGAAAGTTCGGCTGATGAAGAGGATGGAAGAAGCGATGAAGGAGCAACCGGTCCTTACCCGGCTGCTGCCGGGCAGTTTCTACGGCCGTTCGACCGAGGATCGCATTCTCCTCTTGCGCGAGGGTGGCGGCACCATGCAGTCCGAAGATGCCGTCGAGCGCGGGCTGCAATGGTTGGCGCTGCACCAAACCGCCTCGGGGTTGTGGTCCAACCACGACTTCCGCAAGATCAAAAAGTGCAATTGTACCGAGCCGGGCCAGCATTTCGATGTGGCCGGCACCGCCTTCGGCCTGCTGCCGTTTTTGGGCGCCGGCCACACGCCCAGCCGCGGCCGCTACGCCCCGCTCGTTCGCAAGGGGCTGGGCTACTTGTTGCAACAGCAAAAGTCGGAGGGCAAGTTCAGCGACAACATGTACGAGAACGCCCTGGCCACCATCGCGGTGTGCGAAGCCTACGGCATAACCAGGGACAATCGCTATCGTCTCCCCGCGCTGGCCGCCGTGCAATTCATCGTCCAGGCCCAGCACCCCGAAGGAAGCTGGGGCTATTCGCCGGGCACCCAGGGAGACACTTCCGTCACCGGCTGGCAGTTCTCGGCCCTCAAGGCCGGTCACTACGCGGGCCTGATCGTACCGCCATCATCGTTTGCCCGCGTCGGCTCGTTCCTCAATCATGTCGCCGACCCCGGCGGTCTAGGTTACGGCTACAAGGATCCCGGAGCGCCGCGGGCCACGACGGCCACGGGCCTGTTGTGCCGCGAATATCTCGGCTGGTGGCCCTCTCACCCGTCTCTGGTCAAGGCGATGGACCCGCTATTGAAGCCCGAGAATTTCGTGACCAAGGAGAAACCTAGCATTTACTATCTCTTTTATGCCACACAGGTGATGCACCATGCCGGCGGCGAAGCTTGGGAAACCTGGAACCCCAAGGTGCGCGACTTATTGATTGAAATGCAGGACCCGGGCAAGGAGGCGGGCAAAGAGCATCAAAAGGGTAGTTGGTCGCCGCGCGGCGACGAATACGCCGCCCAGGGCGGCCGCTTGATGTTCACGTCCCTGGCGCTGCTGCTGCTGGAAGTGTATTACTATAACATCCCGCTGCATGGATTTGGTGCGGCGGTGTTGCAAGATTAGGATCACCAAATCTCACTGAACCTCCAAGACGCGAAGGAGGTTCTGCGCCCCGGGCCAATTGCGACAAGCCATCAGTGAACTCGGCGGCATCATTCTCGAATGACGCCGCGTCGATGCCGCGACCAAGGCCCACACGGGACCGGAAGCGTAAGCGAGAAGCTCCGTTGCTTACAGGGTAGCGCAGCAGCCGTCCTTCCCTTGGGAAGGAGTCTTTCTTCCTCCTCCTTCTGGGGAGAGAATTCTCCGTCAGCGTCTTTTTGCTCCGATTTCTCTTGACGCCGGTAGTATTTTCAAGACAATACAAAGGAGTTCGATGTATTGGATTCCTTTGCTTGTGAGAGAGCATGGATACCGAACTTGTCAAGGGCACGCTTTCGCTGCTGATCCTGTCTCTGCTGACTCGCAAGCCGATGTACGGCTACGAGATCGCCGCCACGGTGCATCGAGACACGGACGGGGCGTTCACCTGGCGTGAGGGGTCGATGTATCCGAGCCTGCACAAGATGCAGGCCGAGGGGCTGATTGTCGGCGCCTGGGAAGAGAAGGAGAGCGGACGCAAGCGCCGCTACTACCACATCACGAAGAAGGGCCAGGAGGCGCTGCGTGAGAAGATGAAAGCCTGGAATGCCTTATGCGATGCCGTCAACCGCATTCTGGAGAGATCCAATGAACAAGCTTGAGCATTACCTCGACCGAGTCTGTCGAAGCATCGGCGGGCCACGTTCGCTGCGCCAGCACATTCGCCAGGAATTGCGCGAGCACCTACTGGATGCAATGGCCGAACACAAGGCGGCCGGTTTGCCGGAGGAGGCGGCGCTGGACCGCGCGCTGGAGGACTTCGGAGGGCCGGAGGAGGTGAGATCGGAGTTGGAGGCGACGCACGGACACCGGCTCTTGCCGCTGGTGATCGACAGGGCCATGCAATGGAAGGAGAGAACGATGAGGGCGAAATGGCTGTGGACGACGTGGGCATATCTCGTGGTGGTGGGCGTGATCGCGATGCAGGTGTTTTTCTTCACGTTTGCCCAGATGATGTACGTGCCCAAGTTGCGGAAGATCCAGAGAGATGGATGGCTCAGGATGGATAACCTTAACGAGCCGGTGATGGCGTGGCTGGATTCCCTGCTGCGCGGCCTGGAATGGGTGGGGAACCACGCAACGGGATGTTTGCTGATTGCAGTAGGAACATGGGGATTGTTTGAGTGGCGCGTGCGAAGTGAGAACAAGCCGTTCATTCGGCTAGCGGTGCTGGGGACGTCGGCGCTGGGGATGATGGTAGGAGTTTTTCTCATCACGGGGGCGCTGGTGATACCGTTCGAGCTAGGCATGCCGGCGATGGTTCAGATTGCCAAACCGTTTGTGAGCGAGCAGATGGAGGCCATCGATACCTCGGCCCGCGCGATTGAGCAGGCAATGGCGAAGAAGGACTGGGCGGCGGTCGGAGACAACGCGGAACGAGCAGCGAGCGCGGTGGACCGTCTATCGGCGGTGGCCGGGGCGCTCCCCACGCCGGCGCGACAGGGGAAGCCGACGGTGGACGAGTTGCGGGCGTGGCTGAAGTCCGCTCAGGAACACCTGGTGGAAGCGCAGAAGGCCAGCCGTGACAAGGACACGGGCCGCCTGGAGGAAGCTATGAAGAATTTTCGCCAGGTATACGGACAAGTGCGGGAGGCGACGAAGCCGGTGAAGTAAGGCGGGATGCCTCTGCGCAGTCTGGCATTACCCGCCAATCGACGCAGAGAGAGGCGGGTAAAGAGCATCAGAAGGGAGGTTGGTCGCCGCGCGGCGATGAATATGCCGCCCAGGGCGGCCATTTGATGTTCACGTCCCTGGCGCTGCTGCTGCTGGAAGTGTGCTATTACAACATCCCGCTACATGGATTTGGGGCGGCGGTGTTGCAGGACTAGCAGTGAGCTTGCGCCGACTACCGCTTCCGGCGCTCCAGCCGGCGCAGCGTGTCGAGCGCCGCCATGCCGGTGCGGGTGCCGGACGAATCCCTGGCCAGCTTCGCTAACATCTGCCGGGCTTCGGGCGAGCCGACTCGCTCCAGCGCCTCCAGCGCCCGCTTCGTCCGCAGCCGTTCGGATGACCATACCTGCATCCGGTCCAATACATCCCTCAATCGGCGCCGCACTTCGGCGCTGACGTCGCCTGCTAGTGCCTGCCGCAGAGCCGGTTCCGCGGCCTCGCCCAGCCGCTCCAGATCCATGCTGGCCCGCTCGCGCACGGCGAATTGCTCGCTGTCCAGGTTCGCCACCAGCCGCGCCACTTGCTTCGAGTCTGCCGGCGGTACAGGCCGCAGCTTTTTGGCGAGAAACGGCACTGCCTGCTGTACCGCCAGGCTACCGATGGCTCGGTAGGCGACGGCCGCGTCGGGACTAGCCAGCTCTTGCCAGAGCTGCCCCAGTTGCCCCCGTGTCAGCGGCGGCTGGAGTCGCCGAGGCAGGATATTCAGGTCCCAGATGAGGGCCGTCGTGTCTTGGCTGCCTGATACCAGCCGGGTGCCCTCGGCGGAGAAGGCCAGCGCCGCGATGTCGCCGCGGTGCCCGGCAAAGCGACCGACCTCCTTCCCCAAGGTGAGATCCCACACCGCCACCGTGCCCCCCATCCCCGAAGCCAGTAGCCGACCGTCCGGCGAGAAGCAGAAGGGCCACCCGCGGCAGCGCAGGCGCTCCTTGCCCGTCGCCATCTCGTACAGGCAGATGGTCCCGTTCATGTTTCCCGCGGCCAACGTCCGGCCATCGGGCGAGAATGCGGCAAGGTCGCAGTGCTGGGGGAGTTTCAGCGGTGGCAGAGATTCGGTGCCTGCCGCCAGGTCCCAGAAATGGACAATGCCGTCATGAGTCGGCCCGGCCAGCGTCCGGCCATCCGGCGTGAACGCCAGCGCCACCACCGTATTGTTGCCTCCCTCCGCGGGTCCCGGCAGCCGGTGGTGCAACCTCCCCGTCGTTATGTCCCACACACTGACCTCAGACCGCTGCTGCCAGCGGTTAGCCGTGGCCAGTGTCCGGCCGTCGGGAGCGAAGGCCAGCGCCCCGATCACGTCCGTCGTATTCACGCGCTGCACCTGCTGGCCCGTTACCAAGTCCCATATGCGGGCCGCTTTATCTTCGCAGCCCGTGGCCGCCAGCCGGCCATCGGCCGAGAAGGCCACGCACAACGGCAGCCCGGCACTCGTCGCTAGCACACGAACTTCTTTCCCTGTGGTCGACTCCCAGGATCGCAGATTTCGGTCGCCGCCGAGGGTCCAGACGCGGCCCTCGTCGGAACTGAAAACCACTGCGTCCAGAGCATCAAACTGGCCCTGGATCGACCGGATCTCGTTTCCCGTTGTCGCTTCAAAGAGCCGGAGTGTATGGTCCCGGCCGCCAGCCGCCACCGTCTTGCCGTCTGGGGAAAACGCCACCGCGGCGAAACCTCGGTTGATTCGGAATTTGGAGGAACTGGCGAACGTGCGGGCGTTGCCGGCTTCATCCAACTCGATCCGCTTGAGTTGCTTGCCCGTGGCCGAATTCCACAGCCGCAGTGTCCGATCAAAGCCACCCGAGGCCAACGTTTTGCCGTCGGGGGAGAAGGCCACGGCCATTACGTCCGCTGTGTGGCCCGTGAGGCGGCGTTTCTCTTTGCCAGTCGCTGGATCCCAGAGGCGAATCGTTTTGTCCATGCTGCCGGTGGCGACCGTCTTGCTATCTGGAGAGAAGGCCACCGACCACAGCTCCCCGCCGTGGCCCTTGAGCGCGAACAATTCGTCCCCTGTGGCCACGTTCCACAGGCGGAGCGTGGCATCATACCGATGGGCGCCGGAAGCCAATGTCTTGCCATCGGGTGAGAAAGCGACGCTCAGCACCGTGTCCTTGTGGCCGATGAGGCGGCGCAGCTCCTTCCCGGTGGCAACGTCCCAGAGCTGAATGGGATTGTCCTGTCCCTGCTTCCGAGGAAAGTCGAAGTGCCTTCCGGAGGCAAGCAGTTTGCCATCGGGGGAGAAGGCGAGAGCTCTGGCCTCCTCGGCTGGTCCGAGAAGGCGCTGCACAGTCTTGCCGGATCGAAGGTCAAACAGGTAGATGGCGCCGTCGGTACTCCCCGCAGCCAGGGTCTGGCCGTCGGGGGAAAGAGCGATTGCCCACGCTCGTTGGTTCTCGGGAAGGGAGAATTCTCTGAGCGGTCGACCGGTGCTCACTTCCCAGATGTGAAGGTCGCCGCCGTCGTGTGAAATCAGACGCTGACCATCGAGCGTGAAGAGGACCGACTCACCCCAGCCGGCTAGTCGAAAGCGAATCGTCCCCAACCGGCCGACGGCTCCTTTCGGCAATGGGTCGCCGTAACGATCGGTGCGTGCCTGCTCCTTATCGCTCGATGACTTTGGCCACTGCCCATTAGGAGCCGCCTGGCCTGGGTCCGTATCCGGCTTGTGATGCACCGACACAGCCACTCCGGAGGTAACGGCTGTCGCGAGAAGCAACAAGAGTCCGAGCTTCGCCCTGGCCCACGCCACGGGTTTCAGACCTGCCTGGGCGAGTGCCACGACCTCGCCCGAAGCAAAACCAGCCTCGGCCGGACCCTGCGCCGAGAACGCCAGCGCGGCCTTCGCGGTCGCTTCCACCGATGCTCCCGTGACACCAGCCGCCGTGCCGCGCGAAAGCTCAGCAAGCGCCAGCGCGGCCCCCAACCCCAATCCGCGCCTGAGCAGCCGTCGATGCAAGCGCTGCCGGCCTCGCTCCAAACGTCCTTTTATAGAACCCGGAGTCCAACCGAGTTGGCGCGCTGCCTCTTCCTGCGACACCCCATGCAGGCAGCAGAGGATCACGGGCAGGCGATACGACTCCGGCAGGCGCTGCACCTCCTCCTCGATGATCCGCAGCCCCTCGCGCGCGGTCAGTTCCGTGAGCGGATCGGGGCGCGGGTCGGGCGGGGAAAGTTCGCTCGCATGGCCTTCGCGGATCCGGCGGCGTGCGGCCGTGCGAGCCCCCAGGGCGATCCGGCACGCCACGCCGTGCAACCATCCGGACAGCGCACCGGGGGGGCAGACACTTGCAGCCTTGCGCGCCAGGACAAGGAACGTCGCTTGAAAAGCATCCTCAGCATCGTGCTGGTTGCCGAGTACGTGCTGGCAAACGCGCAGTACCATCGGCCCGTGGCGGGCAACCAGCGCCTCGAATGCTGCCGAGTCGCGGCTGGTGATGAAACGGGTCAGCAGCTCGGCGTCCTCGCACTCTGGACCCGTTCGGGAAGCGATGCGGCGAACGCAGCGGATGAGGCGGTCGGCGGGAGTCGGCATGGGGACGGTCCTCGCGGGCGACGCACAGAGGGACGCTTCGCACCTACCCTATATTGCGCGTGACGGAGCCTAACCGCACGCCGATTTTTCAAATTATTCAGCCGCTCACGGCAAAGCCCTGCGGACACCGTCGGGGGCGATGTCAATCCGACCAGCGAGAAAAGGTTCTGAAGAATTGAACGATCCACCAGACCAAGACGATTGGAGAAAGAATGTTCGCGAGTAACAAGCTTAGCGGGAGACGCTGGCACAAGTAGGAGCGCATGCAAGCCGGGCATTTCACGACATGATCGATTCGGGCATAAGAACCGGCAATCAGGAAAACCATGTGAAGGACCGGATAGCTTCTCGTTCGCGGTCGTGGTAGTTCACACTCTTGACAGATCGCATCGGTAATCTGGAAAGGATTTACAGGATAGTTAGGCAACTTGGATAACGAGGATTCGCTCACATCGCTACTATTTCGCTCTTGGTTGCTCATATCTGTTTCCTCCACCAGCTAATAATACACAACTAGCCCGGAGCGCCAGCAACGGGCTTCTTCGCCCCGTCGCTAGCGCTCCGGGCTAGTTGGGAAACCGCCCGCTGATTGTTAGGTGTTAGACATCCGTCAGCGGCCCGGTGGAATCGCCGAAGCGTTCCAGCTTCCGCATGCCGAGCGTGTGGGCCATGCTGAGGAACAGGTTCGACATCGGTTTGGAGCTGTGCTTGACGTAGCGGCCCGTTCGGAACGCCCCGCCGCCGGCGCCGGCGAGCAGCAGCGGCAGGTTGGCGTGCGTGTGCCGGTTGCCGTCCGCGTTGCCGCTGCCGTAGACGATCATCGAATTGTGTAGCAGCGACTTGCCATCCACGTCCTTGACCTGGTTCAGCTTATCGAGGAGCTTGGCGAACTGTTGCACGTACCACAGATCGATATCGGCTACTTTGTCGATCCACTCCTTGCGGTTTTGGTGATGGGTCAGATCGTGGTGTCCTTCGCTGATGCCGATTTGATCGAACGAACGGTTGCTGCCGTCGTGGGCGAGCAGAAACGTGATGATCCGGGTGGAGTCGGTCTGGAACGCCAGGACCATCAAATCGAACATCAGTTGCATGTGTTCGCCGTAATCGCTGGGGATGCCCGGCGGCGTTTCGACTTGCGGATCCTTCACGCGGCCCAATCGTTCCACTTTTTGAATGCGGGCCTCGACCTCCCGGACGCCCGTCAGGTATTGATCGAGTTTCTGCCGGTCGGCGGAATCGAGCCGTTTTTTCATGGCCCGCGCATCGTCGAGCACGAAATCCAGCACCGACTTGTCTTCTTGCTGACGGCGTTGGAGGTTGGCCTGGCGCTCGCCCGGCTTGCCTTCGCCGAACAATCGCTCGAATGCGCGCCGGGGGTTGACTTCGGGTGTTTTCGGCGTGGTGGGTGAACTCCAGGAAAAGTTGAACTGATACGCGCACGAATAGCCGGAATCGCATACCCCGCTGCTCGGCCCCTTGTCGCAAGTGAACTCCAAAGACGAGAATCGCGTCAGGTGCCCGTAAGCCTTAGCCAAAACCTGATCGATGGAGGTGCCCGCCCGAATGTCGGTGGCGCTCTTGCGCAGCCGCACTCCGGTCAAGAACGTGCTACCACCGCGCGCGTGATCGCCGGGTCCATCGGGTCCAGCCTCCGCGGTCTTGTGCCCCAATCCGCCGAGGATTTGCACATGTGCCTTGTGTTTCTCCAGCGGCTTGAGCGTTCGGCTCCAGGGAAAATCCGTTCCCTCCCGCGCCGGCCACCAAGCCGAGGGAATCGCGCCATTGGGGAAGAAGAGAAACGCCGCTCGCAACGGCGCTCCCGTGGCGCTACTGGCCAGTTTCACGGCCGGATCGGCGGCCAACAGCCCACCGATGCGCAACGACTCAAACAGCGGCAGGGCGACGCACGCCCCAGTTCCGCGAAGGAAGGCTCGACGATTCAGGGCCGCATGCGCGAATTCCACGGACATAAGGATACTCCGGTTCGTTGGGTAGTTAGGTGGTTGGGTGGTTAGGTGGTTGGCCTGTTAACCACCCAACCACCTAACCACCCAACCACCTAAAGTCATTCTGTCGTTGCTTCCGCTCGCGCCAGGGGGCGCCGGCGCTGGAAGGCGGGCGATTCGACGATGCCGCGAATCAGGACCGAGGGATTCCCCTTCGCGGCTTCCAGTTTGTCAACCAGCTCGTCTATCGTGTGCGTATCGTAGGGTTCCAACCCCCGGCCAAGGGCGTAGATAAGCATCTTTTCGGTCGCACAGCGATAAAAATCCAATCGCCGCGTCGTTGTCAGGATGCGTTTCAGCTCGCGCACGTCCTTGAACGACTCGCCGGTGAGCAGTTGTCCGCCCGCTTCGATCGGCTGATTCAGCTCCTTGTCGCGCCAACGGCCCAGCGCGTTGAAGTTTTCAAAAGCCAGGCCGAGCGGGTCCATGCGGTTATGACATGAACTGCACAGAGCGGCCTTGCGGTGGATCGCGAGTGTCTCGCGGAGCGTGGGCGGCTTGCCCTTCCCTCCGCGGGCGGCTTGTTCGAGCGGCGGGATGTCCGGCGGCGGCGGAGGCGGAGGCGTGCCCAGGACATTATCCAAAATGAACAGCCCGCGTTTGACGGGCGAGGTGCGATCCGGATTGGAAGTGATAATCAGGAAAGTCGCCTGGGTGAGAATGCCACCGCGCGGGCTGTCGGCCGGCAGCGTCACTTGACGCATCTGCTTCCCGGTGACACCTTCGATGCCGTAAAACTTGGCAAGCGGTTCATTCAAGAAAGCGTAGTTGGCATCGAGAAGTTCGAGCAGGCTGCGGTCGTTGCGCACAACATGCTCGAAGGCCATTTCGGTTTCCTGCCGCATGGCTCGGCGCAATTCGCCGGTCAGATTGAACCGCTGGAAGCGGCGAAATCCGTTTCGAAAGGAAGCGCGGGCCTGCTCCAGTTCCTTCTTCTCCGCGTCCGTCAGATCCTCGCGCGCCTTGCGGACCAACTCGCGGAACCGCGCCCGCATCTGCTCAGCCTTGGGATCTCTCGGTTGCTCCCGGGCCAAGACAGCGAACGCGTTGACGTTCGCCCCGTCGATGTTGTAGGACTGGAGCCACTGCCCCGCGAAATTCCGCACGAACTCGCCAGACCTTTTATCCGCGAGCATTCGGCTCACCTGGGCGGAAAGGTTTTGCCGCAGCTTGTTCTGGTCCGCCAAGCGAAACAACTCCTCGTCCGGCATCGACGACCAGAGAAAATAAGACAATCGACTGGCAAGAGCGTACTCATCGATCAGCGGGTAATGATCGGTCGAGTTCGGCATCGTTACTTCCTCGCGGAACAGGAAGCGAGGCGAAGCCAGGACGACGATTATCGCCTGGGCCATGCCTTCCTCGAAGGACTGGCCCGGCTTGGCGGCCGTGGATTCGACCAGGTTAACTAGACGCTCCAATGTTTCTCGATCAACGGGCCGTCTGAAGGCACGGGTCACGAATGGTTTCAGCAACTTGAGGGCATACGCGCGCCGTTCTTGCGGATTCGTGGGAATGGTTCCGGGAAAGAACCGCTTGTGGCTCGCCGACCGGACCCAAAATTCCTTGGCCATCGGCCCGCGAACGGTGACGCTGGCGAGCTGAATAGTAAGCGAACGCACCTGCCGCTCATTCGGCGTGAGCGGCTGAATTTCCACGATCAAATCCTGCTTGCCGGCCTTCCACTCCTGCTCGAACTCAAAATGATACGGCTTCCTCCCCTGCCGGGTGAAGTCCTTGGAGAGCAGCACTCGATCGCCGCACTTGAAAATCAGCCGGCATTTGTTGTAGTCGAACTGACCGTCCACGAAGTTTTCATTGGCCGAGAGATCAAGGACCACCTGGTAGCGCCCGGCATGTGGGGCCGTGAACGGGTACATGACCGTGGCGGTCTTGTAGTAGGACAAGACGAGCGGGCCATCGCCGGAGCCGGGGGTCTTGCTGTTGGCCGGAGAGAAGCGTTGACCAGGGATGCGTGTCTCGGGCGGCACTCCCGGCTGAGTCGGTACGGCCTGGGCGACAATCGATTTGGCCGCGGCAATGTATTTTTCCAAAAGGAGCGGCGAAATGGTCAGAACGTCGCCGATCGTATCGAAACCATGTCCCGTGTCGTCGGGCGGAAACTCGTTGGTAGTATTGAAATCAACGCCCATCAAGTCGCGGATGGTATTGCGATATTCAGTGCGATTGAGCCGGCGAAGCGTGACCCGGCCGGGATCGGGATCGTGAGGATCGATGCCGAAAGCGGAATACTTGATCCAATCCACGACCTGCGCCATCTGCTCCGCGGATGGCCGTCGCTTGCCCCTGGGCGGCATCATCTCGGCCCGGAGCATCTTGAGCGCCTTGAGCCAAAGCTCCTTATCGGCGATCAGCGACGCAGGATCGTCCGCCTCGAAGGACACGCTGCCCTTCTTCGAATCGTTGTCGTGGCAGCCGATACAGTATTTCGTGAGGATCGGCTCGACGGTCTTGCGGTAGCTAGCCACACTCTCGGGAGCCGCCCCCATCGTCGGAGAGAATGAAAATGTGATCGCCAGCACAACGATTGGCCAGGCGGGACGGCGGACGCATTGCCAGGTCCGCTCAAACAACCACTTTCCCATCATCGCCCTCCGACAAGGTTTGCCGGCGTGGACATCTGTGTATTGTCATCGCATGGAAATTGGGCGCGGGTAGGTTCGCAATGGTTGAGTATATCCCCGGCCAAAGCAGACGGCAATAGGCCGCCAGTGTAGAGCCGCGACCGTAAGGGAGCGGGTGTTGCCTCCCGCTCCCTTACGGTCGCGGCTCTACACCCCTCTGTCACTTCTCGAAAATCAACATCAGATACGCCACGAACAATAACAAATGCACCGCTCCCAGCAGGATATTCGTCCGCGCGCTGGCGAAGGTCAACATGGTCACTCCCAAGGTCAAGAGCAGCAGAACCATGTTTACAGTAGTAACCCCGAGGACGATGGTTTGACTCATAAGAAGCCCGATGGTCAACGCGGCTGGTACCGTCAGGCTGATGCTCGCGAGCACCGACCCAAAGAGCAAGTTCACGGAGCGCTGGAGTTGATTGCCCAAGGCGGCGCGAACGGCCGCCAGAGATTCGGGAAACAGGACCAACACCGACACGAGAAGACCTCCCAACTCGGACGGCGCACGAAGCACATGGATGCCGTAGTCGATGGGGATCGCGATTTTTTCGGCCAAGATACCGACGGGCAACAGGTACGCCATCAGAAGCGGCGCATGATAGCTGATCGCGTGAACCTCGTGGTGGTTGTGTTCCTCCGCGCTCTGGTCCGCGGACGCGCCGGCAGGAGTCTGGGGGACGAAGTACTCGCGGTGAAGCGAGGTCTGGATCGCCAGAAACACCCCGTACAATCCCAGCGACATAACGATGAGAAGGGTAGAATGGAGGGGGGAGAATGTTGGTCCGGGCGAGGACTCGGTGAAATTCGGCAAAACAAGGCCGATCACCGTGAGCGGCACGATGACGGCCAGGTAGGCGTTCGCCCCTTGGAGGTTGTAGGTCTGCTCGTGGTAGCGCAGCCCGCCGAGCAAAAGGCATAAACCGATCATGCCGTTCATCACGATCATGATGACCGCGAACATGGCATCGCGAGCCAGCGTGAGGTTGTCGGGCCCGGCGGCCATCACCGCCCCGATCATCATGCCCTCGATACCGATCACCGACAGGGTCAGGACGAGTGTTCCCAACGGCTCGCCGAGCTTGATCGCCAGGCTCTCGGCGTGCCGGACGACCGCCAGGGCCGACAGCAGGATGACGCCGAACAGCCACCCGAGCATGAAAACAAACCAGGCAGGATACGAGAGGTCCGCCAGCCAGCGCGAGCCAAAGCCGAGAAATAGCCCGGTCGTGATCAGGCTGACCGGCAGCGGCCACTCGCGCCGCGCAAGGAGCAGAGCATTTGCAAGGCGCCGTCCCGGTGAGGAAACCGGAGTAGCTGGCTGGCTGCGATGGTCGGTCATGTGTCGCCTTCATCCACTATCCGAAGGGAAGAATCGGTTCCGGCTCATTGTAGGCGAGCGGCGCGGTGTCAGCCCGCCGGTGGCGCACTTACCGGCGGGCTGACACCGCGCCGCTCGCCCAAAATCGAGAGATACCCTCACGGCTCAGCGGTTCCGGTTGACACCGTTCGTCCTCTCGGTAACATCGCTCCCTCTGCCCTGTCGCGGCACCTTTGTCTCTCCATCTTTTCGGTGAGGACAAGCGATGCGACGACCGTTCTTGTTCACGATCATTCTGGCATGCCTGGGCGCCGCAACGGCGCGCGGGCAGGTCATCCAAGAATTGCGCGGCCATCGCGCCGCCGTTTACGCCGTCGCCTTTCGGCCCGACGGTGAACGCATGGCCTCGGCCAGCTTCGATCACACCATCAAGATCTGGGATGTGGACGCCGGGCGTGTAGTGCGGACCATCCTTGGCCACGAGGACAAGGTGTTGGCGCTCGCTTACAGCGCAGACGGCCGGCGCCTCGGCTCAGCGGGACTCGACGGCACGGTGCGATTGTGGGACGCGGCAAGCGGCCGGCCGATTGCCTGCCTGACGAGCCGCAATCGCTGCGTGCAGGCTATCGCCTTCACACCGGATGGACGCCGACTGATTGCCTGCGGCGAGGCCGGCCTCGCCGAAGTCTGGACGAAGGAAGGCATCCTGGAACGGACGATTGGTGTCGAGCCGGAGCGGATGCCGCTGTACGCCACTGCAGTCTCACCGGATGGCCGGATGCTGGCGCTCTCCGGGCTGGATGGCCGCATTCGTCTGTACGACTTCGCCACGGGCCGGCCGCGCTGCACGCTCGAAGGACACGCCGATGCGGTGTACAGTCTGGCGTTTTCACCGGACAACAGCAGACTGGCATCCGGCTCTGTCGATCAAACGGTGCGCTCCTGGCAGACGGCGACGGGCAAGCAAGAGGCATGTCTTGACGGGCATCGTGGATCGATTTATCAGGTGGGATTCAGCGCCGATGGTCGGCGGCTGGTGTCGGCCGGCACCGACGGCGAGGTGATCGTTTGGGACGCCGGCAACGGCCATCCCGTCCACCGCCATCGCTTTCCCGGCAAGACGCTGTGCGCCGCCTTCACGCCGGACGGCTGCCAGGTCGGCGCCGGCAGCGAGCGCGCCGCTTGCTATCTCCTGGAGTTGCCGCGGCGCGTGCGCTAATGGTCCGAGCCTAATGGTCCGAGCCTGAAGCGTAACAGTAGTTTCAAGTTTCTGGGGAGGAGCTGACATCGCAAGTGGTTTGTAGGCAGGGAGTTAAATGCGCCGAAAAGCGCCGAAGCCTTCGTCGGCGCTTTTCGGCGCAACTGGCATGCCCTGGCCTCAATTCACTGCGATTTTCATAGGGTTTTCCGTAGTCCTCCGTTCCAGCAACCTTGAAACTACTGGTAAGCGAAGAGCAATTCAATTCTTCGCTTACGCTTCAGGCTCGGATACCGCTTACTGGCGCAGAAATTCCTGCACCGAAATCGCTCCGTGGGGTTGGTTATTCCTAGAGACCGCCACGATCCCGTAGTCGCGGACAAAGAAGTGGCATCCGGTCTCATCCGCCAGCGCTTGCAAAATCGCGGAGACAGGCAAGGCTTCCTCAAACTGCAAGTTCATTTTGGCATTCGTAGCCGCGCCTCGCTCAAAAAGGTTGCGGAAGGACAGTCCCTCAACCTTCTTCGACAGTTCCTTGAGGATGGCGTCGAAGGTCATGTCCTTGAAATCCACTTTGATCGGCGTTTGCAGCGCCTTGCGGATGCGCTCGGCCTGCGATCCCTCTACCTTGGCGATTTCGTGCTTCGCTTGAATGTTGATCGATCCGGTGTTCGCTTCGTTCACCGACATTCCATAGGCAGCCCCTTGCGGCGACTTGCCCAAGAGATACGGCAATTCGGCTTCATCCGCGGCCAATTTTGCCTTGGCGGTGACGAGTTGGGACCGAGCCTGGACAACCGAGGCGAAGGGGGCATTGCCGGCATGATATTGCTTTTCGATCTCCACCAGCATTTGCTCCGCATCCTCAACCGACTTCCGCACGGCGTCAATCTCCTCACTTAAAACCACGATACGCTGGAGGATCTGCAAGCGCACGCGATTCAGCTCGGCGTCGGCCTCGGCCATCCGTGCGGAGGCGACGCGGATCTCCGGATTGTTCTTGAGCGCCTCGGCCAGCATCTGCTCCAGCCTCGATTTCTCTGCGGCCGATTTTTGTTGCACGACCCGAGGCAGGTCGCCCTTCCCACCAGAGCCGGTAGGCGGCGCCTTCCCTCCCGCCGGACCCTGAAGGACTTGTTGTGCCGCCGTCAGGCCGGCGCCGCCCAGCACGAGAGCCAGCGCCAACGTTCTAACCGCTTTGCTTCGCATGTCTTTTCTCCTTTTGTCTTGCGACCTTGATCGCCATCAGTAACCAATTATCGTCAGACGAGATTGCCAGATCTTGCTCCGTCCCATTATCGAGATAGTTGCCCAGACAGCGCAGCGCCGATTGTAGATCGTGTTCCTCTTGCAAATAGCGCTCGCCGGCTTGTCGATACAACGCGCCGCGCTCCTGGAGACTGTCGAAAGCCTGCCATTCCAGCGCGAAGGCCGATCGAGGTTGCGGGGGAGCCGGCGGCGCGGGCGGTTTATCGGGCGGTATCGGCTGCTTCGGCGGTGCTACTGCCACATCCGGTGTCACGGGAGGAACCGGCGAAGGCATCGAAAAGCGCGTGACCAGCAAACCAGCGGCAAACGATACAAGCAGCGCCGCCGCATAGGCCAGCTGCCGCAACCGGCGGCGGCGATGAAGCACGAGCCGTGTCCGATCATAGACCGCCTGACGCAGCACATCGTTCGTCAGCGGTGAAGCCGGGCGCAACATCGCATCGAGGGAGTCCGGCTCACCGGAAAAGATGTCGTGCATGGGGTTCACTCCAATCGCAGATACGCTTGGCGAAAGGTCTCGCGAGCGCGGCTCAGCAGCGATTCCACCGCCTTGGGGGATTCGCCGCGCTCGGCGGCGATGCCGGCGACGCTACGGCTTTCAAGATACTTCAAGCGCAGCACGGCCTCGTAATGCGCCGGCAACGATCCGAGCGCCAGGGCGATGCGTTCGGCTTGTTCGCGCGATTCTTCGACGGCGAGCGGTTCGTTTGCGAGCGTCTGGGTGCGGCGCGCCCGTCGCTCCTCGCGGCGGAAGTGATTGCGCATCACGTTCGCGGCGATGCCGCGCAGCCACGCGGCGAAACTTCCCGCCGATGGATCGAACATACGCAGCCGCCGTACCGCAATCAGCCAGGTTTCTTGCGTCACTTCGTCGGCGCAATCGCGCAGGCCGGCGCAGCGCCAGAGCACATACGCGTACAACCCCGCGAAAGCATCGTCGTACAGCGTCCGCCACGCGAACTCCTCGCCGGCCAACACGGCGCGCCGCAGCTCCCGTTCGCGCTCGACGCGATCCCCGGCTTGCATAACGCGCCTCCAACCCGTGGAATCTAACAACCTATTGTCACGACAAAGCGGGATCCTTCGCGACCGGATATTTTCCTAGAATAATCTAGCCGCGCCCTGGGGCCGAGCGCGCTCGATGGCTCGGCGAAACGGCGAAATTGTTTGTTTCCGTGAAGCGAGGGCGAGAGTTTGTTCATGGCTGAGATGCTCGACTGGCAGCGTATCGACGATCCGCACGCCATCATCCATTACGCCGTCCAGTTGCTCCGCCAGGGACGCACCGTGGCCTTTCCTTCGGAGACAGGCTACGCTGTGACGGCCAGCGGTCTCGTGCCCGAGGCGGTCCGCCGGCTTCCGGTTGATCGCCCCAGCGGGAACAGCGAAGCACAGGTCGTTCCAGAGTTGATGCTGGTTGTGCGCGGAGCCGGTGAGGCGCGTGATTGGGCGCCGGCCATGTCTCCGCTGAGCCAGCGATTGGCACGGCGGCTATGGCCTGGTCCCGTGACCCTGATCGTCGGCGGCGGCATCGAGCGCGGCTTGGCCAGCCGCTTGCCGGAGGAGGTCCGCGGGCCGTTGTGTGTTTCCGGCCGGCTGCGGCTGGCAACGCCGCAGCACGAAGCGCTGCGCGAAGTGCTGCATCATCTGCCCGGACCGCTCGTCATGACGCCCCCGGCGAGCGGGGGCAGTAATGCCCCCGGTGTAACAGCGGACCTAATTATCGCCGACGAATCGGCGGCGCCGGCGCAGCCGGCCACGGTGATCGTGGTCAACGGCGAGGGCTGGGAGATCGTTCAGCCGGGCGCGGTGCCGGCCGAGCAGGTTCACCAGCAGATGGCATGTTGGATCGTGTTTGTCTGCACGGGAAACACATGCCGCAGCCCGCTGGCCGAGGCGTTGTGCAAGAAGATCCTGGCGGATCGTCTGGGTTGCGCCGTGGAGGAGTTGCCGGCGCGCGGGTATCATGTGGTATCGGCAGGCGTGTCGGCCTTAGAGGGAGGACCGGCCGCCGCCGAAGCCGAGCAAGTGGCGCGCGGTTTCGGCGCCGATCTCTCGGCGCATCGAAGTCAACCGTTGACAATGGAATTGGCCGCGCGAGCCGATTACCTCCTCGGCATGACGCGCAGCCATGCGCGCGCTTTGATGGACTATTTCGGCCATCTCGGAGTGGTGCCGCGCTTGCTCGATCCGGCCGGCGACATAGCCGACCCCATCGGCGGCGACCAGCAAGTCTACGATGAGTGCGGCCAGCAAATCTGGCGGCACCTGGAAACCTTCGTGGGCGAGATCGCGCCGACCAGCCCGCAGCGCCAGCAAGAAGGGGCCGAGCAGCCATGAACATAGCGATCGGCAGCGATCACCGCGGTTTTGAAGCCAAGTCTCGCATCATCTCGGTACTGCATCAACTTGGCCACGAAGTTTTCGACGCCGGCCCAAGCAGCCGGGAGAGTGTGGACTATCCCGATTTCGCCTTCGAGGTGGCCCGCGCCGTCAGCGAAGGACGCGCCGAGCGCGGCATTCTGATTTGCGGCACCGGCATCGGCATGTGCATCGCTGCCAATAAAGTTCACAACATCCGCGCCGCTCCCTGTCATGACTGCATCACCGCCGAGATGAGCCGCCGGCACAACGATGCCAACGTGCTGTGCCTGTCCGCCGACCTGCTCGGCGAGGAACTGATCGAACGTATGGTGCGCATCTGGCTGGAGACGCCGTTCGAGGGCGGCCGCCATGCGAGGCGCGTAGAGAAAATCACACGCTTCGAGAATCCGTCCTAGAATTGCCAGCCCGCAGCGCAAGCAAGGGCTGTTCATACCCTTGCCTGCGCTGCGGGCTGGCAAGGAAAGAGACTATAAGGACAAATCCTTGGTGATATGCGTCACGATTGGCCCTTCACGAGACACTGAACGATTGGGCGGCGAATCCGGTAGGGTGCGGCTGCGGCCAATGCTGGTTATGATAGCAGCCGAGATCACGGCTGCCGTACTCACCAAGGCGACCGCTCCCCAGATCAAGGCCAGACCGCCAACGCCGGTTCCCGCCGTGAAGAAAGTGGCGGCCACCCCGGCACCGGCCATATAGCCGGGCACGGTCGTACCGATTAGTTTTCCGATCTTTTGCCGGCCGGCGTCGGGGTTGTAATTGGCGTTGATCGTCGCCAGCAATCGTTGCAATTCGTCTACGTTTGTAACTTTCATGTCCATTTTTTTGAGTAGAACCAACAGATCCTCCATGCTTTCGATCATCATGGTCATACGGACCTCGCGACTAAAAGAGAGGGACAATCCTGATTCTCCGGGTAATTCGTTCCCCGGTGGGGAATATTATCGAAGAACGTTCGGGAAAGCGATTGTGATGGTGGAATTATACAGAGAAGAGAGAGAAACCGTCCGCGCACGCCAGCCGGCAGCCAATCGAGCGGTGTCGTGGGGTATGGTAGAGTGCCTCTGGTGGGAACGCGGGTGCGGGCGATAGGCCATGGACCTGAACGGTTACGGGATTGCGCACCCCCCGGCATGATGCCGATGCATTCCCGATTATCCTAAAGGGCACCGCCAGTGACCCACCAGAGGTACTTTTCCAGACATATATGCTCCTGGTGGGCACACGGGTGCGGGTCGTAGACCATGGACCTGAACGGTTACGGGATAGCCAACCACAACCCGGCATGATGCCGGCGCTTTCCCGACTATCCTAAAGGGCACCGCCAGTGACCCACCAAGGGCACCAAAACACCTTAACCAGACTCAGCCGCAGATTCAAGCCGATTGCCAACGCGAGCGGGGCCGCGTCAGCGACCCGCGGGGTGAAGTTATCTTTTCGACCCATCGTGCGGTTTCTATCACAAGCAAGGGTTGTTCCGCGCCGGATGAGCGTTGCCATGTTGCCGACCGTGCGATCGCTGCTCGAATTGATTCGCTTCAGCCACACGCTGTTCGCGTTGCCGTTTGCGCTGACTAGCGCTGTGTTGGCCTGGAAGCTGTCCGGTTTCCATACTCTGCAACTTGCCGGTATTCTCCTCTGCATGGTGTTCGCGCGCAGCGCCGCGATGGCCTTCAATCGTCTCGCCGATCGCCGTTTCGACGCCTTGAACCCGCGCACGACAGCGCGCCATCTGCCGGCGGGGCGGCTCTCGGCCGGCGCGGTCTGGCTGTTCACGCTCCTCTGCGCCGCCGGCTTCATCGCCTCCACGACAATTTTTCTCTATTTTGACAATCCCTATCCCTTGTATCTGTCTATCCCTGTGCTTCTGTTCCTCTGCGCGTATTCGTACACGAAGCGTTTCACGTCGCTGTCGCATGTCTGGTTGGGGGCATCGCTGGGATTGTCGCCGTTGGCGGCGTGGATCGCCATTCGCGGCATCATCAGCATGACCGATTTGGCCGCGCCGTTGGTGCTGGGAGGCGCCGTCCTCTGTTGGGTGGCCGGCTTCGACATCTTTTATGCCTGTCAGGATGTGGACTTCGACCGCAAGGCGCGGCTGCACAGCATCCCGGCGACGCTCGGCGTCCGCGCCAGTCTGCGCGTGGCGGCGCTGTGTCATCTGTTTATGTTGCTTCTGCTCGTCGCGCTCTACTGGGCCGCGGCGCCAAACTTGGGGATTATCTATCTGACCGGCGTGGCGGCGACCGCGCTGCTCTTGCTCTACGAGCATTGGCTGGTGCGGCCGGACGACCTCAGCCGCGTCAATCAGGCGTTCTTCCAGGTCAACGGGATCATCAGCGTCGGTCTATTTGTCGTGGTCGTTGTGCAGCTTGTCGTCTGACGGGCATTGTTTGGACTCACGATGCCCGCCGAGCAAGACGTTCCAAGGCCGCCTTCGCTTCTCGCGTTTCCCGCGCTCCGGCCGCGCCGCCGGCGAGCTTGCGCAGGAGCTCTCGCGCTTCCGCCGTACCGATTGCTTCCAATACGCGGATAGCGCGCAATGTTCGCAGGGTGGCGGCGGGAGGGACCCCGCGCTGTTTTTCCTGGATTGCACGCACGCGGTTCCGCACTTCCAGCGATGGCTTGCTTGCCAAGATGCGCTGCAACGCCGGCTCGATTTGTGGACCTATGCCTTCGAGTTCCCTTGCCGCCGCGTCGCGCACAGCGAACTGTTCGTTGTCGAGATCGGCCAACAACTTGTCCACGCGCTTCACATCAATGGGGGCGGCCGGATGCAGATGCTCCGCCAAGAAAAGCAACGCTTGCTTCGGAATCGCCGCCAGAGTGTAGATGGCCCGATGGGCCTTGCGAGCGTCGCCGGCGAGGTCGGACCATAGCGCCTCCAGCTCTTTGCCGGTGAACGCCTTGATGTTTTCGGACTTTCGCAGCGACGGCGTCATGTCCCACACAAGAAGGGTGCCGTCATTCATCCCCGTCACCACCGCTCGGCCGTTAGGCAAGAAAGCGAGAGAGTGGATCGGGGTTAGCAAGGGTCTGCGTACAGAGTTCGCGGGCCACCACCGGCGCAGCAGCAGTTTGCCTGACACCACATCCCACAATCGCAGGGCATCGGCACCGGCCGTAGCCAGTTCATGCCCATCCGGCGAGAAGGCAGTGTAATCGATCCAGCCATCGACATGGAAAAGCTCTTCCCGTGATGCCATTTCGACTACGCGAACACCACGCGGCTGGTAGCCCGGCCTGGGGCCGGCTTCCGTCTTGTGAATCCCCGCAGTCGCGAGCTGAGTGCCGGAAGTGAAGGCCACCGGACGCCCCAAATCGCCGGAAATGACCGCCAACGGCTGACCCGTTTGGGTATCCTCGATGAGCAGTCGCTCGCGACTGTCCAGGGTCACGCCCTTGCCGTCGGGCGTGAAGCGCGAATCCAGGGAGCCGTCAAAGGACCGCCGTACCAGTAGTTCGCCCGTGCCTGCATCCCACATGGTTAGCTGACTCTGCTCCTGTGCCGTGCTGATAACCGCCAGTCGCTTACCGTCCGAGGAAAGATGCGAGACAAGGATTTCGTGGTTCTGCTTGCCGGTCTTGCGGTCCGTAACGATGAATCGGCGCTGCTCCGCGCCGGTTCCCGCATCCAGCAAACGCACCACTCCGAAACCGCCAGAAATCACGAGTCGGCCATCAGGAGCGAAAGCGCACGATCGAATCCAGGAATCGTGTTGAGGCACCAAGGGCAACGGTTTGCCTGTGTCCGCGTCCCAAAGCCGAACGAGGGAATCGCTCCACGCCGTCGAAGCCACGATTCGGCCATCCGGCGAAACCGCCACGGAGCCGACGTGGCTATCGTGTCCGGCCCTGCCATGCAGCCGTTCGCCCGTACCGATATCCCACAGGCGGATTTCGAATTTCCCCGCACTGGCCAGTGTTTTGCCGTTGGGAGAAAACAAGACCTCTTTCGCAATGCGGTCGTCCAGCCGCAAACGTTCCTTGCCGGTGGAAACGTCCCAGATAACGAGCGCTTCCAATCCGCCCATGACAAGGAGCTTGCCGTCCGGGGAGAACGTCAAACAGGGCGTCTCGATAATTCTCTTCGTGACGCGCGACGGGCGAAGTGTCGCCCGCTTCTTCAATCCGCCTGTCTCCCACAGCGTTACCGTGGTGTTGTTCTCGAAGTTATTCGCCGCAGCCAGCATCTCGCCGTCCGGCGAGAACGCGAAGCACCATCCCTCCACGGCGCCTTTTGCCAACTCCCGGCCCGTGGTCGTATCATGCACATGCAGCACTCTCTCGTTCTCGTCGGTCTGATAGGCCAGCCGGCTGCCGTCGGGAGACAAGACGAGGGAGTTGAGGGCCTGATTCAATTTCTCCAGCCGGAAGCGCTCCTTGCCCGTGGATAAGTCCCACAGGCGGAGAGCATAGTTGTCCGCACTGCCGATCAGTGCGGCCAGCAGCTTGCCATCGGCCGAGAAGGAAAGCCGTTTATGTCCGATCCCCGCGGCGGGAAGCCGGCGCAGCTTCTCTCTTGTCCTGATGTCATAGAGATCGAGCGAATCACCCTCGAACACGGCCAAAACCTTCCCATTAGGCGCTAGCCCAGCTATCACCACATCCGGCTGCGATGGCGGGTTTTCCGATAGGGGGATTCGTGTTAGTCGTGCTTGCCTGCCCGTGGCTAAGTCCCAGAAGCGAACCGTGCCGTCCCAGCCGGCGGAGATCAAGGTTTTACCATCTGCGGAAAATGCGAGATGTGCCATCTCATGTCGCAACTGCACCGTACCCATCCGGGCAATCGCTCCCGGAGGAAGCGGATCGCCATAGTAGTCTTTCCGAGAAAGCGGAGCGGCCTCGGCTTTCGGTGCTTGTGCCGCCGGTTGGTTTTTTGCTGGCTTCTCGGCCAGCATCCAATAAGCCGTCCAGCCCGCACCGCCAGTGAACATGCCCAACACCATAACCAACACCGCGATTATTTTCAGCTTGGCCATGCTCATCGCGTGGAGAGCGCCCTGCGCCAGCGTGGCGACGGATGGGGATACAGTTCCGGCCGTCGTCTGTCCCAGCGCGAACAACGCCGCCATCCTCGATACGGCTGCCACCATCGCCGCCGGAGCGCTCGACGGTTCCGACAGCGCCGCACTCAACGCCGCGCCGGACAGCGTCATACCGCGATGGCTCAATCGTTGCCGCAGCAATTCTCGCGCTCGCGCCAGCCGGCCGCAGACTGTGCCGGCGCGCCAACCCAACAGCCGCGCTGCCTCAACGTAGCTCTTGCCTTCGAGATAACACAACACCAAGGGAGCGCGATACTTCTCCGGCAATCGATCCAGCTCTTCATCGAGCAACGCGCGCAGCTCCCGCAGCTCGATGGCCGTGCTCGAATCACTGGCCATTCGCGTCTCGGCCCGCGCCTCGTGGCGCCGCCGGCGCTGGGCTGTCACCCTCGCTTTCTGGGCGATGCGATAAGCGACTCCATGCAGAAACGCGGCCATAGACTGCGGGACGCGCAACGACTCGGCTTTTCGCAGCAGGACCAGAAACGCGGCCTGAAACGCATCCTCGGCGTCTTGTTCGTTGTCGAGCAACCGGCGGCACACGCTCCATACCATCGGCGCATGACGATGCACCAGCGCCGCAAACGCCGCCTCATCGCCGCCGGCATAGCGGCGCAGCAGCTCGCTATCCGTCGCCTCAGCGGCGGCGTGATCGTGGAAGCGATGTAAATAACGCAACAGAGAACCAAGAGCAGCGCGAGCCATGATGATCGTCCTCGCGGGCACCGCGGTATCTATCTCTATAGTGCCCGCTCGGATGCTCCCGCGTACAGACTTTTCACGCGATCGAAAGAAACGGGGGTCAGTCCAAACCAAAAGATCGCCGCAAGATCTCGCGTTCGATTCGGCCAAAGACATGGCAGCGGCCGCTGCGCAGGTTCTGCAAGACAATCACCGCCGGCGAAAAGAGCAACGGATCGATGCGATAGAAATCGCGCTCGTAGCGCTCGAAAATATCGGCGAAGGGAGCGCCGTGATCGGGCGAAGAGGAGGACGGCACTTTGGGACCGATCTCGGCCAATTGCTCGTCGTCGGCCCGGACCCACAGGACTACTTGGCCGCCGTAGAGGATGGCATCGTTGGTGCGGCCGATGGCGCCGAGAAAATCGCCGGCCACCGGCGGCAGCGGGGCCGTGCCATAACCGGATACGATTTGTCCGAGATCAAACTTCAGCTCATACAGCTTGTGGAGGGCCGTCTCCAACGAGCGCGCCACCACTTGCACATTGCCGGCCTGGCTCGATGCCGGAGCGGCCAAAAGGGTTAGCTTGTTCGGCGGCAGATTCAGCTTCTCGGCGAGATACGCCGTCACTTCGTCGCCGGGCAGCTTGGAGGTTTCCAGCACGCCGACAGCGGCAGTGGTTTGTTCGCGGCCGGGGATATGCTCGAATAGCTCCTCTTTGCCGTAGGCCGCCCGCATGGGACCGGAACCCATGCCGAAGAACTTGCCGACTGACACTTGCCAGCCGGCGTACTGCGACGCCATGCACGCCAATACGGGATGATCGCTGTGTACCTGTATTAGCGGTCCAGGAATATCGTCCCACGATCCCGGCGCGAGCGCAACCTCGGCCTGTCCCGCCAGACAAACGCGCGCCATCGCCAGGCCCGCGTGCAAGCCGCCCTCGGCGGCGACGCCGCAATCGAGAACACGGGCGCCGTTGGGCGTCGTGTGGACGGCGATCCGCAGCGCGGCAGCCGTGGCGGCCATGTGATCGGCCAATCGCAGGGCTTTTTCGTTCAGCAACATGTGGTTAATTTATCGCTCGAACAGCCACCGGTCGAGATCCACGGCCATTTGCCGCAGCGCGTCTTCGCAGGCCGAAGGAGAATCGGCCGCGGCGAAGAAAGTCAGGATGGGCTTGCTCGCTTCGATGTGTTCGCCGGCCGCGGGAATGTCGGCAAAGGAGGGCAATTCATGCACGGGCCTGGGCGAACGCAATCCCGCCATCCACGGTCCCTCGGCGGGGAAGTGCAGGTCGTCGCGCGCGAAGAGAATTGCCTTACCGATGATGCGATTGGTGGAGACGATAGGCGGAGGAAGAGGCGGAAGTTGGCGATGCGTGAACACGTGAGAATGCGATGTCAGCATCGCTGATCCCGTCGCATATTCCAATACTTCGATCGAGGCAGTGTAACGCGGGTTGATCTCCACCGGCCAAAACGTCCCATCCCACAGCACGCCATCCACACCGAACAATCCCATCAAGTGACATTCCGAAGCGAGCAACCGGCCGAGCGCCGCCGGCGAAGGGCGCTGGATCGTGCGCGAATCGAGGGGGCCGATACTGCCGCAGTAGTGAAACGGCGCGGCATGCAGCCACGATTCTCCGATGAGTTGCCGCGACACGCCCAGGGGATGCGCCATCCCTCCGTCACCGAGGAAAAGCAACGCCAGCGGTTCGCCTTCGATGTACTCCTGAAAATAGTTATCACGGCCCTGCTGTTCGTGATCCCCCGGCGTCCAAAAGCGAATCCCGGCTCCGCCCGCGCTCTTGCGCGACTTGAGCAACCAGCGCCGCGTTCGAGACGCTTTCTCAATGTCCTCAGCCACCGTCGGTGCCGGCATCCCGGCCGATTGCAAAAGCGCGGCGACAAACTTGGGATCACGGCAGCGCGACAGAGCAGGTCCGGCATTGCCCCACAATTCCCGCCGCCGCGCCATCCGCTGCACGAAGCGCGGCCGATTTTCCAGTCCGCCCGTGTACATCCACGGGCCGGGAATGTCGCTTTCAATAAAGCGCTGGAAATCCTCCGGATAGCGTCCGGTCAGCCGCGTGACGGTACAGCGCTCTTGCAAATCGACATCGGCGAAGAGATCGACGCACCAGGGATGCAGCCCCGCTCGCAGCGCCGAGCAGGCGGCGGCGCGAGCGCTGGCTCCGATGATGAGCAGATTTGGTGATAGCATGCTGACTTGATAGGAGATCGGGTTTCTTGGGACAAATGCGCTGCTCGATGATTTCGAGCAGGCCAGCGAGTTCCCCCTCTCAACTGGTGTGCGGGCGGCGAACTTGACAGGGTCTGGTCGGCAATCGAAGATTATAGGCTGAAACCGAACAATGATCCCTGACTAGCTAATGAGCGTAGATGCCACAACACACTCTTTACGCATATGTGGACGGCTCCGATCTTCATGGCATTGCAGAGAGTTTGGAATCCGAATTTGTACGTTTCCTCTCTGAGGCTAAGTGGGTCTGGGGTAAGCCGTGGGTAGTAAACCAGATACGTGAAGATGATCCGAGCCTTGGCCCGGACGATCTACCGGATTGGGAACTTGGCCTGAATATGCACTTGCCCGATCCTGGAGATGAACCATTTGGCTGGTTCTCCGACGTAGAACGTATCGCAATCTTCCTGGGGCAGTTACATGCCAAAACAGGGAGAGACTTTGTCATTGGCATCGGCGATAATGAGCGAGGTTTTTCTGAGGATCTAATCTTCGTGAAACGATCTCAACCCGACTTGGTGACGTTGCCAAAACGATCGGAGTCAAAGACGGCAGTAGCTAATCAGACGAATGCATTCCCTCGTTCCCACGCTCCGCGTGGGAACGCACGGTGGCGACGCTCCGCGTCGCGGCCAGTCCTTGCGCGAGACGCGATGCAGAGCGTCCGGACGCTCGTTCCTACGCAGGAGCGTGGGAACGAGAAACGAGGAGAAACTAAGTAAGTTGCAATCGGCGTGCATCGCTCGACGGGAGACGCCACGGTGATTAGATTAAAACTCCGCGAAGCCTTCCACGAAATAGGACAGATACGATGCACGCACGAACGATACTGCGCCAGCTGTACTTGATCCTCGTATGCACTCTCCTAGTTCTCCGGACTTCCGAAGCAGCAGATCCGAAGCCTGGCGCTTCGCCGAAAGGCCCGTTGTCGCCGCGCGGCGAACAAGCGACATTTCGTCTACACAAAGGGTTTGAAATCGACCTCGTCGCCGCCGAGCCGGACGTGGTCGATCCGGTGTCGATGGCTTTCGACGAAGAGGGCCGCATTTTCGTCGCGGAGATGCGCGGCTATCCCAACGGCGGTGTGGCCACGGGGCATATCACGTCGGGGCAGATCAAGGTGCTGGAGGACCGCGACGGCGACGGCGTGTATGAGACGAGCCGCGTCTATGCCGATGGGTTGCGTTTCCCTTCGGGAGTGCAGCCGTGGCGCGGCGGTTTGCTGGTGGCGGACGCGCCGAACATCTTTTATCTGGAAGACACCAAGGGTACGGGCAAGGCGGATCGGCGGCGCGTGTTGTATACCGGTTTTAGCGTGTCCAACGTCGAGCAGGTCATCAATAGTCTCCAATGGGGATTGGATAACTGGGTATATGGCTGTGCCGGCGGCGAGGGCGGCACGATTCGCTCGCCGGAAAAGCCGGACATGAAGCCGCTGACGCTGCGCGGCCGCGGCGTTCGCTTTCATCCCCAGACACCCGGCAGCCTGGAAGCGACCTCCGGCGGCGGGCAGTATGGACTTGCCGCCGACGAATGGGAGAACTGGTTCACGGCGACCAACAGCCAACATCTGCGACACATCGTTCTGCCCGATCATTATCTTCGCCGCAATCCGGCGCTGGCGGTCAGCGCCGTCACGCTGGATATTCCGGATCACGGCGCCGCGTGCAAGGTACATCGGCTCAGCCCATTCGAGGCGTGGCGCGTCGAACGCACCATGCGCCGCAAGGAAGGCAAGGGCGGTTACGATCCGCGGCGCTTCCCGGCCACGGAACTGGTGCCGGGCGGATACATCACCTCGGCATGCAGTCCCGTTGTCTACGCCGCCGCCGATTTTCCCGCGGCGTATCGCGGCAATACCTTCGTCTGCGATCCGGCCAACAATCTCATCCATCGCGACGTGCTCGTCGAGAATGGCGCCACCTTCACCGCCAAACGCCCTGCCGACGAGCAGGATTGCGAGTTCCTGGCTTCGACGGACAACTGGTTTCGCCCCGTGCATCTGACGCTCGGCCCGGATGGCGCGTTGTACGTGCTCGATTTCTATCGTGAAGCGATTGAGACGCCGCTATCCCTGCCGGACGACATCAAGAAGATGGTGAACCTGGAGAGCCGCGGACGCGGCCGTATCTGGCGCATCCGCGTTTCGGAGCAGGCACACCGCAAACCGTCGCTCCGGAAGGCGGCTACTCAGGCCCTCGTCGAGCATCTAAGCGATGCGAATTTGTGGTGGCGGCTGACGGCGCAACGGCTGTTGATCGAGCGCCAAGATCACAGTGCCGTGAGGTGGCTGCGTGAATCTGCCCATACAGCGACTTCGTCCTCCGGCCGAGCGCATGCCTTGTGGACACTGCATGGATTGAAGGCGTTGACAGAGGAAGACGTTGAACAGGCGTTGAAGGATTCAGCGCCGGGCGTGCGCGAGCAGGCTCTACGCTTGGCAGAGGAACGTCTGCCGGAATCGGCGACGCTGCGAACAGCCGTGGCTGCGCTGGCGGACGATCCCTCGCCGCGCGTTCGCTTCCAACTAGCATTCACGCTGGGCGCGGCGGACAGCCCGGAAACCGTGAGGGCGCTGGGCCGCATCGCGCGTCGGGATGCCGGCGATCGTTGGACGCAGACGGCGGTACTCAGCTCGATCCACGGCTCCGGCGTCGCTTTGCTCGAAACGCTGGTTAAAGATGAGGACTTCCTCAAGAACGTTACGGAATCCCGTCTGCAACTGCTTTCGCGTCTTGCATCGCTCGTCGGCGCCAAGGCCGGCGATGCGGATCTGGGGCGAGCTTTGCGTCTGCTCACGGCGACGGCGAAAAAGATCGCGCCGTGGCAACTCGCCGTGCTCGATGGGCTTGGTCAAGGTTTGCAGAACAGCTCGCGGTCGCTGGAGCAACTGTGGGAGAAGCCGCCGCTCCCCTTGAAAGAGGTGATCGCCGGCGTTCGACCGCTGTTTGAACAGGCCGCGAACACGAGTCGAGACACGAAACGCTCGGCCGACGAGCGTATTGCCGCACTTCGACTTTTGGGCCGTGGCCCCTATGAGCTGACGGACTCCGCAGCGAAAGATCTCCTCACTCCGCAAACGCCGCCGGAAGTGCAGTCGGCAATGGTGCGCGCTCTCTCGCTGCATCCGCGGCCGGAAGTCGCGGACCTGCTGCTCGGCGCGTGGAGCAGCTACAGCCCCGCCGTTCGCCGTGAGGTCGTCGAGGCGATTTTCGCTCGCGCCGATCGTCTGCAATGCCTGCTCGACGCCATCGAGCAAAAGAAAGTGTTGAGCATTCAACTCGAACCGTTTCGCCTTGAGCAGCTCCGCAAACACCCCAAGGCCAACATCAGCGAACGTGCCAGGCGGCTTCTCGCGGGACAGTCGGCGCCGGAACGGCAGAAAATCGTCACCGCCTATCGCGATGTGCTGGAGATGAAAGCAGACAACATGCGCGGCAAGGCCGTCTTCAAGAAAAACTGCACCGTTTGTCATCGTTTGGACAACGAGGGGTTTGAAGTTGGTCCCGACTTGCTATCCGCATTGCGCAACAAATCGGGCGAACAACTGCTCAACGATATTCTCGATCCCAGCCGAGAAGTGGACGCACGCTATCTTAATTATCAGATTTCCACGAAGAAAGGGCAGGTGTTCAGCGGCCTGATCGCCGCCGACACGGCTTCAAGCGTGACGCTGCGCCGCGGCGAAAAAGCCGAGGACACCATCTTGCGCGATCAAATCGAGGAAGTGCAGGCGACGGGCAAGTCGCTCATGCCGGAAGGATTGGAAACGCAGCTGAGCAAACAAGATGTCGCCGATCTGATCGCGTACCTGCAAGCCGCGGCTGTGCCCAAGAAGGAATAAATGAATGGCGAAAATGGGCGGAGCGATAACTACGATGCCAAAAAGCGATCAAAAAGCGTGAAGGCGACCGCTGCCAACAATTTTGGGCTTGCACGCTTCGGAAGTGTTGGTATTCCACCTTTTCCGAGGAAACACTTATAATGCCGGGAAAGCCTTCTCTACAAGGAGCGTCCCCATGCAGGATCGGATTGCCTATCAAGGCATCACTTTTGACGATGTTCTCCTCGAACCCGGTTACAGCGACATTGTGCCCCGCGAAGTTGATGTCCGCACCCAGCTCACTCGCAACATTCGTCTCAATCTGCCCATCCTCTCTTCGCCGATGGACACCGTGACGGAAAGCGATCTGGCCATCGCTCTGGCCCAGGAGGGCGGCATCGGCATCATCCACAAGAACCTGTCCATCCCCGATCAGACGCGCGAAGTGGATAAGGTCAAACGCAGCGAGAACGGCATCATCACCGATCCCATCACGCTGCCGCCGGACGAATCGGTCGGCGTTGCCCGGCGCATCATGGAACAGAACAAGATCAGCGGCGTGCCCATCACCGTCAACGGCTATTTGAAGGGCATCCTGACGCGCCGCGATTTGCGTTTCCTCACGGACAATAACCAGCGCATCTCCGAGGTGATGACGCGCGACAACCTGGTAACGGCCCCGGAAAATACAACGCTGGAAGAGGCCGAGCGGATTTTGACGAAAAATAAAGTCGAGAAACTGCTGCTGGTTGACGATAACTATAGACTGCGGGGTCTGATCACCATCAAAGACATCGACAAGCTTGCCAATTTCCCCAACGCCTGCAAGGATGCGCGCGGCCGGCTGCGTGTCGGCGCGGCCGTCGGCGTCCACGATTACGAGCGCGCCGAATCGCTGATTCGCGCGGGCGTGGATGTGTTGGTCGTCGATTCGGCACACGGGCATTCCGCCAACGTGCTGGACACGGTGAGCGAACTCAAACGGCGCTTCGCGATTGACGTAATTGCCGGCAACATTGCCACGGCGGACGGAGCGCGAGCGCTTGTAGAAGCGGGAGCGGATGCCGTGAAGGCCGGCATCGGGCCGGGCAGCATTTGCACAACTCGCGTGATTTCCGGTGTGGGCGTGCCGCAGATCACGGCGGT
>Ga0070738_10001896_pt1 | contig 36595 bp, 28 predicted proteins | sample Coa_R2_2_FD_66446 | JGI IMG/M metagenome (GOLD analysis project Ga0070738, IMG submission 66446) | Surface soil microbial communities from Centralia Pennsylvania, which are recovering from an underground coalmine fire - Coalmine... | ecosystem: Environmental > Terrestrial > Soil > Unclassified ...
CGGCGCCGGCCAGCCGAAAGGTCCCGAATGGGAAGCGTGCTGGCGGGAGGTCCAGGCCCTTCTTCACGAGGAAATCGCACGCTTGCCCAAAGCATTGCGTGAGGTGTTCGTCCTCTGCTGCCTGGAGGACAAAAGTAGGGGGCAGGTTGCTCGCCAGCTCGGCGTCAAGGAAGGCACCGTCTCCAACCGGCTGACGAAGGCACGACAATTGTTGCGAAATCGGCTGGCACGCCGGGGTGTGGATCTGTCGGCGGTATTGGCCGGGCTGGCGATCTGGCAAAGCCAAGCTGCATCGGCATCTATCTTCTTGGCGTCTCAGACGGCGCGAGCGGTGATCTCATCGGTGACAACCAATCCCGCGGCTACCGGCGTGATCTCGGCCGGGGCCGCCGCACTCGCCGAAGGAGTGAACTCCGCCATGTTCCGAACGCAATGCAAAGTGATTACGATTCTGCTCTTGGCCACGAGCCTGACCGCCGGCCTCATCGGGCTAGGCATGATGCCACGGCCCCCCGCCGCCGCACACGAGGCGGCGCCGCCCGCTGCTCCTCAAGTGGCCAGCCAGCCCAAAACGAACAAGGACGATTCGGCCGTGATTGTGTTGTCCGGCCGCGTTGTCGATCCGACAGAGAAGGCTGTCCAACGCGCGAAACTATATCTACTCGATTTCTCGGAGTCCAAAGCCTCACCGAAGGTGCAAGCGATCAGCGATGCGGACGGGCGATTTCGTTTCACCATCACCCGCAAGGATGTGAAGCTATCGCCCTATGGCGGCGATGGCTGGGATAGTATCTACCTCTGCGCGATGGCCGAGGGACATGGGCCGGCCCTCGCTCCGGTGGGCAAACCGGATGCGGCCGGGGAATGCACGTTGCGGCTCGCCACAGACGATGTGCCGATCCGAGGCCGGGTGTTCGATCTGCAAGGGAAGGCGGTATCCGGCGCGTCCGTGCGCGTGATTGGTCTGCGCTTGCCCAAAAAGGGAGATTTGACGGCGTTCGCGGAAGCGCTCAAGACCAGCAAGGACGGCGAGCCCGTGGAGATCGACCATTTGACTCATCTCGATTCTCCGGCAATCTCCCGGCTGTTCCCGGTGGTTTCGACCGACGCCGACGGGTGCTTCCAACTCAAGGGCATTGGCCGCGAGCGCATCGCTGTCGTCGAAATCTCGGGACCAACGATTGAAAGCCGGCAGGCCCGCGTACTCACTCGGCCCAGCAAACGGATTCGGCTCCCGGAAAGGAGAGAACTCCCGACGAGCGGCACGCTCCTCTACTATGGGGCATCGTTCGATCACGTGGCGGGACTGACCACGCCGATCGTCGGCGTCGTCCGAGATAAGGACACCAAGAAGCCCATTGCCGGCGCCGTCGTAACGAGCTGGGGCTTCGCGGGGGAGAATTTCCAAGGCCTAGGCCGCGATTTCATCCGAACGACTACCGACAAGGAAGGACGCTATCGCCTGGTCGGTATGCCGCGGGGCGAAGGGAACGTTATTCAGATTTCGGTAGCGGCGGGCGAACCGTACCTGTCGGTCAAGAAGGACGTCCCTGTGGCTCAGGGGCTGGAGACGGTCACGGTGGATGCGGAGCTGAAACGCGGCGTCCGCATCAAGGTCCGCGTCCTCGACAAGGCCACCGGCAAACCTGTGCTCGCCAACGTTGATTATTTCGTCTTTCGGAACAACCCGTATCGCGAGCAGGCACCGGGACTCCATCCGCGGTCGGTGACCAAGGAAGACGGCACCTTCGAGTTGATCGGCTTGCCCGGCCGCGCCATCGTCGCCGCCCGCGCCTATTCCGACGAATATCTGATGTCCGTCGGCGCCGACAAGTACAAACAAAACGCGCCTCAGCGCAGGCAGTCCACGGATGAGAATGCTCAGTATTTGACGGACGAGAAGGGGCAGTTTTTGACTGAGTTCCCTTTTCACGTGCGCAACTTCCACACGCTGATGGAGATCAACCCCGCGAAAGACGCCGCCTCGTTCTCGTGCGACATCCTGCTCGACCCCGGCCGGAGACTGCAAGGCATCGTGGTGGGACCGGACGGCAAACTGCTCTCGGGCGCGCGTCTGGGCGGGGCGCGAACGGGTTTCGTTCCCTCGTGGGATAACCAAACGCAGCCGACGGCCGAGTTCACTGTCTACGGAGTGAAGGACAGAGAGATACGCACCGTCGTGGCCATGCACGAGGAAAAGCGCCTGGCCGGGTTGCTCCCGCTGAAAGGCGATGAGAAAGGCCGCCTAGTCCTCAAGCTCAAGCCGTGGGGCGCGGTTGCCGGTCGGCTCGTCAGCAGCGACGGTGAACCACTTCGCGGCATGGATGTGATGATCGAACGCTTCGACGACAAGGTATTCGATCCGCTGGGCGGCTACCTCAGGGATCGCTACTTCCCGACCGACAAGGACGGCAAGTTCCACATCGAGACGCTGGTGCCCGGCATGAAATACACGATGGCAGTCATGGACAAAGGGCGGTTCATCGGGTTCGCTTTTGAAGAGTTGCAAGTAAAGCCCGGCGAGACGAAGAACCTGGGCGATGTGCAGGTTAAAGCAGGCGATGTTCAGGTTAAAGAATGATCCACCGGAGGCGTTATCATGATGCCCGCACGTTTCGAAGATAAGCCGATTGCCGCCGATCCGTGGGCGCCCTACGTCCCCGATGAGAAATCTCCCTGGGATTTGCGGCGCGTCGTCCACCTGCACCGCCGGGCCGGATTCGCCGCGACGTGGGCCGAGATCCAGCGCGATCTCAAGGACGGGCCAAGGACCAGCATCGACCGTCTTCTCGCCGGCCGGGCCTACCGCGATGTCGTCCCCACCGATTTTGCTCGCGCCGCCGATATCCTCGGCGGCGCGGCCGGTGGCTCCAACGAGCCGATGCGGCTGCGGGCGTGGTGGGTCTACCGGATGATGTTCGGCCCGGACCCGCTGGGTGAGCGGCTGGTGTTGATGTGGCACAATCACTTCGCCACGAGCAATCTCAAGGTCGATGACCTGGTCGCCATGCGCCGCCAGAATGAGGTATTCCGCAAGCATGCTCGCGCCCCGTTCGGCGAGCTGTTGGACGCGGTGCTGCGCGACCCGGCGATGCTCATTTGGTTGGATGCGCCGGCCAATCGCAAGGGACACCCCAATGAAAACCTGGGCCGCGAGCTGATGGAACTGTTCACGCTTGGCATCGGCAACTACACCGAAACCGATGTTAAAGAAGCCGCCCGCGCCCTGACCGGATGGAGCATCGAGGACGACGCCTTCGCCGAAGTCGATTCCGCCCATGACCCGGGCGAAAAAACTATCCTCGGCAAAAAGGGGCGCTGGAAGGCCACGGACCTTATCCGCATTCTTGTGGAGCATCCGGCCACGGCGCGACGGCTCGCGTACCGCATCGGTCAATTGCTCCTGGGCGAAAAAGCCATGCGATCGACTGATATCGACGCCTTGGCCGCGGGATTGCGCCGCCGCAATCTGGACATCGGCTGGGCGGTGGAAACGGTGCTGCGCTCGCGGCTTTTCTTCGCCGACGAGAACATCGGCAACCGCGTCCTGGCACCGGTGGAGTACGTTCTCGGCGCGGCCCGCGCCCTGGAGTTGTTCGAGCCGCCGGCCAACACGTTCATCCTGGCCGAGTGGGTCACGCGCCTGGGACAGGAGCTGTTTTATCCGCCCAACGTCGGCGGCTGGCCGGGCGGCCGGGCCTGGCTGACCTCGCGCTCGCTGATCGCTCGCGCCAACTTCGCGGTTACGATCGTCTCCGGGCAGCGCGGCGGCCTTGCCGAACCGCTCGACGCGCTGGGTTTGGCCCGGCGGCACGGGCAAGGGGGCGACCGCGAAAGCGTGATCCGCTTCTTCAGCCGAGTGCTTCTCGGCCGCGAGCCGTCCCCTGCCTGGTGCCAACGCCTGATGGCCGCCCTGGGTGCCGACGCGCGGGACGAATCCGAGATCGCCCGCCGTATCGTCTCGCGGATCCTAGCTATGCCCGAATTCCAACTTGGTTAGCGACGCTTCGCAGGAGCGTCCAAATCACGACGCTTCCGCGAAGCGTCGCTAAACCCAATGGAGGTCCGATCCATGCTTTCTCGACGAGCTTTTTTGCAATCGTCCACTCTTCTCGCTCTGGCCCCAACGGTGCCCGGTTTTCTAGCCCGCACCGCCAGGGCGGCCCAGCCGCAGCGTGATGGCCGCGTGCTGGTGGTCATCCAACTCGACGGCGGCAACGACGGCATCAATACCGTCGTTCCTTTCGCCGACGAGGGCTATGCCAAATATCGGCGGGCACTGCGTCTGCCGAAGGACCGGCTTATCAAAATCAATGACCGCGTGGGTCTGCACCCGGCCATGGGTGTAGCGGGCAAGCTGCTGGAGGGCGGCCAATTGGCCATCGTCCAGGGCGTCGGCTACCCCAATCCCAGTCGTTCGCATTTCCGCAGCATGGCCATCTGGCACTCGGCCTCGACCGACCCAGAAGAGCAGAACAGTCTCGGCTGGCTGGGCCGCGGCTTGGACACAACTTCCTCCAAGCCCGGCGAGACCTCCGCGCTATTCCTCGGCTCAGGAGCGGTGCCCCTTGCTGTTCGCGGCCGGCGCGCGGTCGCCTCCGCGATCGAGCGGGACGAGGACTTTCTTCTCGCGCCCGGCGCCGATGCCCGCCGCGTGATCTCGAAAGAGGAACCCGCCGACGAATTGTCGGCATTTGTGCGGCGAAGCATGCTCGACGCCTACACCACCGCTGATCGGCTCGCGGAGTCGGCCCACTCGGGCGGGAGTTCCGGCCGCAATTTCGGTTCGTCGCTGGGTACCCAACTGCACATGATCATCCGCCTGCTGAAAAGCGGCATCGGTGCTCGCGTCTTTTATACCCTTCATGGTGGCTACGACACGCACGCCGGCCAACTACCCAACCACGCGCGCCTGCTGACAGATCTGTCCTTCTCGCTTCAGGCGTTCCTGGGCGAGCTGAAGGAAGCCAGCTTGGCCGAACGCGTAGTGGTCTTGTGCTTCAGCGAGTTCGGCCGCCGTGTTGAGGAGAACGCTTCTGCCGGCACCGACCACGGCACCGCCGGGCCGGTGTTCCTGGCGGGTCAAGCTGTCAAGGCAGGACTGGTCGGCCAGCCGCCGAGCCTGACCGACCTGGCGAACGGCGATCTCAAAATGGGCATCGACTTCCGCCGTGTCTACGCCACGGTCCTCGAAGATTGGTTGGGGCTGTCCGCTCAACAAGCCCTTGGCGCCACCTACGAACGGCTTCCACTTTTCTGAGCTGCATCTGATCCTGAAGCGTCAGCGAAGGCCGTATATCGTCTTCGCTAACGCTTCAGGATCGGAAATCTACAATCGAATCAACTCATGCCTGGCCCGAAGACTGTCCTAAGCTCATTAAGAGATCGAGCGTTTCCATTTCGGTGAAAAGAATCACAGCCTGCCCCAAGAAGGTGTTGTTGAAAGGATTGGCGTTAATGGCGTTCTGGTAGGCCGCGATGGCGGATTCCAGTGCCGGGTTCGGAACGAGGCCGAGTGCGAGTTGGTCCAAAGCAAGAACCTGGTCCATGGTCATGAGGAACTCGTTATTGGCCAGTGCAACAAGCTCCTGAATAGGGGAAGGAGCGCTGCTGGAGGTAGGGCTGCTGACCGGGGGAGTGCTGCTGACCGGGGGAGGACTGCTGACCGGGGGAGTGCTGGTTTGGCTAGTGGGTTTATACGCAGTAAACGTGACTGAGATAGTTTTGCCGGGCAGCGTCGGCGTCGCAGCTCCGCTGAGCACGAACTGCAGTGTGTTGGATCCAAGACTAAAGAAAAGGTTCGTCCCCGGCGTAATGCCCGTGCCCGTGACGTACGCTCCAACCAAACCATTGATCTTATCATCCGCAAAGACCTGCCAGAATTTTTTTACATCCTGTGGTTGGATCGTGAGTATCGACTTGCCCGGATAATTAGGATTACTACCCGCTGCGGATATGGTTGCCGTGGCGGTCACGTTGCCCCACGGAGTGCTCGGAAACCATTGCTTGCTCATGGGGTTTGCAGCCGGGCCGGAGGCGTAGGTAACGGTAATCGCGGTTGCTCCGTCAGCACCGATATCGGACACATCGTCGTCGAAAGAAAAGCCATACCCCGACAGGCCGAGCCGTTGGTGAACAAACCATACGTATGGATCGACGTTAAAGACATTGTAATTCTGATTGTCGGTAGGCGTGGACGGCGGCGGATACCAAGCACCGGGTTCCCAGTCCGCATCCGTAGTAATCGTCGTATAGGTGAGATAATTGGGGACGCCTCGCAACACGGACTTGCCCAGGTCACGGACGTCGGCCGATATATCAGCATAATTCACGGGTACAGCCGTCGGAAGGAACCCAACGTTGCCCCCGATTGCTTCGTACACCACCGCCATCGAGTTATAAGGAAGACCGGTGAGTTTCAGCTGAGCTAGGGAGATAGTGCTATAGACACTCAGCATTTCATAGACAGTCGCCGCAAACGCTGTGGCGAAGGCCTTGTTGGAACCAAATCCGTTCGGATCAATTAGGTTCGTCTTCAAACCTGCGTCTGTACTGCCAACAAGAGTTGTCATTATGGGCGCCGAGAATGTGAATGAAGTAGTCGTGGTTGGCACGGGAGCGCTCAAGTAGATCTGATAGTTGTTAGGCTGTGCCGTGGTCGGACCAACGACCTTCAAGATCGTGATGTTTTGGCCGTTGAATTTGATTCCATTCAGCAACATTCCCAGCTGCGGGCCATTCGGCCCAAACTTGGCCCATTCTGCTTTGGTCAGGGTGAGTAATCGGTAATCGGCTGGAGCTGATTTGGGGACAGCGGACACGGTGGCTGAGACCGTCACGCTTTTAGGTCCCGAGTACTGATTGACATAGTACTGCGCCCACGAATACCAGAGGTTCGTCAGCTTGGTGGTGTAGGGATCCGAAACGGGAGCTGTAAAGCTGCCGGCGTATCCGGACGCATTATAGGGGATTGTGTTGTTCATTAAGATTGTGATCGTTCCTCCTTTCGGATCGATCGTCGTAACCGTTCCAAACGGCTTCGTAGCAAAAGTAACATTCCACTTCACATTCGCGTTGTACATCGCCTGGAGATCAGCAGGTGTGAAAGTGGGAGAGTACTGCACGTTAAAAACTACCGTAGCTCCGGGCTTTAAGTTCTGATTCGAGGAGGTTATGAGCGCACCGTAATTGATACGGTAGTCGCCGCTACTTGTCAGCAGAAAATGATTGATGTCGTAGGGGGACGTCTTCGTTGTCAGGGGGCTGTCGATCAATATATTTGCGCCGCTAGGGATTTTTAAGAGGGCATTGGCGCTGGAGTTATAGTATTCGGGCCAGCCTACACCGCCAGGATTCTGTGGAGTGGTAAAGTATTCTCCAAGACCGTTCACACTAAAGACGTAGGAAGCAGCGCCCGACGGAAGGCCCGATACAGGCGTGCTGCTCTGCACCGTGACTACTCCGCCACTGTTGACGTTCGTAACATTTCCAACGACAACGGCCTGATTTGTTTTCGGGTCATTATATAGTATCTGCCACTGATTTGTCTGATAGGGATAGGTATTCGTCAACATCTGGAGAAGCGAGGCCAGATTCGCATCATTCTTCAGTGTAATCGTCGTTGTCGTTTTATCGGAGCTTTGCGTAGTTTTGGTTGCGGCTTGTGTTGCCGAGTTCGTTGTATAAGTCGACATTGTATTCTGCAGGGAACCGATATCATTATTTGCTCCGGTCCATCCGTAGTCTTGTGTCACAGCGTTCGTATAAAAGACAAAGGCATTTGCGCCGGTTGGAAGTTTTGGCGCGGAACCGCTGTTCATCCACGTCACCGTGACCGAGCCTGAGCCGTTCCCGTTCTTCGTAATACTGGTAACTTTTCCAAGTTCAATAACTGTCGTCGGCGTCGTTGACGTGTCATTGTATTTTACGTCCCACTCATAACTCTTATAGTTGTAGGTGCTCGTCAACATTGTGAAAAGAGAAGCGAACTGGGCAGCATTGGCAGCCGGAGTCGTAATCGTCGTGGTGTTTCCAGTTTGCGTGGGCGATGCAACACCTAGAATATATTGAATGGGAACAGGGACGCTAAGGGCCGTCATGGCCACCGGCGCCAACATGGCATCGACATACGAGACATCGTAATTGAAGAGGGTTACCAGCTGGGAGGCCGCGATTGGAGTGATCTGGTTAGCCGGCGGTTGGGTCGAATTGTACTGAGCGATATAGGTATTGACCTTGGTCAAGAAGGGTTGGTCTCGTATTGTCCATTCGGTGAGTTGAGCTTGCCCAGCTGAGCTTGGATCAACACTGTGGGGGCCGGCAGTCGCTCGATAGTACAGGAGGAATCCATTGCTGACGGTACTGCTAGGCATAACACCTTGCGTACTGATGGACATGGTCGAATCATAGAAGAAATAGAATGGATTGGGAGTGCCGCCGTTGTTATCCTTAGGTATCAGGTTGGCGCTGTCTACCGCAATGTCAGCCCGCCCGGCATTCCAGAAAACGAGCGGAACAGCAATGGTGATGGATTTATTATACGGCAAGCCCAGTGTGTACTTAGGATTCTGAGCTGTACCCGCATTGTAACCGATGTATATTCGATATTCCAGGCTTGTTGTGTCGATGGGGTCATAACTCTTAACATCATTATGATCATAGAGGAACGGGTATATGGTTTGCTTGGTGCTGCTGTCGTTCTTGAACGTGACTAACTTCGTCGGCACAGTCCCCCACTGGAAGTTGCCGGTATTCGGACTCGTGCCGCCCAGGAACATCACGTTGTTTTTTGGATCACTGACCGTGTTAATCGTATATGTGGCGGGGTTACTGGCGACGTAGATCGTCGTCGCACTCAGCAGGCAGCGATCTTCTAAAAGCCAGTCGCGGACCCCGCCCAGCAGTAGAGGGACGCGGCGGCGACGCGGGGAAGACTTCTGGGAGCGCATATGACCTTGCAAAGCGGACAGCCAACGAGTAATCGACATTACAAACTCCGAAATTCGGTGTGCGTGGAGCCGGAAAGCGGTGGGAGGGCGCCTTGCTTATGCTACATTAAGCTCCCTATTTCCGGCATAAGTTGAATTCTTCCAGATGCCGCTTCCTGCAAGAAGAAATCGTCCAATAATAATCTCCATTGGTTAGCCAAGACGCGAAGGCGCGTAATTCTAGCGCCCGCGCTCCCCTTCGTGTTCCGGTTAAACGAAGGCGTTAACGGACGAGCCTAACTCTCCTCATTTTTTCCCCCTCCTCCAGTCCAGTCAAGTGTCAAGCTCAATATTTCCTCTTTTCTTTGTTCCCCCCCTTGTTTATAGAACTCTCGGAAAAAGCTGATCGATTCCCTCATCACATCCGAGGCTCCGGCGGTCCAACTGTTATGTGGTGGTCCGATTCGGAGCGATAAACGAAGTTCCTTATCCATTCAGGATCTGCATCAGGAGCGCCCGCTTGAAGGCGTCCCCTTGCTGGCTCATCTCGAAGAAGAAGAAATCCAGCAGGATGGGCGGGACGCTGGAGCTGCCGGTCGAAGGCTCGAAGCCGCCTGTGCCATCGCTGTAGGTAGCTGTCACTGGATGCGTGGAAATCAGATCCGCCCACACTCGGAAGTCGAGTAGGCCCGTGGCGACCGTGGCCGTGGCTATGCCGTTTTGCACCGGGGCGTAGATCGTTTGGCCATCGATTTGGATGGCCGCAACGCCCTCGTTAACGGCTGCGCCACCAGAAGTGGCGACAGCGACCGTCACCGTCTCCAGTTGTATTAAGCCGAAATACTGATTGTTGACGCTGGCAATCGTTGTGGTCGTCGGCAAGCTGCCCGCCGGCGAAGGAGAAGGCGATGGAGAAGGCGAGGGCGAGGGCGATGGGGCTGTGGCCGTGATCGTGAAGACTGCCGGGTCCGGGCTTACGGTGCTCGCGGATGCACCGTTGCCGATGGGATTATTGACCGTGACGTTCACGCTGCCGGGTTTGGCAAGGAGGCTGGCCGGGATCGTCACTGTCAGCTCGGTGTCGCCGATGACACTGGTGGGCGTCAGCGTAGTTTTTCCGAACGTCACCGTGGACAGCGGTTCGAAGTTGGCGCCGGTGATGGTCAAGGTGAGGCTCGAGCTGCCCGCGACAGCCGTGGTCGGACTCAAAGAGGCGATGCTCGGGTTGACGATGGTCACCGTTGCTGTGCCTTCGACACTGCTCGAAGACGTGTCGGTCGCGGTAAGCGTTTGCGTGCCGGCCGTGCCGAAGGCGACAGCGTTGGTAAATGTGTGGATGCTGTTGTCCCCGGCCGTGAAGGTGTAATCGCTCGGCATCACGGCCTGGGCGTCGCTGCTCGTGAAATGGATTGTCCCTGTGTAACCGCTGACCGTGTTGCCGTAGGCGTCCACGGCGCGGACGGTGATCGTGTAGGGGAGACCGGCCGTCCCGGAAGCAGGCAGGCCGGTTATGCTCAAGCTCGATACCGCGCCGGGGTTGACGAGGATCGCGCTGGCCGTGGCGGTGAAGCTGCTCGTCGCAGTGTCGGCGACGGTCAACGATTGCTTGCCGCCCGTCACCAAGGTTACAGCGAACGTATGTTCGTCGAACGCGCCGCTGTTGAAGGTGAAATCGGCGGGCAGGACCGGTTCGGGGTCGTTGGTGGTGAAGTGGACAGTGCCGCCGTAGTCGTTGGCGATATTGCCGAAGGCATCGACGGCCGCGACCGTCACGAAGAAGGGGGTGCCGGCCGTGACGCTGCTGGGAATGCTGCTGTAGACCAAAGCTGTCGCGGCCGTGGGAGTGACGCTAATTCCGGTTTCCGTGCCGGTGACGGACCCCTTGAGATCGTCGGTTCCCGTGATGGTCTGGCTGCCGGCCGTACTGAGCGTGGCGCTGAAGGTATGCACGCCTTTATCGGCGGCCGTGAACGTATAGTCGGACGGCAGCACCGCATGGGGATCGCTGCTGGTGAAGTGGATCGTGCCGGTGTAGCCGGTAGCCGTGTTGCCGAAGGCGTCCGAGGCGGTGACGGTGAACGTGGAGGCCGTGCCCGCCGCCACCGGAGAAGCGAAGCCGGCGATGCTCAAGCTTGCGGCCGCGCCCGGCGTGACCGTGATCGAGCTGGACGTGACGGCCAAGCCGCTCACCGACGTATCGGTGACTTTCAACGATTGCGTTCCGGCCGTGTCGAGCGTGATCGAGAACGTGTGTTGGCCGGCGTCGCTGCTGGTGAACGTGTAATCGGCAGGCAAGCTGGCTTTGCCGTCGCTGCTCGTGAATTCGACCGTATCGCTGAATCCGGTATCGAGATTGCCATAAGCATCTTTCGCCGTGAGCGTCACGTTGAAAGCGCTGCCGGCGGCGGCGCTGCTGGGGACGCTGCTCAAGATCAGCGACGCGGCGGGTCCGGGCTTGACGATGATATCCGTTTGGCTGCCGGTGAAGGAGCTGGTGGTCGTATCGGTGGCCGAGAGGGACTGGGTGCCGGCCGTCTTGAACGTGGCGGCGAAGGTATGCACGCCCCCGTCGTTGGTCGTGAAGGTGTAGTCGGCCGGCAGCACCGCCTTGGGATCGCTGCTGGTAAAGTGGATGGTGCCGATGTAGGTGGGCGCGATATTGCCGTAGGCGTCTAGAGCCGTGACGGTGAAGGTCTCGGCCGCGCCCGCGGTGGCGGGTGACCGGAAGCCGGTGACGGAGAGCGTTGCTGCTATGCCCGGTGAGGCGGTGGCGTAGGCGGGAGCGCTGAAACCGGAGACGTTTTCCGCCACGATTTCGTAACTGTAGATATGACCAAAGGTAATATTGGTATCGGTGTAAGTTTGGGTCGAAGGAGGGGAATCGCTGGTCTCCGGTCGTTCCGCATAGAGGGCATAAGCCCCTCCATCGACCGACCGGTCAATCTGATAACCCAGAGCAAAGGGTCCGGCATGGTCGGTCCAACTCACCACGAGATTGTTCCCGCTCGGAACGGCAGTGGCGTTCGTCGGCGCTTGTGGCACATCGGGGATGGTTACGGACGCCGTGTTCGACGTGCTCGATAAACCGGAGGAGTTGGACGCTTGTAACTTGTAGTAATAGGTGTGGCCGGGGCTGAGGCCTGCTGCCACATCCGTGTAATAATAGGGCGCGGAAGCAAGCGTCTCGGTGACGACGTTCTGGGTGAACAGGCTGTCGGTCGCCCGCGTGAGGGTGAAGCCGGTCTCGTTTGTGGCCGTGTTGGTCCAGGTCAGGTAGACTTCCGAACCGCTGGCCGGCGTGGCACCCAGGCCCTGGGGGGCAGTCGGGGTCTGGCCCGTCTGATTGGTCGTCGTGGCGTTGGCAATGTTGGAGGGGCCAGAGGAACCGGCCGAATTGCTGCCCACAATCTGGAAATAATAAGTCGTGCTCAGGTTTAGGCCAGTAACTGTGTAGCTCGTGGACTCCTGGCCGGCATTGGCCACCGTCTTGAAGTGGACCCCATCCGTGGATTGCTGAATGGCGTAGTTGGTGGCGAAGTTCGGCGACTTCGTACTGTCGGTCCAGTTCAATTCGATGGCCGAACCCGATAGCGCCTGGGCGCTGAGGTTGGCCGGAGCGTTGGGCGCCTGGGCCGGAGAACTCGGTCCGGTGATCCCGAAGACTTGCAGGCTGTTCTGCGTGCCGACGAAAACCTGGCCGTTGGCCACGGTTGGCACCGCGAACTTTACCGGTGCTATGCTACCCGGGCCGCTGTTCCACAATTCGGTGCTGAGCGATAGGCTACTGTAGGCATGGAGTTCGTTGTTGTTGGTGTCCATGATCCAGACAATGCCGCCGGCAGGATCCTCGCTGCCATTGGCCGAGATCATTACGGACCCGGGAACATAGCCGAAGTTGTTGTTGGCTGTTTCCGAGGTTGGCTCGAGCGTGGCGACGGGGGCATTGGGAGGGTTGGGCGTTGGGTTGGGGGCCACAATGTAGGACCAGGCATTGCTGTTGTAGCCGGAGACCCAATAAATCGTGCCATGGTAGTAGGCTGGAGTGCTCAGAGACCCGTTGATCAGCACCGGCGGGGTGGTTATGCCGAGGCTGGAATTGTAAACCGAGTTCAGGACAGCGTCGTCATTGTGGTGGAACTTACCCAGGTTGTCGCGATCGAGCAGGTAGATTTTGCCTTCTTTGCCGGCAGCCACCATAAGGTGCGGATGGCCGGGGATGCCGGCCGAGTCGGGCAGCACCAGAGGCGAGCCTGAGCCGAAATCCTCGTCGGCATCATCGAGCGCGTTGACATTGTAAGGCGTGAAATAATCGACGATTTTCAAACCCCAGCCATTGGAATTCTGGTTGGTTGCGGAGGTAGTCGGGTCGCTCTCGACCTTGAGGAGCGATTCGTAATAGTTATCGTCGGCGGGGAAGCCGTTGGGATCGAGAGGCGGATCGCCGCCGCGGGCGGCGCCGTTGCCGGTTTCAAAGTAGAACGCGGGTTGCCCATTGACGGTTTCGCTCGGATCGAAGGTCAGGCCGCCGCCGCCGCCCCAGATGCCTCCCAAGCCGCCATTGGGGTCGGTGTTCAGAACCCCGGAAAGTACCATGCCCTGCGTTGACAGGTTCGTGATGTTCCAGCGGACGACCCAGCCATGATAGGGGCCGTTGTCGCCGTGCGAAGACCATTCGGCGTAGACCTGGCCATTCACCAGGCTGAGGGCGGGGCGGTTGTTCTCGCGCAAGGCGTTGAACTGGACCACGCCGTTGACGTTGCCGTCGCCCGTGCCGTTGACGTAGATCGGTGTGTTATTGGTGTTTTCATCGCTGCCTGTGGTCGTGCCGATAACGAAAGCAGGAGCGGCGTCGGTGCCATCGCTGACGTTGATGGCGTGAAGCCGCTGCACGTAATAGACCTGGCCGCCGACCGTTTCTTTGGTATTGGGAATGAGATAGATGACGTTGTTGGACGGGTCGATTACCGGCGTACCGGTGATGCCTATTTCCGGGTTGATATCACCCGAACCCGTGTCCCCGTTTGGGATGGTGGTGACGGAAGTAGCGCCAGGAAGATAGTCATTGGGGTTGGTGGTATCCAGGAACGAGCGCTGCCAGAGGATTGCGCCGTTGGCGGCGTTGATGGCGTACAGAGAGTCGTGTTGAGTGGCGACAAAAACGACCGAATTGTAAGTGCCGGGCGTTCCAACCGTGTTCGAGCCGGCCTTAATGGTGACGTTGGTCAGAACCAGAGGTTCGGCATAGACATGGCCGTCGAGGGGGGTGTTGTAGAGTTGGCCGAAATCGGCCGCGTTGACGTTCGACGGCGTCAATTGCGTCTCGGTCAGGTTGGCCCCGGTCGACTGGGAGTCAACGTGGTACTGCGTAATATTCGTCGAGAACAGGCGGCGGTCCTCGAGTTCTTCGAGGTTCAGAATAGTTCGGCGAATCGGTTTACGGATCGGCTTACGACGGACGAACCGGGAGAGATTGAATTTCATGTTAGTAATCTCTGCGAGTCAGTGTATCTCAGAAGGCCCTGTCCTTGGCCCTTGGCTCCGATGCCAACCGCTGATTTTAACCTACGTAGATACGATTGCAAGGATTTTAACGTAAAAAAGTGCTGTAGGGCTTCAGCTTGCCGGATCTGGACTAAATTACGCAGCAAGGATCGGAATCCCCTGAATGTTTACATGGGAGAACTATCATATGAACGATCGCATCATTCGCCGCGCCTTGCTCAGCGTTAGCGATAAGACCGGCTTGCTCGAACTGGCCCGCGGCCTCGCCGGCTTCCAGGTCGAGTTAATTTCCACCGGAGGTACGCGCAAGACACTGGCCGATGCTGGGCTGCCGGTACGCGACATCGCCGAAGTGACTGGCTTTCCGGAGATGCTTGATGGCCGGGTCAAGACGCTGCATCCGCGCATCCACGGCGGCATACTCGCCGTCCGCGACAACCCCGAACACACCGCCGCCCTGCAAGCTCACGGCATCGGCCCCATCGATCTGGTCGTCTGCAACCTATACCCCTTCGAGATCACCGCCGCCCGCCCGGGTGTGACTCACGAGGAGGTCATCGAAAACATCGATATCGGCGGCCCGTCGATGATACGCTCGGCGGCGAAGAACTATCGCGATGTGGCAGTCGTCATCAGTCCAACGCAGTACACGGTCCTGTTGGAGGAGATGCGGCGAAACAATGGCGCCTTGACGCTGGAGATGCGCGAACGCTTGGCCGCTGCCGCCTTTGCCCGCACTGCCGAGTACGACGAGGCCATCCGCGTTTACTTCGCCAATCGCGCCAGCGTCGAACCGTTGCCGGCCACGTGGCAGCTACGCTTGCTCCGCAAACAAATGCTGCGCTATGGGGAGAACCCGCATCAGCGGGCCGCCTTTTACATCGAGGCACCCGCTCCCCCCGCTTGTCTGGCCAATGCCGAGGTACTGCACGGCAAGGAGCTGTCCTACAACAACTTGCTCGATCTCGATAGTGCGCTAAACCTCATCCGCGAATTTAGCGATCCGGCCGCTGTGGTCATCAAGCACAACAATCCCTGCGGCGCGGCCGTCGCCGCTTCGCCGATCGAGGCGTTCCGCAAGGCGTATGAAGGCGATCCGCAGAGCGCGTTCGGCGGCATTCTCGGCTTCAATCGGGAAGTCGATGAGGCCACGGCGATGCAGATCACCGAGCCGAACCGCTTCGTCGAGTGCATCATCGCGCCCGACTTCGCGGCAGCGGCGTTCCAGGTGTTGACAACCCGGCCGACTTGGAAAAAGAGTGTGCGGTTATTACGCACCGGCCCGCTCGATGCCCGCCGCCAGCGCGAGGTAGGATTCGATTATCGCCGCGTCGACGGCGGTTTGCTCGTACAGTCGCGCGATGCTGGCAGCGACGATTTCGGGCAGCTCAAGGTCGTGACAAAACGCGCACCGGCCGAGGAGGAAATGCGCGATCTGCATTTCACCTGGCTGGTGTGCAAACACGTCAAAAGCAACGCCATTGTGCTGGGCAAGGGCGGCATGATCGTCGGTGTCGGCGCCGGGCAGATGAGCCGCGTCGATTCGGTCCACATGGCCGTGCGCAAGGCTGGCGAGCGAAGCAAGGGCAGCGTACTCGCTTCCGATGCGTTCTTCCCCTTCCGTGATAATGTAGATGAGGCCGCCCGCGCCGGCGTCACGGCCATCATCCAACCCGGCGGCTCCGTGCGCGATGCCGATTCGATCCAGGCGTGCGACGAACATGGCCTAGCGATGGTGTTCACGGGCGTGCGACATTTTCGGCATTGAGTACGGCAAATTGACCAAGCGTTCCAGCGAGTGATGTTCAGAATGTAGGATTTGTAGAGACGCCGCATTTTCGAATCTTGAGGAGTGCTTTAAGAAGGGGATGGTGGATAATGAAAACGGAAATAACGGCGATTGTGGTGAACGGCGTCTTGAAGCCAGACACGGCCCTACCGTTCGCCGATCAAACGAGAGTCAAGTTGACCATCGAGCCGGTCGAATCGGAAACCCCGGCCCTCGCGGCGTGGAACCGACTGAAGGAGCGGCTGCGTCAGCGCCCCGTCCACGGCGGGGGCAAGCGATTCACGCGAGAGGAACTCCATGAACGCCGTTGATACGAATGTGTTCGTTTATGCCTTCGACGCCGATGAAACGGTGAAGCGGCCCAAAGCCGTGGAATTGCTCGATAGGCTCACGCAACAATCGGGAGAAACCATTCTTCTCTGGCAAGTGGCAGGCGAGTTCTTGAATTGTCTGCGCAAATGGGAGTCCGCGGCGCGCATGTCCGCCGCCGATGTCGAAGCAAACTTCCGCGACGTCGTCGCCATGTTCCCCTTGCGGCCGCCTACAGCTGCTTGTTTTGCAATTTCTTTCGCTCTTCGCTCCCATTATTCCCTATCCCATTGGGATAGCATGTTGTTGGCGGCTTGCAAGGAAGTGGAGGTCGGTGTCCTGTTCACAGAGGACTTGAGCGCCGGGGCCGACTACGACGGCGTGAAGATCGTCAATCCGTTCGCGTGAGCCGAGGTCGGCAAGTCAATGGCTCGCAGTCTCCAGCAGATTGTTCGCGGGCTTGCCCTATTCTACCCAGGTAGCGAGTAAGCCCACCCCACCATCCACGTGCGAGACGTTGAAGGCTACGGCAGTCACTCCGCCGAACAGCACTGCCCAGTATCCTTCGGCTACAAGCCACGCACCCCAACGTGGTAGCACAACTCCGCCGACCACCAGCGGGAACAGCCAGATGATCGCCACAATCAATTCCTGCACATCCCCCACATACAAAATGGAATCGAAGGCTATCGCAATCACGAGGTAGACAATAAGTCCAACGGCAGCGAGCCGCTCACCCGCAATAGGTGGACGGTGAAACCAGGCACTCATAGCAAAAGCCACTCCAGCGAGGCAAGCAAGTTGCACGAACACGTGACATCCAGTCCGGTCCAATAACCTACCCGCCCCGTAACCGGCCGTGACCACAAGCAACAGAACAGAGGCTGGCACCAACGAATTTGAGGCGCTGCGTAGCATGGGTTTCGCCTTCTTCGCAGATCGGCACACTCGAAGCGCGTAATTCGGGGTGATTTCTACTTCGAAGCCAAAACCTCGGGGATGAACTTCGAGAAATAGAACCCCAAGTTGTGCTCGCTGCCGCCCGTGATTCGCTCATAGACTTTGTGGAATGGCTGGAACCAATGCGCCCGTGTCTTCGTCCGAATCAAGTTCGCCAATCCCTGTGGCGATTCCTGCCACTCGCCTCCATAGTTGGCGAGGATGCACTCGCCCAAATACGCTCCCAGCAGATGAACGTATTTGTTGATGCCCAACTGGGATGCTTTAACCATTGCCTCTTGACGGACCAAGAACTGCTCCAGGTAATCGACCGACTCGGCTGTGTAGGCAAACGGCTCGATGCCGCTCTGCTTCCCGATGTTCTCGGCGACCCACGCGGCGTTCTGATGAATTTGCTGCAAAGTAACTAAATGCTCATCCGAAAGCGGGATCGCTGCCATGTCATGAACTCCTCTTGTTCCAAAGCCAAGCGGCAGCTCCAGGACTTCTTCCAAAGCTAAATAGCGGAGCATGCCAATCGTCGATAAAGCTCGGCATTTTTCTGGAGGACGTAGGTTGCTGCTCGACGGAATTGCTCATCGGGCGGCTCCAGGAGTTGTTCGACACGGTGCCGTAAGAATTCTTCGGGAGTGAGACCGCTCCGTTCCGCCCACTTGCGTAACTGATCCAAACACTCGCCCGAGAGCGAGATGGAGATCGTTGTCATGTCAAATAGTCCTGCCTTCGCTCAGCATCGTCTACTCGCCTTTGCTCCGCTTCGCGGTCAGAACGAGAAACGGCTTATCTTTGGTGTCGAAGGATTCGGGACGAGACAGCCGCTCTCCGGGCTTTCCCTTTTCGGGAACCAGAGGCATCGCCAGCTTCAGTCCTTCCGCTGTCACCTCATAGATACACGGCAACCGTTCCTTTTCTCCGCGCACCAAGTTTATCTCTTTGGGCTTCTTTTTCGGGTCCAGTTCGAGTTTGAGATTTCGAAATGTCGGGATTTCTTTGCCTCCGGAAAAGAAGGTCGCCTTGCCGTCCTTAATGACGGCCTTTTCCGGCGCCCCTTTACCGGGATCCACCTTCTTGCCTCCCACCTCAAAAGAGGTGACCTTCCACGTACCCTCCAGCTTCCGCATTTCGGCATTGTTGTCATCATCGGCACTCATGCCAACCGAGATGAGGAAGCCTGTCACGAAGATTGCGATCGTCCATTTCATCGAACGTCCTCCCAGCGATTCTACGCTCCATTGTATGCTTCCGAACCTGAAGCGTTAGCGAAGACTCCCTTCGCTAACGCTTCAGGCTCGGTAACAAATCAAACCGGGCAACCTGCTATAATCACCAACAGTTGACGGATATTCTCGATTCTTTCGAGTCGTTGATTCTCGGAGAAAGCATCGTGGCGCTTGCACGTTTCGTTGTGGGCATCGATCTGGGAACCACCAACAGCGCGCTCGCTTACGTCGATACCGGCGTCGGCGAGGAGGAGGACGTTCGTCCCACGCATCTGTTCATTCCGCAGGTGGTGCAGCCGGGCAGCGTGGAAGATCGTCCCCTTTTGCCATCGTATTTGTATCTTCCCGGACCCAATGAGCTGCCGGCCGGCAGTCTTCGACTGCCGTGGGACCAGAGCCGTGATTTCGCTGCCGGGGAATTTGCCCGCCAGCAAGGCGGCATCGTTCCAACGCGAGTCGTCAGCTCGGCCAAGTCGTGGCTGTGTCATCCCGGCATCGATCGCAAGGCGGCTGTGTTGCCGTGGAAGGCGCCGGACAACGCCCGCCGCGTCTCGCCCTTGGAAGCCAGCACGCTGTATCTCAAGCATCTGGCCGAGGCGTGGAACCACAAGATGGCCAAGGACCGAGCGGAAAACCGCCTGGAGCATCAGGACATCATTCTGACGGTGCCGGCCTCGTTCGACGCGGCGGCGCGCGAGTTGACCGTCGAGGCCGCTCGCGCCGCCGGCTTCGAACACGTCACGTTGCTGGAGGAGCCGCAAGCCGCTTTCTACGCCTGGATCGACGCCAGCGGCGATAATTGGCGCAAGCAGGTCGAAGTGGGCGATACCGTGCTCGTCTGCGATGTGGGCGGCGGCACCACCGACTTGACCCTCATCGCCGTCAGCGAGGACGCCGGCCAGCTCGCGCTGACGCGCGTGGCCGTCGGCGATCACATCCTGCTCGGCGGCGACAACATGGACCTGGCGCTCGCTCATGCCATGGCGCAATCGTTCGCCTCGCGGAATATCAAGCTCGATGCGGGCCAAATGCTGATGTTGTGGCACAGCTGCCGTGCTGCCAAGGAACGACTCTTCGGCGATCCGAGCCTGGCCAGCGCTCCGGTGACGGTGCTGGGCCGCGGCAGCAAAGTCATCGCCGGCACGCTCAAGGGCGATCTGACGCGCGAGGAAGTCGAGCGCGTGCTGGTCAACGGCTTCTTCCCCGAATGCGCCGTCACCGAGGAGCCGCGCCGCCAGCGCGGCGTCGGTTTGCAAGAGCTGGGCCTGCCCTACGCGAGCGATCCCGCCGTGACGAAACACCTGGCGGCCTTCCTGCATCGCCAATCCGAAGTGACCGGCGAGACGCCGGTCCCACCGCGCGGCGGCCGAAGCAAGAAAAAGGTAAGCGGCTTGACGGCGGTCCTCTTCAACGGCGGCGTCTTCAAGGCCGAGCCGCTGCGCAAGCGCATCGTGTCCACGCTCGCCAAATGGGGGCATACGGTCAAGGTGTTGCCCAATGACGATCTCGATTTGGCTGTGGCGCGCGGAGCAGCTTATTATGGCCTGGTGCGACGAGGCCGGGGCGTGCGTATCCGTGGCGGCGCGGCGCGCGTCTACTATGTCGGCATCGAAACGGCGTTGCCGGCCGTGCCCGGCGCGCCGCCGCCGCTCAAGGCGTTGTGCGTAGTGCCCTTCGGCATGGAGGAAGGCACCGAGATGGACGTGCCCGGTCAGGAGTTCGGTCTAGTCGTCGGCTCACCCGCCGAATTTCGCTTCCTCGGCTCGACCGTGCGCCGCTCCGACACGGTCGGCACCATGGTCGAGGATTGGGAGGGCCAGATCGAGGAACTCAGCCCGCTGGAAACGACGTTGGAAGCGCCGGCCAAGGACGGGCAAACGGTGCCGGTGCATCTGCACAGCAAGATGACGGAAATCGGCACGCTGGAACTGTCGTGCATCAGCCGCGACGGCAAACAGCGCTGGAAACTCGAATTTAATGTGCGAGAACAACCGGGGTGAAGAAGAATATTCACCTCGGAAAAAAAAGGACAAAAAGGACAAAAAGAAGAAAGAGGCGGTTGAGGAATCGCTCGCAACTGCCTTAAATTACTTCTTTTTTGTCTTTTTTGTCCTTTTCCCCGTGGTGAATAATCTGCTTCTAATCTCCGAATTGCTCGATCGCCTGCCGCAGCTCGCCGAACAAGCGCGCGAGCGCCACCGCCGAATGATGCGCGTTCAATCCACTGGGGCTGGGCAAGAGCCAGATCTTCGTCTCCGTCAGCAACTCCGGCTGAAGGCCCAGCTTGGCTTGGGAGCGCTCAAATGCCGTGCGGTACGCGGTGATGCCCAGAAAAGCGATGAAGCGAGGACGATAGCGCGCGACCTTTCGCTCCAGGATTCGCGCTCCCTCCTGCAGCTCCTCCTCGGTCAAATCGTCGGCGCGAGCGCTGGCGCGGGCGACGATGTTCGTAATACCGTAGCCTCGTGGCAGCAGCTCGTGTTCCTCATACGGCGACAGCAAACGGTCGGTGAAGCCGGCGGCATGCAGCGCCGGCCAGAAGCGATTGCCGGGCCGGCCGAAATGATGGCCGATCGCCGCCGTGTACAGGCCGGGATTGATACCGCAGAACAAGAGCTTCAAATCCGGGGCAATCACATCGGGCAGCGTTTTCCCTACCGTGGCGGCGATCTCCGCACGTGTGGGTCGGCGATGAGCTGGCACGTTCTCTTTCCTCCGAATTGAGGGTTGTCACGGCATCCATAATTTGAAAGTATATCGCTTTAGCTAAGTTTTCAGTTTTCGGTTTTCAGTTTTCGGTTAATGAAGGATCACAGAAATGAAAGCGGAAAACCGAAAACCGAAAACCGGTCTGTTGCTCATCGCCCACGGCAGCCGACAAGAGGAGGCCAATGCCGATCTCTTGTACGTCGCCGCCGGCTTGCGGGCACAGGGCTGGGCGATTGTCGAGGCGTCGTTTTTGGAACTGGCCGAGCCGGGCATCACGGAGGGCGGGGCGCGCTGCGTCGAGCAGGGGGCCGAGCAGGTGATTCTTGTGCCATACTTTCTTTCGGCGGGCGTCCATGTCCTCCGAGACCTCGCCGAGGCGCGGGCGAAGTTGGCCGAGCATTTCCCAGCCGTGGATTTTCGTTTAGCCGAGCCTTTGGGCCAGCATGCTTTATTATTGGAAGTGGTAGCGGAACGAGTACGTGAGGCAGTCACCACGAATCACACGAATAAAAAAATGTCCGAGCCTGAAGCGTAAGCAAAGCAATGGGCGAATGTCTTCGCTTACGCCTCTGGCTCGGATCGTTGGTTGTCTTTTTTTCGTGTGTTTCGTGGTGAATCTTTTTAAGGTTTAGACGATGCGATTTCCTGAATTTTATAACGGCTCAACCGGCCCGCATATTTCTTTCGAGGTATTTCCTCCCAAAACCGACGCCGCGATGGAATCGTTGCGCCGCGTGCTGCCGGAGTTGATCGACCTGGGACCGAGTTACATGACGGTCACCTACGGCGCTCTCGGCTCCACGCGCGAGCGGACGCTGGAGATTGCCGCGCTTATCAAGCGCGAATACCGCATGGAGTCGGCCTGCCATCTCACCTGCGTCGGCTCCAGCTGCGCCGACCTCGATCGCATCCTTGATGACATCCGCGACTCCGGCGTCGAGAATATCGTCGCTCTACGCGGCGACCCCCCGCGCGGCGAAACGACATTCGTGCCGCCGCCGGACGGCTACTGTCACGGAAATGAGCTGGTCGCCCACATCCGCCGCCGCCACGCTTCCGACTTCGGCCTTGCCGTGGCCGGCTATCCCGAAAAACACATTGAATCGCCCGATCGCGAGTCGGACCTGCGGCATTTCAAGAATAAGGTGGACGCCGGCACCGACATCGTTATCACCCAGCTTTTCTACGACAACGCCGATTTCTTCTCCTTCGTGGATGCCGCCCGCGCGCTGGGCGTGACCAAACCGATCATTCCGGGCCTCCTGCCTGTGTTGTCGGCGAAACAGGTGCGGCGCATCACCTCGCTGTGCGGCTCGAAAATCCCGCCATCGCTCCAGGCCGATCTGGAAGCAGCCGAAGAAGACGACGGCCACGCCGAGGAGGTCGGCATCCGCCAATGCGTCGCCCAGGCGACCGAGTTGCTGAGCCGCGGCGTGCCCGGCATCCATTTTTACGTGTTGAATAAATCGAGCCACATGCGCCGCATCATGACGCAGCTGCGGCCGGTGCTTGCCTCATTAGGTGGTTAGGTGGCTACTCAGTAATCCAACCACCTAACCACCCAACCACCTAACCACCTACTTTTCCCAGATCGGGTGTTTGACGCTGTCTTTCTTGGACAGGATCTCATCGATCTTGGGTTCGCCTTTCATGGCGCGCTCGATGGACAGCTTGGTGGCTTCGTAATTGAATTGATAGATTTTCTTGTCGTCCTTGGCGGCGGGGTGGATGAAGACGCCTGCGACAATGACGAGATTGTCGGCATCGCCCTTGGCGATGGTGCCGGCGGCGACGCAGTCCGCGACCGCCTTGGCCACCGCTTTCTGAGCTGGACCGAACATCTGCGCGGCTTGGCCCATGCCCTTGATCGTCACCTTGGTGATGAGCACCGTCGCCGGCTTGCACACCAGGTTCGGCGTGAGCACGGCCAACAGATTGGTATGGCCGGCCGACTGGTTCGCCAAAGCATTGGCAAAGGCGGTCCCCACCGGGCCGTCCTTGGAGCCGATCAGCAGATCAATGTGGGCAATCTCATTGCCTTCGCCGCACAACGCCTCGCCGATGAACATCGACATCGCTTGTTCTCCTATAAGAAGGTTCGTGGTGCCTTGGGCCGATGGGGAAGACTATATACGGAGAGGGTGCTTGCGGCAAAAGAGAAAAAGCGAAAGGGCGCGCCAAGAGCGGGCTTGCTCTCTCGGCGCGCCCATGACGCGGACGCGGTTGGCGTCGCCGCGGAGGGCGGTCTGAGTCGGTACCGCGTAACAGGGGAGGGCCGGCCTGTCGGCGTATCGGCGGCTCCCATGCCTGGCGGCGCCAGCCTCGTGTTCTCTCTTCATAATCGACCGCTGCCCCGGCTGCGATATAACAAAAAAATGCTTCTCGCCCTCGGAGATCCTGCTTATGGCCGCGCTATTGGTCGTTGGTTCACGCAATCTCAAGAAACGCGAGGAAATCGTCGAGATCCTCGGCGACCTCGGACTCGACCTGCACGATCTGACGGGCTGGCCGAATGCCCCGGAGGTGGTCGAAGACGGCGCCACCTTCGTGGACAACGCCCGCAAAAAAGCGGTCGAGCTGGCGCGCTACCTGAGCCAGTGGGTGCTGGGTGAGGACAGCGGCCTGGTCGTGCCGGCGCTGAACGGCCGACCCGGCGTGCATTCGGCGCGCTACGCCGGCAAGCAGGGCGACGACGCGGCCAATAACGCTCGCCTCTTGGCCGAATTGGCGCCGCTGCCAGACGACCGCCGCGCTGCCTATTACGTCTGCACCGCCGCCCTGGCCGATCCGGCAGGCGAAGTGCGCGTCGTGGTCGAGGGGCGGTGTCACGGCGTCATCACCCGCGAGCCGCGCGGCAACGGCGGCTTCGGTTACGACCCACTCTTCCTCATCCCCGAATATCACCGCACCTTCGGCGAGCTAAGCCCGCGCGTCAAACACGCCCTGAGCCATCGCGCTCGGGCCCTCGCCCAACTCCGGCCGGTACTGCGAACGGCCTTCTCGTAGGACGGCCTTCCCAGGCCGTCCACGCATCGGACGGGCTAGGAAGCCCGTCCCACATGCCTCTCGCGTTGTGGCCCGGTCCTCGCGTTGTGGCCCGGTCTCCGGACCGGGCCACCGGCGCTGACCGAAGGTCTCCCAACCGATGCAGGAGCGGAGACCTTCGGTCGCCGACCGTGGCGGGGTCCGGAGACCACCGCCACAACGGCGGCGAATAGTCTTCTCGTAGGACGGCCTTCCCAGGCCATCCCACATGCCTAAATCTGGACAACAGAGGGGCGAATAACTAACAAAGCGACAGGCGCGGGTAACAACGCGAAACATCTCCTCCATGCGGGGAAGGAAGGTTAAACCGACTATGGAACCCTGGCTCATTATCACCCTGATCGTCGCCGGCGTGGTCGTGGTCGCCGCGATCTTCATCTACAACAACCTGGTCAACAAGAAAGTCGAGACGGAGAACTCCTGGTCGCAGATTGACGTGCAGCTCAAGCGCCGCCACGATCTCATCCCGAACCTGGTGGAGACCGTCAAGGGCTATGCCACGCACGAACGAGAGACGCTGGAAAAGGTGATTCAAGCCCGAAACGCGGCCGTCAACGCCCACGGCGTCGCCGAGCAGGCCCAGGCAGAGAACGCGCTAACAGGCACCTTGAAAACGCTCTTCGCCGTGACCGAGGCGTATCCGGATCTGAAGGCCAATGAGAATTTCAAAGGCTTGCAAGAAGAACTGACGGCGACTGAGAACCGGATCAGCTTCGCCCGCCAGCATTACAACGATGTGGTCGGCCAGTACAACGCGACCTTGATGCGTTTTCCGGCGAACATTCTCGGCAATATGTTCGGCTTCCGTCAGGTTGAGTTCTTCCAACTCGACCCCGCCGAGGCCGCCGCCGTCCGCCAGGCGCCGCAGGTGAAGTTCTGATTTTCCCAGGGCGGAGCCGATTTCCTGACAGGCCATGAACCCGACCTTCCGCGATCTGATTGCCGAGAACAAGCGGAACAGCGTCCTTTTGGTGCTGATTTTCTGCCTGTTCACGACCGCCGTCGCCTTGATCCTGGCTCTGGGCGTGATCGCGCTCGCCGATCCGGAAGCCGTGGCCCATCTGCGATGGGGCGAGGCGCTGATTGCGGGCGGCGTCGCCGCCGTCCTCGCCCTGCTTTTTTCGCTCGCGGGCTACTATGGTGGCGACAGTTTCATCCTCGCTTCCACCGGCGCGCACCGAATCCATCATGCGGATGATCCGGAGCTGTTCAACGTCGTCGAAGAAATGTCCATCGCCGCGGGCATCCCCATGCCGCGCGTCTACCTGATCGATGATCCCGGCTTGAACGCTTTCGCCACGGGCCGCGATCCGCAACATGCGGCGGTGGCTATCACCACTGGTTTACGCCAGAAATTGACCCGCGATGAGCTGCAAGGCGTGATGGCCCATGAGATGTCACACATCCGCAATTACGACATTCGCTTGATGCTCCTCATGGCCGTGCTGGTGGGCACGGTCGTAATGCTCTCGCATCTTTTCTGGCAAATCCTCCGGAGCGGGGGCGGCCGCAGCAGAAGCAGAAGCAGCAGTAGCGACAGCAAAAGCGACGGCGGCGGATGGATCGTGCTAATCATCCTCGTCCTGGCCGTGCTGCTGGCGCTCATCGCTCCGTTATTGGCTCAAATCATCCAGTTCGCCGTCAGCCGTCAGCGCGAATACCTGGCCGACGCCTCCGCCGTGGAACTGACGCGCTATCCGCAGGGATTGGCCAATGCACTGCGGAAACTGCAAGGCGATGCCGCCGTGCTGAAAACAGCCAACGGCGGTACCGCGCATCTGTTCATCGCCAATCCGCTCAAGAAATTCCAGGATAAAGCCGAAAGCGCCCTCGCCAGCCACCCCCCGCTGAAGGACCGAATCGCGCGGCTGGAGGCGCTGGTGCATGTGAAATGAAAGGCGGCAACGAGCCTGTTTAGTCACTTTGTTGTGGAGGCTGTCCCTGATTGCCCTTCGGCTTCCCTTTCGATTTCACCTAAGCTGACCTCGCTTTCTGTGATCCCGGGCGCCGCCACTCCATTCCAGTAATGGAAATGATTGAGAGCGGCACTGGAGAACTTTTCAATGAAGGAAGGTTGTCGCTGGTGTTCGTGTTTCGGCTTAAAATGGCCATGCTGAATGGCCCAGTCGTAAGCGCCGATGTCAAGCGGGTATTCTGTCAAAGTTCCCGATAACGAGTATCTTTTTATCCATTCTTCAGCAGTCGATATATCGCGAAAAACTCCGGATGGGAGAGTTGATCTATCCCCACAGAATACCCATACTGATAAGCGCTCCGCCATTGAGTAACCTCTGGGACTGGAGTGATTTGTGTGACGACAGATTCACCACCGCATCGGCTTCTGCCACCCTTCCTTGAGCGCCGCTCGCTCCGCCCAGATCAGCCATTCGCCGTTCGTCCCCGCGATGCGCAATCGCGGTTCCTTGCACGTCTGCCCAAGCTGTGTCAGCGGGATGTCACTGCCCAGGCACGCCTGAAACGCCGTCGCCTTGTCCGGCCGCACCTCGACGACGAAACGCGTCGTCGATTCGGAGAACAGCAGTACGTCATCCGGCAGCGCGGCATCGCCGAGGCGGGTCACGTCGGCGCCGATGCCGCCAGCGAAAGCCATCTCCGCCACGGCCACAGGCAAGCCGCCTTCGCTCAGATCGTGACACGAACGCACCAGCCCGGACTGGGTCGCTTCGTGCAGCTTGCGGAAAAGTCGCGGGGCCAGCTCCAGGTCTGGCCGCGGCACTGCGCCGCCGGTTTGTCCGCGCACAAGATGATAGTGCGAACCGCCCATCTCATCCTTCGTCGCGCCGACAAGGAAAAGCACATTGCCCGGCTCTTTCAGGTCCATCGTCACACAGCGGCGCACGTCAGGGACGCGGCCTAGAGCGCTGATGAGCAGCGTCGGCGGAATGACGATGTTGCGGCCGCCGGCGTGGAATTCGTTGTTGAGACTGTCCTTGCCGCTGATGAACGGCATGTTGTAGGCCAGGGCGACATCGCGGCACGCTTCGGCAGCGCGCACCAGCGATCCCAATACTTCCGGACGATCCGTGTTGCCCCAGCAGAAATTGTCAAGTAGAGCGATCCGTGAAGGATCGGCGCCCACGGCAACGACGTTGCGCACGGCCTCATCGATGGCGGTCGCGGCCATCGCGTAGGGATCCGTGTCGCCGTAGTGCGGATTCAGCCCGCAGCCGATCGCCAGGCCGGTCCACTCGCCGAGCACCGGCATCACCACGGCGGCATCGCCGGGTCCGTCTTCGTGGATGCCGACGAGCGGCTTGACGACGCTACCGCCCTGGACCTCATGATCGTATTGGCGGATGATCCATTCCTTGCTGCACACGTTCGGCGAGGCGAGGATATTCAGGAGAATGTCGTTGTAATTGTCCGGGCGAGCGGGGTCGCGTAAGTGCCCCGAGAGATGAACACTCGGGGCGCTTACGCGACCCCGCTCGCCCGAATGCGCACTCGGGGCGCTTACGCGACCCCGCTCGCCATTCGCTCGCCAACTCGCCTGACGCACCACCGCCGGCCGGCCATTGTGCAAAAAGTGCAGATCAAGATCGGCCACTTGCTGCCCCTGGTACGATAAGCGCAGCCGGCCCGTCGCCTCGAAGCGGCCTAGCTCCGTTGCTTCCACGTCCTCGCTGGCGCACAGCTTCTGCAAACGCGGCCATTGCTCCGCCGGCACCGCCAACACCATGCGCTCCTGCGCCTCCGAAATCCAAATCTCGGTGTACGAGAGGCCAGCGTATTTCAAGGGCGCCTTGTCGAGCTGCACGCTGGCGCCTAGCCCCTCGGCCATCTCGCCGATGGCGGAGCTGAAACCGCCGGCGCCGCAATCGGTGATGGCGCGATACAAACCGGCATCGCGCGCTTGCAGCAACACATCGAGGAGCTTTTTCTCGGCGATGGCGTTGCCTATCTGCACCGCGCCACCGCTGACGCGCTCCGACTCAGAGGTCAATTGCACCGACGAAAACGTCGCGCCGTGGATGCCGTCGCGACCGGTGCGGCCGCCGACGGCGACGATTAGATCGCCGTCGCGCGCCTCCTTATGGCAGCGATCGGCGGGAATCAGGCCGACCGTGCCGCAGTAAACCAGCGGATTGCCCAGGTAGCGCTCGTCGAAGCAAACGGCGCCGTTGACGGTGGGAATGCCCATGCGGTTGCCGTAATCGCGCACACCGGCGACGACGCCTTTGAGCACCTTGAGCGGGTGCAAAACGCCCGCAGGCAGCGATTCCGGCCGCGTGTCCGGCGGAGCGAAACAAAACACGTCGGTATTACAGATGGGCTTCGCTCCCAGGCCAGTGCCGAGCGGATCGCGGATGACGCCGCCCAATCCCGTGTTCGCGCCGCCATACGGTTCGATCGCCGAGGGATGATTATGTGTCTCTACCTTGAAGCAAACATTGTATTTATCGTTGAATCGAACAACGCCAGCGTTATCGGCAAAAACGCTGACGCACCAGTCGGCGTCGCCGAGCCGGCGGCGGATCTCCTGGGTCGCGGCGAAAATCGTCTCTTTGAGGAGATTGTCATAGTGACGAACGTTGCCATCGGCGTCGGTGAAGTCGATGCGGCCTTTGAGCGTTTTGTGCGAGCAATGCTCCGACCACGTTTGCGCCAGAGTCTCCAATTCGGCATCCGTTGGATCGCGGCCCAGTTCGCGGAAATGCGCTTGGATGGTACGCATTTCGGCGAGGCTCAGTGACAATTGGCTATCACGGCTGAGTTTCTCCAGCTCCGCGTCCTCAAGATCGCGCAACGGCACGGTGACGAGCTGAAACTGATAGGGAGATCCAATGCTCAGATGCTCAAGCGCCAATGGTCCGGCGACGACTTGCTCGATGGCCTCGTTGGCGAGCACTTTGCGGAAGAGGACGGTTTCCGCCTCCGGCGGCAGCGGCGGGCCGAAATAGCGGCGGAAAGTGCGTACCTGATCGATGTGGATGTCGAGAGCGCGCGCCGCTTCAACGACGCTGAGAGCGGCCGGGTCCATGACGCCAGGCTTTAAGAGCACGGTAGCGAGATGGTCCGGGCGAGCCTGCTCGTTGAGCATGCCGACCCGGCCCGTCTCGATCAGGGAATCGACAAGCAATTCCTCCGCCACGAGCTGCGCCTGCGGCCGGGAAATTTCGCCCTCGATCAAGTAGCCGCGCGACGTCTCGGTGATCAACGCGGCGCCCCGGCGCGAGTGCGTGAGCAGATCGTGTTCCTCGGCGACACGGCGGCGTTCCCCATCATCACCCTTTGGCAGTATCTCTATCTCCCAAAGCATACTTTTTTGCTCCTTGGCAGCGCCGATCACGAAATCCACAATTGAAGGATGTAATTGCCGAGAAAGATGCCCAAAAACAATCCGCCGATCAAGAGACCGCTGACGGCCATAATCATATGTTGGCCGCGCGACCGCAACGCTGCCGCGGCATGCCCCGTGCCAATCACGGCCAGCAGCATCGCGGCAATAAATAACATCACCACCAACAAGGCCAGCAATGGATTATTTCTGAGCGCGGCGGCCACGAGGAGACAAAAGACTCCCAGGATGAAAACAGCCCAGGCGCCAAGCCCCAGCACCAACCCGGTCAACGCCTGACGGAAGTGGGCGCGTGCCTGTTCGGGCGTGGCCTCGCGGGAAGCCAGGGCGCGCTCGGCGCACGCAACGCACAAGATTTGATCGCGCCAGCGCGTGCGGCAGACCTCGCAGAAATAATTGCCGCAGCGGCCGCACGTTCCGACCGTCTCACGGCCGGCGTGAAGGGCGCAGGCACCTTCGCCTTCCCGCACGGGACGGCTAATCCGGCCCGCCGGCTCGTACAGCGGATCGCGACAATTGGGGCAGCGCGCACCGAGCCGTTCCCGGTCGTGAGGCAAGGGATAATCGCAGGAAGGACAGTGATTCATGGCTCAAGATCTCGAATTTATTGAACCGCCAAGTCGCCAAGAACGCCAAGAAAAGAAGAAGAAAACCATGGATAAAAAAACACAGAAATCTCTCGTTCGCGCTTTTCATCTGGGTGATCTGTGGTTGTTCTCTTTTTTCTTCTCTTTTCTTCCTTGGCGTTCTTGGCGCCTTGGCGGTTCCATTTTGTTGCCCCATTAGCTCTGCATTTGATGGGCGACGATGAACGTGCCGATGGCGAACGCCCAGACGATTCCCGTCAGACCCGCGACCGCCCCGGTCATGGCCAAGCCGCGGCCGCCCAGCGCCGGTTGCCGATCGATTTGCCGTAAGGCCAACCAGCCGAGGATCAATTCGCCGCCCGCGAAAAGCAGAGCGACGACGCAACAAGGAATCGCCACCGCGAGTCCCGCCTCGGTCAGCATGGTCGTGCCGATGGCGATGAAGCAGAGGATCAGGCTGACGAGCGTACTGACCAGCGCGAGGACGAACGCGACGACCGCCAGGGGCAGCAGCCGAGCGGGCCGGCTCATACCACCCAGGCGGAAATTCTTGCATGGACCGCACAATGTCTCCCCGTGCAAGGTAACAACGCAGGCCGAACAGAAGGAACAGTGGCAAGCCGCGCAGATCGCTTCCTTCGGTGCCTCGTCGTGGTTGAGGCAGTAGGCCGGATTGGGCCGGCGTCTCTCCCGCGAACGCCGGGGACGCAGGAACTCGGGTTCAGGCCGATCCTCACCCAGCGGAGGCCGGGGCACACGCGGTCGCGGCGGGGGCGGGGGTACCGGCCGTGCTTCTTCCGGCTCCGGCTCTTCCACCGTGCTTGACCACGGCACACGATTGCCCTGGCCGCACTCACAGAAAACCAGCGTGCCGGCCAGGTGCTCTCCTCGGCCATGACGTTTGCCGCATTGCTTGCAGGCGAACCAAATCATGTCTCGTTCTCCCGTCCTCCCGGCCGCTCGCTCAGGACGGCGGCCATTTGCAGGACGAATTTCTCGGCGCTCTCGTACTCATCGGGCGCCAGTTCCAGCCGCTGCTCGAAGAATTGCGCCGCCGCCTGAAAGAGCCGAGCACGTTCCATCACGCGCAACTGATCGCGGCGCAAACATAAATCGAGCAACGTCTGCTTCTGTTCGCGGTCGAGCTGGCTCAAGCGCTGGCGGAGCAGAGCCAGGCGCTGACGGTCCGCCTCGCCGCGCGCTTCGCCCAGGGCGAGGACCGGCCGAATGTTCCGCTCGACGTGAACGACGAGCGTATCGGCGGCCAAGTCGCCGAGCCGGCGATTCTCGCGGTTGCAGGCAGCCACGACGAAGCCCAGCAACCCCGGTCCCAACGGCACCGGCACCGGCAAGCTATCGACAACCCGCAACAAATTGCGAACCGCCGACTGAAAGAAATTCATCTCCGTACCGCGCCATTGTATAACACGAATGCCCAGGAGCGCCTTGCCCGGCGTCTGGCCGTGCCACAGCCACTCAAAAAACAGAAAATAACCCCACAAAACCACGAAGTTCCAGACGAGGAAAAGCGCGCTCCCCAAGCCGGGACGACCGACAATCAGCACGGAGCCGACCATCGCGCCCATGAAGTCCAATCCCACGATGACGAATAAATCGACCAGCCAGGCGAGGAAGCGCGAGCCAAGCCCAGCGACGCGGTAGCTGAAGGGGACTTTTTCGGTAGTGAGGACTTGATGACGAATCACGCCTTGCTCTCTCGCGCTTGCATCTGCAACAAATCATTCCGCGTAAATGGCCAGCAGTTGCTACTTGTCGATTTTCTGTTCCATCAGTTCATCGCCGTCAATGACAAGGTAGGAATAACCCTCTTTTTCGTGCTCGCGAAGCTGCTGCTTCGTTCGCTCCGAAGGCGTCAGGCGCAACGTATATACCTTTCCTTCGACAAGTTCCTTGGGATAGTCCGGACCACCGCCGGTGAGGGCACGCACGGTAATGCTCCTGGCTTTGAAATCTCCCTTGACCACTTCGACCACAGTAAAAGCATCGATAGCAGGCATTTCGAGAGCGTTACCAACCCGAATACATGGGCCTTTGGTTCGGTAGTATCTCGCCCGAAAGACAAAGCCTTCCTTCTCCTGCTTGAGTTGGTCAGCAACGATTGGTGAATCGGCCGATTCGATTTCCTTGTCTGCGGGTAGATCAATAGCGGCATCTTGATGGGAGGAACAGCCGGTGAGCAGAAACGAAACACCTGCGGAGAACGTCACCAGGAACATGAGTCGCATTATGCACCTCGGTTTCTCGCTGGCGGCGGTTTTCAATCTTCATGGAATCACTTCGACCATTCCCTAGGATATCAACTCGGCGCTAACCGATCACTCCGACCAACAGGAACAGCGTCAGACCGATTGCAAGGACCACCAATATACTTCGCAAAATGCCTGATCGATTAACCCAATGCTGAGCCGAGAGGGAGCCGCAAGTAAGTCCGAGAGCAGCGAACATCATCGCACACACGGCGCAGATATATAGAGCGACAGTCCGCTTCGATTCAGCTTCAGGCACCACCGTGATTAGCGAAACGAACATGCAGGTAAGGCCCAGCAAGCCGCACAAGTACCAACTTAGGAACTGGGAACTCACCAGACGACTCCTCCTGTTCTCCAGTTGGCACTGGTGTTCAGTCTCCATGAAATCAAATCACCCAGGAGGACGTTAAGTGCGTTTGCGGCGTTCAGCTTGCAATCGCTTGACAAAAGCGGCATGAGCGCTGCTAGCGAGACCTTGTTGCGCTACTTCGATGAGTCGAGCACTCTCGCGGGCCACAAGAGCAGCGTTGTCGATCCACAATCCGGGAAACACACGAGAGCGCGAAACGCCCTCGCGAGGCCGGATCATTTTCCCTGTGGCGAAATGGAACCAACACAGTTGCCGTTCCTCGATGGAGAACACAAGATATTCCTGCACTCCGGCCCGCTCGTAATCGTCGCGTTTCTGATTCAGGTCGATGGCACGCGAGCTGTAGGCGACCTCGGCGAGCAACTCCGGAGCGCCCACCAAGTATTCGTCTTCATCTACGTAGGACTGGCCGCCGTACTCGGGCAGGAGCCGCAGAGCGCTGTCGGGCTGCGGTTCGCTTTCCTCTCCGAGGATGACCGTGGCGTTGTCCGCACCTTCGACGCCGGGTGTGCCGGCTGCGTAGACAACAAATACGCCGCTCAGCAGCTGGGTATAGGAGCCGTGCGGATAGCGTAAAGGCGAAGCCATGTAGACCGTTCCTCCGATCAATTCAAAAATGATCCCCTCGGGACAGGCCAGGTAGCGTTTATGGAACTCCGGCTGCTTCATGCGATCGCCGTTCTCCAGCAGCGGCGCACCGTTACTCACTGGTATCGATCGACGAAGTGTGGATAGAGTACTCATGGCTTTAACTCTCCCTTCCAATTCATTCCTCATTCTCTCGCGCTGCCGTTCGGCCCCAGCCCAGCAGCAAGATATAGGCCAGGAACAGCAGACCGAACACGCCGGCGAAGGCCAACTTGAGTCCCTTGGTCAAAAACCAGTCCGGCGCCCGCGCCACGCCGGCCTCCAGACAGGCGGCCACGGCCAAAAGCGGCACACAGCCGAATAACAACAACACCGCTTGCTTGCCCTGGCGAGCCAGCTCCTCGCGGCGCGGCCACGGCCGGGCGTACAGAAATCCCTGCGCCAACACGAACCCCGCCGCCCCGCCGATGAGGCACGCGGGAATCTCCAGCACGCCATGCGGAAGAATGCCCGTGGCGAACGCCGTCAGCTGATGTGCCTCCACGAAGACCGCGGCTAAAACCCCCGTAAGGACGCCATTGTAAAACATCAACCAGGCCGTGCCGAGACCGAACGTGATGCCCAAAGCGAAGGCGAATAGGCTGACGCCAAGGTTGTGCGTGAACAGGAAACTGGAGAACTGGGTGAGCTGATCCGTGCTATAAACGCCGCCGGCGGTCTCGCTGTCCTCCGATGGCCGAATGGTGTGCGGCGGCAGCAGATAAGCCCGCGCCGCATCTTTATCGTACCAGGAGGCCAAATAACCGAAGACGGCGCCGGCCGCGAAGAGCAGCATCGCCAACAGAAAGTGTGGTAGATAACGGCGAAAGACTGCCGGATAACCCCAGAACAAATAACGTAGCAGGCCCAGGACATCGATGCGCGTCTTGCCGTAGATGGCGAGATAGGCACGGGCGACGAGGTCGTTCAAATAGCGCTCGGTCGCTTCGCCGCTGACGAAAGTCTGCGCCTGGTTCAGATCGGACGCCGCACGGCGGTAAAGCCGGCCAAACTCAATCGCTTGCTCGTCATCCAGCGACGATAGGCCACTACCCTCGACGTGTTGGAGGATTTCTTCCAAACGCTTCCAATCGGGACGACGCTGCTGGAGGAAGGTAGGGAGATCCATAAGCTTACTACTGAAAAAACCATTTCACCACGGAATACACGGAAAAGACGGAAAAAGACAAAAAGGACATAAGAAACAAATGACCAAACCGCTGGCACAGTGGCCTATCTCTGTTTTATTTTTGTGCTTCTTTCCGTGTATTCCGTGGTGAACTATTGTTTTCACATTTGCATGCCGGTTTTGAGTGCCAGGTAGCGGTTGACGGCATCGATGGTCAATTTCTCCGGCACGGTATCCACGACGAAAACGCCCTGACGTTCGAGGCTGCGCAACAGTTCCGTGCGTCCGTCGAGTAGATCGCGCGCCACCAACACATCATACAATTCGTCGGTATCTCGCGGCTGGCGCGCGGCCAATTGCTGTAACGGCACGTCGGCCACGGCCAAAGTCAGCGGCAGATGGAAGCGGCGCAGGAGCGCGGCGGCATCGAGATATTCGCGCGACACAACGTTATCGAGCAGGTCGGTGAACACCATCGTCAGAGCACGCTTGGGATGCTTGGCGATGAGGTGAGCGAACGCTTCGCGGTAATTGACATAACACAGCTCCGGTTTGACGCTATAAAGCGCTTGCAGGAAGCGCGCGTGCTGAGCGCGGCCCTTGGCCGGCGGCAGGTACAGGTGGACCGTGTGCGAGAAGACGAGCAGACCGAGGTTGTCCTGAAATGTCTGGCTGACGTGCGTCAGCATCAGCACGGCGTTGATGGCGTGATCGAGCTTCGTCAGCGTGCCGACGCGCGCGGCCATCATGCGGCCGATGTCCAGGCAAAAGATGATGTCCTGGCTATGTTCGCTCTCGAAGACGCTGGTGATCGGCTTGTTCCGCCGAGCCGTTGCCTTCCAGCTGACGTGGCGATAGTCGTCGTCGCGGGTGTAATCGCGGTAATGGCTGAATTCGCGCCCGGCCCCCGGCAAACGCTTGGCTCGATAGCCGCCGCTCCGCACCAGCGTGGTGCGAACCAACGCTTCGTAGCGCCGCACTTCGAGCAGGTTGGGATAAACCTGCACTTCCTCGGCGGCCGACAGCAGGCGATCGACGCAGGCCAATCCCAACGGGCCCCGGCAGCGCACGGCCACATCGCCAAAGGTGAAGTTGCCGCGCTCGGTGGGCAGCAGGCGATAGGTGAGCCGAGACCAGCCGCGTGCCGGCACTGCGGCATCGAGCAGCGGCGGCTCGGCGCGAAAAGCCGCCGGCGGTAAATCGCGCAGCAGCAATCGCACACGCCGCCGATTCTGGTTCTCGACAACCAGGACGACATCGTTATCCACGCCCAAGGAAAAGCGAGCGGGACGTTCACGTCGTACCCGCAATCGATTCGGCCGGCTCATGCGGCGCGCGAGAAGTGCATCGAGTCCCAACAGAAGGAAGACGCCGGCGTAGAAACCGCAGACCAGCCAGCGAAGGCCCTGCACCCACGCCTCCGCTTGCGAGAGTGGCAATAACGGCAGAATGTAACCGCCGAGCCAAAGAAGCAAGCCGGACAAAAGAAGCCAAACCGTCAACCGCGTTGGGATCATGTCTTTCAGTACAACAGAAATTCACCACGGAAAACACGGAAAACACGGAAAAGAATCAAAGAAGTCATTGCGACTCTGCCTTCGGAGTCTAGAATCAACCGTTAGTGTATCAGCCGAGGCTCAAGAGCAGGTTTATCTGGGAAGGTTCGAGGGGAAGATCTGGTAAGAGAAGGACAACAACGATGAAACGTTGCCTCGCCTTTGCGTTCATGGTTGTGTCGTCAGCCGGAGCCTTGGCCCAGAAACCTCACTCCCCCGCGCCAGCGCTCGCCATCACGCAAGTTTCCGTCATCGATGCCACCGGAGCGCCGGCG
>Ga0070738_10001901_pt1 | contig 36543 bp, 32 predicted proteins | sample Coa_R2_2_FD_66446 | JGI IMG/M metagenome (GOLD analysis project Ga0070738, IMG submission 66446) | Surface soil microbial communities from Centralia Pennsylvania, which are recovering from an underground coalmine fire - Coalmine... | ecosystem: Environmental > Terrestrial > Soil > Unclassified ...
CCGAGCCGCGCATCACAACAACTCCCGCAAGCTACCGAGATCAGTGAATCATCTTCTTCGGTCCGATACGACGACTTTTTCAACAACCTGCTAGAGCGATTTCCGTTCAGGTGGAACCGCGCCCGCACGGTTGTCCCTTCCATCGACCAAACGGGCGCGGTTCCACCTGAACGGAAATGCGCGCACGGGCGATATTTGTTGCAGCAGGCATATTCCGTCCGGCCGATTCCGGCCGGACGGAATATGTTCTAGGCGATTTCTTTCATCACCGCCCAGAGGTCGGCCTTGCGCTCGAAGCCGATGCCGGGGGCATCGGGCAGGGCGACGCGGCCGTCGACCACCGGGCAATCGTCGGCGAAGCCGCCGAACGGCGCGAAGACCTGCGGGTAGGATTCGTTGCCGCCGCATTGCAGGCCGACGGCGATGTTGAGCGCGAACTGGTGGCCGCCGTGCGGCACGCAGCGCCGTGGCGACCAGCCATTGGCCTTCAGCATCTCGATCGTGCGCAGGTACTCGACCAGGCCGTAGGAGAGCGCCGGATCGAACTGCAGGATGTCGCGGTCGGGCCGCAGGCCGCCATGGCGGATCAGGTTCCGCGCATCCTGCATGGAGAACAGGTTCTCGCCGGTCGCCAGAGGCTGGCTGTACTCGGTCGCGAGAGCCGCATGCGCCAGATAGTCGAGCGGATCGAGCGGCTCCTCGTACCAGCGCAGGCCGTAGCCCTGGATCGCCTTGCCGAACTCGATCGCCGTGGTGAGGTCGAACTTGCCGTTGACGTCGACCGCCAGCCGCTCGCCCGAGCCCACGATCTTCAGCACCGCCTCGATGCGCTTCAGGTCCTCGGCGAGCGGCACGCCGCCCACCTTCATCTTCACACACGAATAGCCGAGGCCGAGATAGTGCTTCATCTCGTCCTGCAGGCCCTCGAGGTCCTTGCCGGGATAGTAGTAGCCGCCCGCGGCATAGACCCACGCCTTGTCGTCGTACTTGCCGCCGTTGTAGCGGTCGCTGAGCAGCTTCCACAGCGGCACGCGCTTGGCCTTGGCCACGGCGTCCCACAGCGCCATGTCGAGCACGCCGACCGCGACCGAGCGCTCGCCATGGCCGCCCGGCTTCTCGTTGGCCATCATCGCTGTCCAGCACTTGATCGGATCGATCAGCCCCTCGCTGTCGAGTAGGGACTCGGGCCTGGCCTCCGACACGCGCTTGATGAAGCGCTCGTTCAAGAGCCCGTGCTGGGCATAGCGGCCGTTGGAGTTGAAGCCGTAGCCGACCACCGGCTTGCCTTCGACCTTCAGGTCGGTGACGACCGCCACCACCGACGCGGTCATCTGGCTGAAGTCGATATAGGCGTTGGCGATATTGGACCGGATCGGCGAAACGATGTCGCGGACGGCGACGATGCGCATGAGTGCTCCTGCTTAGGCGACGGACGGCCGCCGCATCTGGCGGCTGAGCAGCCACCAGGCGATGGCGGCGTTCAGCACGTTCCAGCCAATACCATTGATGAAGGCGCCCTGGTACGAGCCCGTGAGGTCGAACAGCTTGCCGCCCATCCAGCCGCCCAGCGCCATGCCGAGCACGGTCGAGGAGACGGTGAGGCCGACTCGGCTCGCCGCCTCTCGGGGCGGGAAATACTCGCGCACGATGATGGCGTAGGAGGGCACGATGCCGCCCTGGAACAGGCCGAACAGCGCCGACACGATGTAGAGCGACACGACGGAATCCGCCATCAGGTAGAGCAGCAGCGCGACGGCCTGCGCGGTCGAGCCGAGCAGCAGGGTCATCGCGCCGCCCACCCGGTCGGCCAGCCAGCCCGAGCCGATGCGGCTCACGATGCCGAAACCCAGCATCAGCGACAGCATCTCCGCGCCGGCTGCCACGCCGTAGCCTCGGTCGGCGCAGTAGGCGACGATGTGGACCTGCGGCATCGACATGGCGATGCAGCAGGAGAGGCCGGCCAGGATCAGCAGGGCCTGCAGGCCGTTGGGCGACAGGCCGAGCGACGAGAGCGAGCGCCGGGCGACGGCCACGGCGCCACCGGCCGCATGGTCGGGCGCGCGGCGCCGCAGGGTGAAGGCGAGCGGGACCATGACGACAACGCACAGCGCGCCCGCGGACAGATAGGTCGCGCGCCAGCCGTACCGGTGGATCATCAATTCGACGATCGGCGGCCACAGGGCGCCGGCGATGTAGTTGCCGGAGGCGGCGATGGCGACGGCGACGCCGCGGCGCTTCTCGAACCAGTGCGAGATGTCGGCGATCAGCGGCGCGAAGGTGGCGGCGGCGGAGAAGCCGACCAGCGTCTGCGCGGCGGCGAACATCAGCAGCGAAGTGGTCGTCGAGGCGAGGCCGAAGCCCGCACCGAGGCCGAGCGCGCTCACCACGGAGGCGACGACGATGCCGTGCCGATCGACCAGCCGGCCGACGAGCACGCCGCCCAGGAAGAAGCCGATCATGTTCATGGAATAGGCGAAGGCGATGTCGGCGCGGCTGACGCCGAGATCGCTCTGCACCGCAGGCATGGCCACCGCCAGCGCCCACATGCCGATGCCGCCCAGCGTGCTGAGCGTCACGCTGACGCCGAGGCGTCGCCAGGCATACGGGGAATCGATCACGCGGCGACACTCATGCGGCGATACTCAAGGGCAGGCGGCGGTTCTGGCGGATCAGCAGCCACCACACGATCGCGCCGTTCAGCAGGTTGAAGGCGATGCCGTTGAGGAAGGCCGCATGATAGGAGCCGGTGACGTCGAACAGCTTGCCGCCCAGCCAGCCGCCGCCGGCCATGCCGATGATGGTGGCGGAGATGGCGATGCCCATGCGGGCGCCTGCTTCCTTCGGCGGGAAATATTCCCGCACGATCACGCCGTAGCTCGGGATGATGCCGCCCTGGAACAGGCCGAACAGCGCCGACACGACGTAGAGCCCGGCCAGGCCGTCCGACACGAGATAGCCCAGCAGCGCCACCGCCTGCGCGGTCGAGCCGAGCAGCAGGGTCTTCAGCCCGCCGATCCGGTCGGCGATCCAGCCCGAGCCGAGCCGGCTCACGATGCCGAATGCCGTCATGATCGACAGCATCTCGGCGCCGCGCGCCGGTCCGTAACCGAGGTCGACGCAATAGGCCACGATATGGACCTGCGGCATCGACATGGCGACGCAGCAGCCGATGCCGGCGATGCCGAGCCAGATCTGCAAGCCGTTGGGGGAGAGGCCGAGGGCACGCGCCGAGTGCGGGGCGACGGCGTTCGCGCCGGCGGCGTGGACGGGCGAGCGCGGTCGCAGCACCAGGCAGGCCGGCAGCATGCCGACGGCGCAGATCGCTGCGACGGCGAAGTTGGTGGTGCGCCAGTCGTACTGCTGGGCCAGCACCTCGGTCAGCTTGGGCCATAGCGCGCCGCCCACATAGTTGCCCGAGGCGCAGATCGCCATGGCGAGCGCCCGGCGCCTGGCGAACCAGTGCGAGGTGTCGGCGACCAGCGGGATGAAGGCGGCCGCCGACCCGACGCCGATCAGCACGCCCTGGATCGCCGCGAACAGCCAGAGGTTCGGTGCCAGCGCGGCGAGCGCATAGCCGCCGGCGATCATGGCCGTCGCCACCAGCATGGTGACGAATGCGCCCTTGGCGTCGATCAGCCGGCCGAGCAGGATCGAGCCCGCGCCGAAGCCCAGCATGGTGGTGGTGTAGGAGAACGAGACGTCGGCGCGCGTCGCGGCGAACTCCGCCTGCAGGTTGGGGAAGATCACCACCACGCCCCACATGCCGACCGAGCCGAACGCACTCAGGGTCGCGCAGGCGGCCAGCCGCCACCAGGCGTACCGCGAATCGACGCTGTGCATGGGGATCAGCCGCCGGCGACGCCCTGCGTGTTGACGTACAGCGCGTAGAGCGAATGGCTGGCCGCCATGAACAAGCGGTTGCGATAGCGGCCGCCGAAGCAGACGTTGGCGCAGCGCTCCGGCAGGGTGATGTGGCCGATCGGCTTGCCCTCGGGATTGAAGATCCGCACGCCGTCGAGCTCGTCGTTGCCCATGCCCCAGCCGCACCACAGGTTGCCGTCGATGTCGACACGGAAGCCGTCGGGCGAACCGCCCTGGCCGGCATCGATCAGCACCTTGCCGTTGGCGAGCCTGGTGCCGTTGTCGACCACGTCATAGGCCACGATCGTGCGCCGCGGCTCGGCCCGCGAGGCCACGACATAGAGCTTCTTCTCGTCCGGCGAGAAGGCGAGGCCGTTGGGGCCCGGCACGTCATCGACCATCATCGCGAGCTTGCCGGTCGAGGTGTCGAGGCGATAGACGGCCGGCGTGTTCTCGCTCTCCGCCTTGTGGCCCTCGTAGTAGCCCAGGATGCCGAAGGTCGGATCGGTGAACCACACCGAGTGGTCGGACTTCACCACCACGTCGTTGGGCGAGTTGAGCGGCTTGCCGTTGTAGCTGTCGGCCAGCACGGTGATCGAGCCGTCATACTCGGTGCGCACGACCCGGCGCGCATCGTGCTCGCAGCCGATCAGCCGGCCCTGGCGATCGCGCGTGTGGCCGTTGGCGTTGTTCGACGGCTTGCGAAAGACCGTGACGTTCCCGGTCTCCTCGTCCCAGCGCAGGATGCGGTTGTTGGGGATGTCGCTCCACAGCACGCAGCGCTGATCGCCGATATAGACCGGCCCCTCGGACCAGCGGCAGCCGGTGTAGAGCCGCTCGACCGAGGCGAGCGGCAGGCGGTACTTGTTGAACGACGGATCGAGCACGCGCACCGCCGGATCGGGGTAACGCTCGTTGGGCTGCCACATCTTCCGTTTCCTCGCGTTTCTTAGTCGTCGGGCTTGATGTTGCCCGTCCGGATGACCTTACCCCAGACTTCCGAATCGCGCTTGATGAAGGCGACGTAGTCCTCGCGCGACAGAGTGGCCGGATGCAGGCCGTTGTCATCGTACTTTTTCTTGATCGCCTCATCGGCCAGCACCCGGCGCACCGTCTCGGCGAGCTTCGCCACGATCGGCTCCGGCGTGCCGTGCGGTGCATCGAGCCCGTACCAGTTCCACGCCGCGTAGCCCTGCACGGCCTCACCGAGCGTGGGAACATCGGGCAGCACCGGCCAGCGCTCCTCCGACGTCACCGCCATCGCGCGCGCCTTGCCGCCCTTGATGATGCTGAGCGTCGCCGGATCGCCGAAATAGGCGTCGACCACGCCCGCCGACAGATCGTTCAGCGCCGGTCCGGTGCCGCGATACGGCACGTGTGTCATCTTCAGTCCGGACATCTGCACGAACAGCTCGCCGGCCAGATGCTGGCTCGTGCCGATGCCGCCCGAGGCCCAGCGAATCTCGGTCTTCTTCGCCAGCGCCATGAACTCCGGCAGGGTCCGCGCAGCCAAGTCGTTGCGCACGGCCAAGATCAGCGGCATGCGCACCAGCCGCGTGATGTGCGCGAAGGCCATCGGGTCGAACGGCAGCTTGTCGCCGCGCAAGTGCGGGCCGGCGCTCATGCTGCTGACGCCGGTGACGGCCAGCGTGCAGCCGTCGGGCGCCGCATGCGACATCGCCTCGATGCCGATCAGCCCTCCAGCACCGCCCTTGTTCTCGATGACGATGGTCTGGCCGAGTTCCCGGGCCAGCGGCTCCATCAACAGCCGCGCCGTCAGGTCGACACCGCCGCCGGGCGGGTACGGCACGATCAGCCGGATCGGCCGCGTCGGATAGGCCGGCTCGGCGCGCGCGACGGCAGGCAGCACAACGGCGCCTGTGAGCAGGCTGCGACGGGTGATCGTCACGAAGGGGCTCCTACAGCGCGACCTTGCGGAACACCTCGATGAAGCGCTCGACGTCCTGCTCGTCGTTGTAGACGTGCGGGCTGATGCGCAGCCGGCCCAGCCGCGGCGCGGCGTGCACGTTTTCGGCCGCGAGGCGCTTGGGCAGGTCGGCCGGCATGCCCTGGGGGAAGCTGACGCAAAGGATGTGCGGCGCACGCACCTTGGGATCGAGCACGCCGACGCCGAGATTGCCGAGCCCATCGGCCAGCTTGCCGGTCAGCATGGAGAGCCGCTCGACGATCGCGTCGTTGCCCCAGCCGGCCATCATCTCCATGCCGATCGCCGCCATCTCCATGCTGATGAAGTGGTCCCGCTCGCCCATGTCATAGCGCCGCGCATCCTCGCGATAGGACGTGTCGCGGAAGTAGATCGTGTCCTCGGCATTGACGGCCTTGCGCGCCGCCGCGGTCTGCTCGAGCGGCACGCCGTGCTGATGGCGCTTGGCGACGTACAGGAAGGCGCGGCCGTAGGGACCGAGCACCCACTTGTAGGTCGGGAAGATCAGGAAGTCGGGATCGAGCGTCTTGACGTCGATGTGCCGGACGCCCGCATCGTGCGTGGCGTCGATCAGGAACGCGGCACCCTGCTTCCTGAGCGCGGCCCGGACGCGCGGCAGGTCGATCGCGCCGCCATCGGACCAGTGCACCGAGGAGATCGACGCCAGCGAGACCGGCGGTGCGCCCGCCCGTTCGATCGCCGCCAGCACGGCCGAGGTCCAGTCGCCGTCGCTCGGCTGCTTCACCGTGTCGACCACGAACCCGCCAGGCTTGGCCCGGGAATGCCATTCCAGCACGGGCGAGGTGTGGTCGTTTTCGAGCACGATCACGCGAGTTCCGCGCGGCAGCTGCAGCACCTTGCCCGCAGTCGAAACGCCGTAACCGACTGAGGAGATGAGAGCCACATCGTCCGGCTCGGCGCCGATCAGCGCGGCGGCCGCCTTGCGCGTCCGTTCGTACTGTTCGCGCTGGAAGCCGTCGGGCAGCTTCCACGGCTGGCCCTTGCGGCTCATCGCGGCGCGCCCGGCCTCCTGCGACGCGAGCGGCAGGGGGCTCCAGGCCGCGGCATTCATGAAACAGACATCGCGCGGCATGTCGAACAGGGCGCGTTGCGAGGGCAGCATGACAACTCCTTTGCTGCCGGAAGCTTATCAGCAAGTTTTCTGCCGCGGCGCATGAGAAGCTCTCGTGCGGGCGATTACCTCGGGTGTAATTGAGAGCCCATATGAAGGGGACCAAGTTGCCCTCATCACCTCTAGGAGGAGGGAAAGATGAGCTACCAGTCCCGCGACCGCTTGCTCGGCGCCTCCGACCTCTATGTCTCGCCGGCAGGCCCTTCGGGCTGGCGCCAGCGCCTCGCCCTCACGTTTGCCGTGTGGCGCCAGCGCCGCGAGATGCGCCGGGCTCTGATGCAGATGGATGCGCGCAGCCTGCGCGATACCGGCATCTCCCCGGCGGCCGCGGCCTACGAATCGGGCAAGCCGTTCTGGGAGAGAATGGGAGATCTGCGCTGATCCAGGCCGGCTTTAACGGGCCGGAAAGGCAACCCCTGTGACATTCGTGCGTTAGTCTCCCGCGCATGCGGGGTAGACCCGTCGTGTCAGTGAAACTACGCGCAGGGGGCCCCGCTGCATGACACCACCGGATCTGGACCGGAAATCCGCGTTGTTCCTCGATCTCGACGGTACTTTGCTCGAGATCGCGGCAACTCCGGAATCGGTCGTGGTGCCACCGGCGCTGCCGGGCCTGCTGGCCCATCTCCATGAACAGCTGGACGGTGCGGTTGCGATCGTGAGCGGCCGGCCACTGCACCAGATCGACAGCCTGCTGGCGCCGTTCCATCCGGCGGCGGCCGGCGAGCACGGCGTCTCCCTGCGCTTCGGCGACGGCACGCTGGAGGAAATGCCGGTCGGCATCGCGATTCCCGAGGAGTGGCGGGCCAAGCTCGCCAAGGCGATCGAACCCTGGCCCGGCGTGCGGATCGAGACCAAGCCGCACGGCCTTGCGGTCCACTATCGGCTCGCACCCGAGCGGGAGGCCGAGGTTTGGGAGCTGGTACGTTCGCTGGTACCGGCCGACCATCCCTGGTTCCGGCTGATCCCGGCCCGCGAGGCGGTCGAGCTCGGGCTGCGCGCGGCGTCCAAGGGCGATGCCGTCGAGCGGCTGATGGCGCATGCGCCGTTCCATGGCCGCCGGCCGATCTTCATCGGCGACGATTTCACCGACGAGGCCGGCATGAGCATGGCGCGCCGCTTCGGCGGGATGGGCCTGCGCGTGGCCGAGGTGTTCGGCGGCGACCCGGCCAATGTCCGCGCCTGGCTGACGCACGGCACGCAGCATCTCGGAAGCGAGCTGTCGTCGCCGGGGACCGCCGCATGAGCACCCTTGAGCTCGGCGTCATCGGCAACTGCGCGATCGCGAGCTTGGTCAATCGCCTGGGCCGCCACGTCTGGCACGGCTTCGGCCGACTGGACGGCGATCCGATCTTCAATGCGCTGCTGGGCGGCACCGAGCCCGCGAGCGGCTTCATGGAGGCGGACGTCGCCGGCGCGAAGGAAGGCCGCCAGCGCTACCTGCCCAACACCGCCATCCTCGAGACGATCGTCGAGGGCACGAGCGGCACTGTGCGTCTGCTCGACTTCGCGCCGCGCTTCCGCCGCTTCGGTCGCATGTTCCGCCCGCCCATGCTGGTGCGCCGGCTGGAGCCGATCGCCGGCCGTCCCCGCGTGACGATCCGGTTGCGGCCGACCTTCAACTACGGCTCGCTGAAGCCGGCGATCACCAGCGGCAGCAACCACGCGCGCTTCGTCGGCGATACGGCGGCGATCCGGCTCACCACCGACGGTTCGGTCACGCACGTTCTGCACGAGACCGAATTTACGCTGGATCGGCCGATGACGATGTTCGTGGGCGCCGACGAGAGCCTGACCGAGAACCCCGATTCGCTGGGCCGCACCTTCCTCGCGGAGACGGAGGACTACTGGCACACCTGGGTGCGCGACCTGAACATCCCGTTCGACTGGCAGGCGGCGGTGATCCGCGCGGCGATCACCCTCAAGCTCTGCAGCTTCGAGGACACGGGCGCGGTGTTGGCGGCGCTGACGACGTCGGTGCCGGAGGCGGCCGGCACGCCGCGCACCTGGGACTATCGCTTCTCCTGGCTGCGCGATTCGTTCTTCACCGTGACCGCGCTCAATCGCCTGTCGGCGACACGGACGATGGAAGGGTTCGTGCGGTTCATCGTCGACATCGTCGAAGCCGGCTCCTCGCGCGGCGAACCCGAGGATATCGCGCCGCTGTTCCCGATCGCGCCCGGCACGGCCACGGAGGAGAAGCTGATCGATTCGCTGCCGGGCTATCGCGGCTACGGTCCCGTGCGCATCGGCAACGCCGCTGCCATCCAGCGCCAGAACGACACCTACGGGTCGATGGTGATGACGGCAGCGCAGATGTTCTGGGACGAGCGCCTGCCGCGGCACGGCGATATCGAGCTCTACCGACAGCTGTGCGTGGTGGGCAACGAGGCCCACAAGGTGGCGTTGACTCCGGATGCGGGCCTTTGGGAATACCGCGAGCGCGAGGAGGTGCACACCTTCTCGGCGGCCATGTGCTGGGCGGCGCAGCACAGGCTTGGCATGATCGCCCGGCGGGTCGGCGTCGATTCCGAATCGCGCGAATGGCTGGGCCGCGCCGGCGTGCTGCGGCAGGAGATCCTGAAGCGCGCGACGATGGCCGACGGCGGCTGGCTGTCGGGCGTGCTCGACCGCGAGATGGCCGACGCCTCGAGCCTGGTGCTGCCCGAGATCGGCCTGCTGCCGTCGGACGACCCGCGGTTTCACGCGACGCTCGACATGGTCGGCAAGCGCCTGATGAAGAACGGCTTCCTGATGCGCTACGTCGAGGCCGACGATTTCGGCAAGCCGTCGAATGCCTTTCTGTTGTGTACGTTCTGGTACATCGACGCGCTGGCGAGTGTCGGCCGGCGTTCTGAAGCACTCGAACTCTTCAACAACGTGCTCGGGCGGCGCAACCATGTCGGGTTGCTTTCGGAGGACATCGATCCCAGGACCGGCGAGCTGTGGGGCAACTTCCCGCAGACCTACAGCCAGGTCGGCCTGATCCTGTCCGCGATGCGCCTGTCGCGCAGCTGGGAGGAAGGCCTATGGCACGCCTCGTGATCGTCTCCAACCGCGTGCCGATTCCCAAGGCGCGCGGGGCTTCGGCGGGCGGCCTTGCGGTTGCGCTGCGCGACCTGCTGACGCCTGGCACGATGTGGTTCGGCTGGAGCGGACGGCTCGCCTCGGAGCCGGCGATCGAGCCGGCAATCGTCGAGGCGCGCGGCGTCACCTACGCCACGATCGATCTCACCTCGGAAGCCTATCGCGGCTTCTATGTCGGCTTCTCCAACGGGGCGCTGTGGCCGCTGCTGCACTTCCGGCTCGGACTGATGCATTTCCGGCGCGAGGACTACGAGGCGTACCTCTCGGTCAACCAGAGCTTCGCCACCTCGCTGGCGACGGTGCTGCAGCCCGACGACACGCTGTGGGCGCACGACTATCACATGATCCCACTCGGCCGCATGCTGCGCCAGCAGGGTTTCAAGGGCCCGCTCGGCTTCTTCCTGCACATCCCGTTCGCGCCGCCGTCGATGATGGAGGCGCTGCCGGTCGCGCGCGAGCTGATCGCCGACCTCTGCGCCTTCGACCTGGTCGGCTTCCAGACCGAGGAGCATGCGCGCGACTTCCGCGACTGCGCGCAGCGCATGCTCGGCGCCACGGTGCAGGGCGAATGGGTGCGGCTGAACGGCCGCTCGATGCGGGTCTTCGCCGATCCGATCGGCATCGATGCCGAATCGTTCCGCCAGGACGCGGTGCGCGCGGTCAACGACAAGCTGGTGCAGCGGGTCGCCGGCAGCCTGGCCGGCCGCGCCCTGGCGATCGGCGTCGACCGCATGGACTACTCCAAGGGCCTGCCGCAGCGCTTCGAGGCGCTGGCGCGGCTGCTGGAGAAGCATCCCGAGCATCGCCGCCGCGTCCACTTCCTGCAGATCTGCCCGCGCTCGCGCGAGGAGGTCGACGAGTACCGCAAGCTGCGCGCCGAGCTCGACCGCCTGACCGGCCGGGTCAACGGCCGCTTCTCCGAGTTCGACTGGACGCCGCTGCGCTATTCCACGCGCGCCGCCCCGCGCACGACCCTGGCGGGCCTCTACCGCATCGGCCGCATCGGCGTGGTGACGCCGCTGCGCGACGGCATGAACCTGGTCGCCAAGGAATTCATCGCGGCGCAGGACGGCGAGGATCCGGGCGTGCTGATCCTGTCGAAGTTCGCCGGCGCGGCGCACGAGCTCCCCGAGGCGCTGATCGTCAATCCATTCGATCCCGACGCGATCGCCGACGCCATGCACCTCGCCCTCACCATGCCGGCGCCGGAGCGCAAGGACCGCCACAGCGCGCTGGTCGAGAAGGTGTTTCGCACCACCGCCCATGTCTACTGCCAGCGCTTCATCGAGGCGCTGAGCCAGGTGAAGGCCAGCTCGGTGCCACGCGCGGCCGCCTAGTCCACGAGCGCAAAGGCGGCGGGATAGACGACGCGGCCGCTTTGCCCGCCCAGGGCACCGGGCCGCAATGCCAGCGCCATGAAGGCATCGCCCGGAATACGGCGCCTGCAGGTGGCGCGCCAGCACGGTCGAGAAGCCGAAGCGCTGATAGTAGCGTGGATGGCCGAGCATGAGCGCGCTGAACAGGATGTGGCCGATCACGCGTGCGCCGTTCAGCGCGACCAGCTCGATCGTCTCCTGTATTGCGGAGTGCCTGGATCAGTCGCGCCTCGCCGGCCGTGCCGAACGCGATGTCGTTGATCCGCGTGATCTCGGCATCGTCGGCCGGTGCGCGCGGGCGGATCACCACATCGTCTTGGCGGCGCGGCCCGGCCATTCGCGGTCGTAGGTGGCTCCGCCGACACGGTTGTCGCTCAGCGCCGCGAGGATCTCGCCCGCGCTGGGCAGGCTGCGCGGATCGACGTGGCGTTCGGGATTCCACAGCTCCGACCTCACCAGCGCGCGGGCGCACTGGAAGTAGACGGTGTCGACGGTGATCACCGTCACCGAGCGCGGCGCCTTGTCCTCGACCGCAAAGGACTCGAGCAGGTCGGGATCGACGCTCAAATGCGCCCGGCCGTTGACCCTGAGCGTGTTGCCGACCCCCGGGACCAGGAACAACAGCCCGACCCGCGGATCGCGCACGATGTTGCGCAGCGAGTCGACGCGATTGTTGCCACGCCGGTCGGGCAGCATCAGCGTCTTGTCGTCGTGGATGCGCACGAAGCCCGGCTTGTCGCCGCGCGGCGAGCAGTCGAGCCCCTCAGGCCCCGAGGTCGCCAGCGCCATGAACGGCGACGCCTCGATGTAGGCGCGATAGTGCGGCGTCAGCCAGTCGACTTCCTTGACGGTCGAGGCCTCGTTCGGGATGCCGTAGAGCGCTTCGAGTTCGGTAACGCTCGTGATCACGTGGGGCATTGATCGTTCGCTCATTTCAATGAAGCCCGAAACGTCAGGGGTTCAAGCGTCAATAACGGCTCCAGCGGCGGCTTCAAAGCGAATAGCCGCGGCGTCTTGGAGAAATCGTATAGACGATACAAACGAAAAACGTCCGGCCGCTCTTTCGCAACTTCGTTCTCATTGCGGGTGAGATAGAACGGCGTCGCGTTGCCGCCTCTCGTGGTTTTCACCTCGATCCATCGCTCGCTGCCGTCTTCCTCGTACGAACGTATGTCGTAGCCGAGACCGTCGCCGTCCGTCTCTGAGACCCACCTGACCTTCCTCGCGAGATCGCGCCGTCCGAGATCGAACAGCTTCCTCTGCTCGAATTCGAAGACATGCTGCTCCCCGGCATGTCCGAGTGTCCGGTTCATTTGATCGCGTAAGGCCGGATCGAACTTTCGCGCGATGCGCTCATAAGCTCGCTTCGCCGTCGCACTCATCGGTGGTGGGGCCGGCGGAGGTTCGACGAAGAGCAACGCAGGATCCGAAAGGCCGGCCGAAGGCGGCAATGCATAGGGGACAGGATCCGGCTGCGTCTTAAGAAAGCGCCAGATCGCGTCGGCAATCGCACCTTGAAAGTTCCAAGCCGGCTTGTAGCCGTTGATCCGCGGCAGCCCGAGCTGGGTCAGAACCGCGGAGATGTTCTGATGCTTGAACTCGATGGACCCGTCGCTGCGATGAATGTCCGCCATTAGCGCTTTGCGATGCGCCGTCTTGTTGTAGGGCTGACGAGCTTGCTCGGCCCGCAACATTTCAAAGTAGTCGGCAACGATCGCGTCGAGCTCCGCGGTCGACCAATCAGTGCCGGTTACTTCGTCTGCCACGGTTATCCGCGCTGCCTGTTCATTTGCCCGTCATGATCCGGGTCAACAACGCCATCAGCACGTCGGGGCATGTGATGTGCGGGTTATGGCTCGCCTCGATCTCGTGATAGCTCCAGCCGGGCTCGCTGCGGGCGCGGTCGGCGAACTGGCGGAACACGTCGCCGGGTGCGTTCTTCTTCGCGTAAACGTAGTGGCGCGGCGGCGTGCTCCTACGCGTGAGCTGGAGCTTCTGCTCGAACGTCTTGATCGGCTGCGGCCGGCGGCGAGGTCCTGTCCAGGCAAGATCCTCGGGCGAGGTGTCGGCCGGCGCCTGTATCGGAGGGATCCTCCAGCCATCGCCCTCCTTGGCAGCGCCGGCGCGCATCCTCGCCTCGGTCTCGGGACCGACCAGGTCGAACAGGCTCTGGCCGTTCCTGGGCGCGAAGGCGTCGAGATAGATCATCCTGCCGATTCGGTCGGCCGCCTGGTCCGCGACGCCGGTCGCGACCATGCCGCCGTAGGAATGGCCGATCAGGGTGACGTCGCGCAGGTCCTCGAACTCGAGCACCGACAGGACATCGTTGATGTGCGTCGTGAGATCGATGTCCGGCCGCGCCAGATGCGCCCGCTCGCCCAGGCCGGTGTAAGTAGGCGAAAAAAACTCAATGCTCGCGGCCCGGAACAGCGGCCGCATCTTCTTCCAGCCCCATGCGGCCGACCAGGCGCCATGCGCCAAAACGACAGGTGCCATGTACGCTCCCCCTGCTGGCGGGGCCTCTGGACGGGTGCTATTAGGAAGCACTCGCAAATGACCACCGCATCCACCCTGACCAGGACGACCATACCACTCGGCGATGCCCCTGTGGGCTTCCGCGGTCGCATCACTGCACTCGACATGACGCGCGCCCCGGCGGCCGGCCTGCCGGCGCCGGAGCTGGAGCGCCGCCTGCTCGAGCTGGGCTTCGTCGAGGGCGCGTCGGTCGAGCTGCTGCATCAGGGCCTGTTCGGTGGCGACCCGATCGCCGTGCGCGTGGCCGCCACGACCATAGCGCTGCGCCGACGGGAGGCCATGGCGGTGGTGGTCTCGGAGCAGGACCCACAGCCGTGAACGTCGCCGTCGACCTCGCTCCCGTCGTCGCGCTGGTCGGTAACCCGAATTGCGGCAAGACCGCCCTGTTCAATGCCCTGACCGGCAGCCGACAGAAGGTCGCGAACTACCCCGGCGTCACGGTCGAGAAGAAGACCGGCCGCGTGGTCACGCCGGCCGGCCGCACGCTCGACATCGTCGACCTGCCCGGCACCTATTCCCTGCGCGCCCGCTCGCCGGACGAGGAAATCACGCGCGATGCGGTGCTGGGCAAGCTCGCGACCGAGCGCGCGCCCGATCTGATCGTCTGCGTCGCCGATGCCTCCAACCTGCGCCTGGCGCTCAGGCTCGCGCTCGAGTTGAAGCATGTCGGCCGGCCCGTGCTGATGTCCCTGAACATGATGGACATCGCCAAGAAGCGCGGCATCGATATCGACCTCGAGGCGCTGTCGCGCGAGCTCGGCATCCCGGTCGTGGCTTCGGTCGCGGTGCGCCGCGGCGGCATCGACCGGCTGATGCAGGCGCTCGACGAGCGCATCGGCCAGCTTCCCGCGGCAGGCGCGGCCGATTGGCGCGCGCCCGACGCGGCGGCGCTGCGCGATGCCCAGCGCGAGGCCGACCGCGTGCTCCGCGTGACGATCCGCAATGCCGGCCGGCTCGATCCGGGCACGGCCAAGGCCGACAAGCTGCTGCTGCACCCGGTCGGCGGGCTGATCATCCTGCTCGCCATCCTGTTCGTGATGTTCCAGGCGGTGTTCGCCTGGGCCAAGCCGGTGATGGACCTGATCTCCGACGGCTTCACCTGGCTGGGCGTGCTGGCCGCGTCCCTGCCGCTGCCCGAGATCGTCCGCAGCTTCCTCAAGGACGGGCTGATCTCCGGCGTGGGCAGCGTGATCGTCTTCCTGCCGCAGATCGTGATTTTGTTCTTGTTCATCCTGCTGCTCGAGGACCTGGGCTACATGGCCCGCGCGGCGTTCCTGATGGACCGCATCATGGGCGGTGCGGGGCTGCATGGCCGCGCCTTCATCCCGCTGCTCTCCTCCTTCGCCTGCGCCATCCCCGGCATCATGGCGACGCGCGTGATCGACGACCGGCGCGACCGGCTGACGACGATCCTGGTGGCGCCGCTGATGACCTGCTCGGCCCGCATCCCTGTCTACACGCTGATCATCTCCGCCTTCATTCCGGACAGGCAGGTCTGGGGCTTCGTCGGCCTGCAGGGGCTGGTGATGTTCGGCCTCTACGCCGCCGGCATCGCCGGCGCGCTCGGCGTATCGTTCGTCGCCAAGCGCTTTTTCTGGCGCACCTCGGCCGGCGAGCCGTTCATGCTCGAGTTGCCGGACTACAAGATCCCGCAGGTCCGCAGCTTGGCGATCGGCGTCGGCAACCGGGCGCTGGCGTTCCTCAAGCGGGCCGGCACGACCATCCTGTCGATGATGATCCTGATCTGGGCGCTCGCCTCCTTCCCACCGCCGCCGGAGGGTGCGACCGATCCCGCGATCAACTACAGCCTCGCCGCGAAGATCGGCCATGCCATCGAGCCCGCGACCAAGCCGCTGGGCTTCAACTGGCAGATCAACGTCGCGCTGATTCCCGGCATGGCGGCGCGCGAGGTCGCGGTCGGCGCGCTCGGCACCATCTATGCCGTCGGCTCGGGCGAGGACTCCGAGGAGAAGATCGGCAAGGCGCTGGCGGGACAGTGGTCGCTCGCCACGGCGCTGGCGCTGCTCGCCTGGTACGTGTTCGCGCCGCAATGCGCCTCGACGCTCGCCGTGATCCGCCGCGAGACGGGCGGCTGGCGCTGGATGGCCGTCACCTTCTTCTACATGCTGGCGCTCGCCTATGCTGCGGCCTTCGCCACCTTCCAGATCGCCCGCGCCGCCGGCGCAGGCTAGTCCGGCTTCAGGTCGAAGAGCTGGATCGGCCATCTGCCCGCCGGTGACGTCGACAGCCACTCCGAAGGCGCGACCAGCTTGCCGTTGTCGCGTACCCAGCGTGTGATGGGGTTCGGTCGGGTCAGCCCGCCGAGCAATGCGTAGCGCACCTCGCCGCGCCTCACCTTTTCGGCGAACGCCTCGACGGTGAGGATCGGCTCGTTGCCGAAGAATCCGCCGAACGCCATCGCCGGCAGGCCGGTGCGCGCGATCACCGGCGCGGCCAGGATCGTGGTCGGCGCGGCGACGATGAAGCGCGCACCATCGCGATGCTCGGTCAGGAAATCGAGCAGCTTGGGGTCGCTGCTGAGCGCCACGTAGTTGCGCGACAGCACTGGTCCGCGGCCATCATCGAGGCCGAGCCAGCGCGCCAGGCTCGCTGACGGCAAGGTAAGGTTGCCCGGCGAGAAGAGGGCGCTGAGCGCCCACGCCGCGGGCAGGACCAGCAGGGCCGCGCCGCCGACCAGCGCCGGCGGGCGCTTGCCGCGGACCAGCGTGAAGAGCGCAACAAGGATCGCGACTGCCGGCGCGGCCAGCCAGGGCGACATCCAGCCGAGCGATTCGCCCGCGAGATAGAGCTGCCAGGCCGCGCACAGGCCGAGCCCGATCGCGAGCCAGCCGGGACCGCGGCGCCACAGCCGGATCGCCCCCAGCCCGGCCAGTGCGGCGACGGGCGGGCCGAGCGTCGAGAGATAATAGAGATGGAAGATGCCGCCGGCGGTGCTGAACACGATGCCGTAGGTGAACAGCCAGACGCCCCACAGCACGAGCGAGGCATCGATGCGGTCACGATGGCGCACCAGGAACAGGCCGATCAGGCTGAGCGGCAGCAGCCAGGCGAACTGCGTCGCCAGACGCGGCGTGGCCAGCCGCAGGGCGCCCACCGGCACGGCATCGTACAGCTCGAACGGCAGCGCCGGCACCGCCCGCGGCTCAGCCGGTGGAGCGAGTACAAACCGCTCGAGGCCGTTGTGGGCGACGGCCAGCTCCAGCATGGAATTGCTCTGCGTGCTGCCGGCATAGGGCCGACGGTCGCGCGGCGTCAGGTCGAAAGCGACCGACCAGGAGAGCGACACGATGGCCAACGTCACGGCAGCCGCCGCCATCCATTCGAGGCGGCGCCGCAGCGTGAGCGTCCCGGCGGCCCACCAGCCGACCAGTAGCGCGGGGCCGCAGACGAGCGCGGCCAGCATCTTGACATTGAAGGCGACGCCCAGCAGCGCCATCGCGAGGACCAGCGACCCGCCGCGGCCGCGCAAGGCCGCCCAGGCGGCGAGCAGCAGGAAGAGGATCAGCCACGAATCGGTATTGTTGGAGCGGTCGATCGCGACCGCGACCGGCATCAGGGCCAGCAGCAGGGCTGCGATGGTTCCGGCGGCGATTCCGAACGGCCGGCGGACCAGTCGGTAGAGCAGCGCCACCGAGCCGACGCCGGCCAAGGCCTGCGGCAGATGGATCGTCCAGCCGCTGAAGCCCAGCAGCTTGGCGAAGGCGGCCTGGATCCAGAAGGCGACCGGCGGCTTGTCGAGCGAGAGGAAGCCGGCGGGATCGAACGCGTTGTAGAACAGTAGCGCGCCGCCCTGCAGGCCGCTGCGCACGCCGGCCGCATAGTACTCCGTGCCGAAGCCGTTGGCTTCCAGCCGCCACAGGCGCAGGACAGCCGCCAGCATCAGGACACTGCCGATGCAGAGGGCGTCTAATCGCTTGCGGTCGGGGCCGGCCATTCCTCCCCTGCGATTACGTGAGGAGCGGGCGAAACATCCCGTGCATTACACGTGTATCGGTCCCTTGAACACGAAGAAGGCGCCCAGGGCGATGAAGGCGAAGCCGACGGCGTGGTTCACCGTCAGGCGCTCGCCGAGATAGAAGACTGCGAAGGCGGCGAACACGATCAGCGTGATCACCTCCTGCATGGTCTTGAGCTCGGCCGGGCTGTAGGCCTGCACGCCCCAGCGGTTGGCCGGCACCGCGAAGCAGTACTCGATGAAGGCGATGCTCCAGCTCACCAGGATCACCATCCAGAGCGGCCGGTCGGTGAACTTCAGGTGCCCATACCAGGCGAAGGTCATGAACACGTTGGAGCACAACAGCAGGACGATCGGAGCGATCGAGGGGGGAAGCCAGCTCACGTTGCTCTCTCCTATTCTGCCTTGATGCCGAGCTTCTTGATCAGCGGCACGACCACCCTGTCCTCCTTGTCGAGCAGGGCGGCGAGCTCCTCGGGGGTGCTGGGCCTGGCCTCGGCGGTGAGGTCGGCGAATTTCTTCACCACCACCGGATCGGTCATGACCTTGACCATCGCCGCGTTGAGCTTCTTCAGCACCTCCGGCGGCATCTTTGCGGGCCCGAACAGGCCCGTGTAGGTCGCGTAGGTGAAGTCCTCGAGGCCCTTGATGCCGAGCTCCTTGACCGTCGGCACGTCCGGCAGCTCGGCCAGGCGCTTGTCTGCCGTCACCGCCAGGGCGCGCAGCTTGCCGGCCTTGATGTGCGGCAGGGCACTGTTCACCTGGTCGATCTGCGCCGGCACCTGGCCTGCGATCACGTCGATCGAGGCCTGGCCCGAGCCCTTGTAGTGGACCAGCGTGTACTGCGCGCCGCTTCCCGCGCTCAGCAGCACCTCGATGATGTGGTTGGTCGTGCCGACGCCTGAATCCGCGATGCTCAGCGCGTTGGGCTTGTCGATGCCGGCCCTGATGAAATCGGCGAAGCTCTTGATCGGCGACGCCGGCGTTACGAGGATCACGCCCGGCACGGCCTGGATGTGGCTGATCGGCTGGAATGCGGTCTTCCAGTCGTACGGTGCATTGCCGTAGATCGCCGGGATGTCGACCATCGAGTTGGCCGAGACCAGGAGGTTGTAGCCGTCGGGGGCGGAGCGGGCGATCGTGTCCGAGCCGATCATGCCCGAGGCGCCGGCCTTGTTCTCGACCAGCACGGTGACGCCCAGCACGTCCTTCAGCTTGTCGGCGACGATGCGCGCCGTGACGTCGATGTTCCCGCCCGGCGCGTAGGGCGCCATGATGCGGATCGGCCTTTCGGGGAATTCGGCCGCGGCGGGCGCTGCGGCGGCCAGTGCAAAGACAACCGTAAGAAACGCACCCAACCACGCTGATCTGAACGGCATCGGTCCTCTCATTGTCACGGCCGCGAGCTTAATTCACACGCCCATCGATGTATCCTGTCCGCGCGATGAAGGCGATTTTTCTCGGCCTCCTTGCCGTCCTGATGGCGTCGCAGGCCGGCGCCCAGACGGCGCAGGACAAGGCCTATGTCGAAACCCGCAAGCGGCTGGTCGCCGATCTCGAAGCGAAACGGAAGTCCCTGCCGGCGCCGGTCGACGATCGTGTCTGGAGCGACGCGGAAGCGCGTGCGCACGAGACGCTGAAGGCGCGGCTGCAGGAGGCGCTGGGCTCGGCGCCGCCGCCCGAGGGCTTCGAGGTCACGCGATCCAACCCCGACCCGGTGTGCTGTGCCAAGGGCGCCGACTCACTCGATGCGCTCGCCCTGTCGAAGGGCAAGCTTCGGGCGGTGATGACGACGGAAGGCATCCTGAAGCTGTGGCTGGGCCGCGATCCGCGGACCGCGCTCGAGAGCAACGACATCGACTACCAGCGGGCGCTCAACGCCGATGCGCCCGTCGAGGTGTTCGCCGCATTGCCGGTCAAGACGCCGCCCGGTGTCGAAGCGGCGCTCGGCCGGCTGGTGATCAAGGGGCAGGGCGCCGGCCGCTTCCCGCTCCACACCATCGCCGCCGTGGTCAAGAACGGCCGCGTCCTGCTGATCATGACGCCGGCCTCGCTCGAGGCCGCGAACGCCGGCTCGCCGTGCGAGGTGCTGTGGCAGCAGAGCACGGAGCGCTACCGCACGGCCGACGATCTCGACGAGCGGCGGACGATCAACGAAAACGCCGCCCGGCAGCTCCAGCACTGCATGAAGGAGCACGAGGGCGCGGCGCTGTTCCCCGGCCTCGGCCACCGCGCGCAGAAGCTGGTCGATGCGCTAAGCGAGGAATAGCCGTCGTCCCGACCGGAGCGAAGCGGAGTAGAGGGACCTTTTAACGGCGATTTGCGGCTGATCGTTGATAAAAGGTCCCTCCACTTCGCGCCTTCGGCGCTCCGGTCGGGACGACGGAATTTACTTCGGCCTGCACTGCGCCCAAGGCTGCGCGGCTTCGAGCAGTGCGCCGAGGCGCAGGACGTCTGTCTCGCAGCCCCACTTGCCGACGATCTGGACCGAGGTCGGCAGATGGTCGTCGCCGAAGCCTGACGGCACGGCGAGCGCCGGATGGCCGGTGAGGTTGAACGGGTACTGGTACGAGGTCCAGCCCTGGCGGGTGATGCCGCACTTCACGCCGTCCACCACGACCTCGTCGTTGGCCGCATCGTGGCCGACCTCGAGCGCGGTGCGCGAAGCGGTCGGCGTCACCAGGAAGTCGTAGCGTTCGAACAGCGCCTGGACCCGACGAAATAGCGCGCCGCGCGCGTACTGGGCGGTGCGGAAGTCGGCTAGCGTGAACTCGGCGCCGCGCTCCATGAAGGCGAGCGTCACCGGGTCCATCTGGTTCTGCCACGTGGGCAGATACTGCGCGCAGAACACGGCGAAGTTCGCCTGGTAAAGCACGCGGCCCTCGTACTCGATCCAGTCGATCTTCTCGGTGACCTCCTCGACCCCAGCCCCCATTTGCTGCCACGCCGCAAGCGCCGCGCGGGTGTTGCGGCGGACGTCGGGGGCGATGCGCGGGTTGGCACAGAGCTCGATGTAGCCGATGCGCACGCCCGACAGGTCCTCGCCCATCAGGTTGGGCGACAGTGGATGCTGCTGCGCGCCGCCAAGCGTCCACGGGTCCTTGTTGCTCGGCCCACGGATCACCTCGTGCATCACCGCGGCGTCGCCGATCGTGCGCGCGAGGGGACCGGCATAGACATTGTTGCCGAAGGCATCGCGCGTGCTGTCGGCCGGCACGACGCCCAGCGTCGGCTTCAGCCCGACCAGGCCGGTGCACGCGGCCGGTCCGCGCACCGAGCCCGCGCCGTCCGTGCCGAGTGATAACGGTCCGAGCCCTGCCGCGACTGCCGCCGCGCCGCCGCCGCTCGAGCCGCCGGGCGTACGCTCGAGGTTCCAGGGATTGCGCGTGATGCCGAACTCCGGCCCGTCGGTCAGGCCCTTCACGCCGAATTCCGGCGTGGTCGCCTTGCCGAACACGATCGCGCCGGCCGCGCGCAGCCGCTTCACCAGGATATCGTCGTCCGCCGCCGGCGGATTGTCGGCGAAGATCGCCGAGCCGTGGCGCGTCGGCACGCCCTTCACGTCGACCAGGTCCTTGATGCTGACCGGCACGCCATGCAGCGGTCCCAGCGGCTCGCCGCGCATCACGGCCGCTTCGGCGGCCTTGGCGTCGCGCCGGGCCTCCTCTGCCATCACCACGCGAAAGCAGTTGAGCCTGGGCTGGGTCTTGTCGACCGCCTTCAGCACGGCATCGAGATAGTCGACCGGCGAAAGCTTCTTGGAACGGATGAGGGCGGCGGCTTTTACCGCAGATGTGAACAGCAGATCGGCATCGGACATGCGGACACCTTAGCCGAACCTCGACAGCCTCCAAATGCTGCGCTACGCCGCTGTTGGATGTTCACCCCGCTCATTCTTGCCGCGCTCGCCATCGTTGCGGTCGTCACTTCCTTCATCTCGGGCATTTTCGGCATGGCGGGCGGGATGCTGCTGATCGGCTTCCTGCTGATGATGCTGCCGGTGCCGGTCGCCATGGTGTTCCACGGCGTGATCCAGATCGCCGCCAACGGCTGGCGCTCGTACCTGTGGCGCCATCACATCAACTGGCGGGTCGTGCTGGAGTTCGGCCTCGGCTCGGTCTTCTCGCTGGTCGTGTTCTCCTCGTTCGCGTTCGTGCCGCCCAAGTGGGCGATCCTGATGGCGATCGGGCTGACGCCGTTCATCGCCCTTGCCGTGCCGCTCAAGATGGCGCCGAGCATCGAGCGCAAGGGCCAGGCGTTCCTCGCCGGCGCGATCGGCGGCGCGCTGCAGTTGGTCGCCGGCGTGACGGGCCCGATCCTCGACATCTTCTACGTGCGCTCGGGCATGACCCGGCAGATGAACGTCTCGACCAAGTCCTGCGCGCAGGTGATGGGCCACCTGACCAAGGTGACCTATTTCGGCATGCTGGTGGCGAATCCGGCCGGCCGCGACCTGCAGCAATGGCTGGTCATGGGCTTTGCCGCGGCGTTCGCGGTGCTCGGTACGACCTTGTCCCGTGGCGTGCTCGACAGGCTGTCCGACAAGCAGTTCTACTACTGGACGCGCCGTGTCATCCTCTTGATCGGCGCGTTCTACATTGCGCAGGGCGCCTGGGTGGTGGCCGCCAGATGAGCGACGACGCAAAGCCGAGCGACAAGGACCAGGTGCGGGCATTGCTCGACCGCCTGCCCGATGACGCGAGCTTCGCCGACATCCAGCGCGCGATCGCCGTGCTGGTGTGGCCCAAGCGCGACGATGGCAGCCTGGCGCCGCCAGGGTCGCTACAGCGACCGAAGCGTCTGGAGCCGGACGAAGTGAAGCGCCGCCTGCGCGAATGGCTGAAATCGGAGAGGGACAAATGAAGGACCGCGTCTCGATCGACCTCAGGGACGGCGTCGCCGACGTTCGCCTGATCCGCGCCGACAAGATGAACGCGCTCGACAATGCGATGTTCGAGGGCATCATCGAAGCGGGTGACAGGCTGCGCGAGATGAAGGGCCTGCGCTGCGTCGTGCTGTCGGGGGAAGGCAAGGCGTTCTGCGCCGGCCTCGACATGGCGAGCTTCGCGGCCATGAAGTCACAGGGCGACGGCAAGTCGGTGACGCGCGACCTCCCCAAGCGCACCCACGGCATCGCCAACCGGCCGCAGCAATGCGCCTGGCAGTGGCGGACGTTGCCGGTGCCGGTGATCGCCGCGGTGCATGGCGTGGCGTTCGGCGGCGGCTTCCAGATCATGCTGGGCGCCGATATGCGCTACGCCACGGCCGACGCGCGCTTCTCGGTGATGGAGATCAAGTGGGGGCTGGTGCCCGATCTCGGCGGCACGCAGCTGATGCGCCATCTCGTGCGCGAGGACGTGGCGCGCGAGCTCACCTATACCGGCCGCATCTTCAATGGCGAGGAGGCTGAGAAGCTCGGCGTCGTGACGCGCGTGATCGCCGATCCGCGCGCGGCGGCGCTGGAGACGGCGAAGGAGATCGCGGCCAAGAGCCCCGACGCGATCCGCGCCGCCAAGCGCCTGCTGAACGACGCGGTGGCGGTGGATGCCGCGACCGGCCTGATGGCCGAATCGATGGAGCAGCAGAAGCTGATCGGCTCGCCCAACCAGCTCGAAGCGGTGATGTCGAACCTCCAGAAGCGCGCCGCGAACTACAAGGATTGACCTCTTGCCGGACCGCGGGCGTCCCGCCCGCTCATGATCATGAGGCGGGCGAGACGCCCGCGGTCCGGCAAGAAAGGAGAAGACCCATGAACCGCCAATGGCTCTACGCCCAGCAGCCGAAGGGCAAGATCACGCCGGATACCTTTCAGTGGCGCGAGACGGCGATCCCGGAGCCGCAGCCGGGCGAGGTGCTGGTGCAGACCCGCCTGCTGTCGCTCGATCCCGCCAACCGCGCCTGGATGATGGGCAAGACCTATCGCGATGCGCTGCAGCCCGGCGAGGTGATGAACGGCTTCACCATCGGCACGGTGGTCGAGTCGAAAGTGGCCGGCCTCGCCAAGGGCGACATCGTCGAAGGCGACTGGGGCTGGCAGGACTATGCCGCGGTGCCGGCCCGCCGTCTGACCAAGCGCACGACCGACGCGCCGATCGAGCTGCTGATCGGGCCGCTCAGCGTCACCGGTCTCACGGCCTATTTCGGCCTGTTCGAGGTCGGGCAGCCCAAGCCCGGCGATACGGTGCTGGTCTCGGCCGCGGCCGGCGCGGTCGGCTCGATGGTCGGCCAGATCGCCAGGATCGCCGGCTGCCGCGTCGTCGGCACGGCGGGCGGCAAGGACAAGTGCGACTGGCTGACGAGCGAGCTCGGCTTCGATGCCGCAGTCGACTACAGGTCGGACAACGCCTTCCGCGCGCTGCGGGCGGCGTGTCCCAGCGGCATCGACGTCTATTTCGACAATACCGGCGGACCGGTGCTCGACATGGCGCTGTCGCTGATGAACCTGCGTGGCCGCGTCGCCTGTTGCGGCAACGTCTCGCAATACGACGTCGAGAAGCCGGGGCCGGGGCCGATGACGGTGCCCGGCCTGGTGGTCGTGAAGCGCCTGCGCCTCGAAGGCTTCATCGTCATGGATTTCTACGACCGCCGCGCCGAGGCCGAGACGCGGCTGGCGCGATGGATCGCCGAGGGCCGCATCAAGGCCGAGCTCGACATTCTCGACGGTCTCGAGAAGGCGCCCGAGGCGCTGATCGGCCTGTTCGAAGGCACCAACCGCGGCAAGCGCGCGGTGCGGGTGTCATAAAGGGTCAGCGCTTCGCAGCGGCGAGCTGCTCGTAGAGACGCACGTACTCCCGAGCCATCCTGTTCGAGGTGAATCGCTCCTCGAAGCGGCGCCGGACCTGTCGGCGGTCCAGCTCTCCGAGGCGGCCGATCGCCTCGATGGCCTCGGCCTCGCCGTCGACGACGAAGCCGGTGATGCCGTGATCGACCACCTCCGGCACCGAGCCGCTGCGAAAGGCGATGACCGGCGTGCCGCACGCCATGGCTTCGATCATGACCAGCCCGAACGGTTCGGGCCAGTCGATGGGAAACAGCAGCGCCGCCGCGCCCGACAGGAAGGCTTGCTTGGTCTGGTCGTTGACCTCTCCGGTCAGGCGGACTTCCGTGCCGTCGATCTGGGGTTCCAGCTGCCGCTTGAAATAGCCTCGCTCGTCCTTCGGCAACTTCGCCGCCATGTGCAACGGGATGCCGGCGGCCCGCGCGATCCGCATGGCCGCTTCGGGTCCCTTGTCCTTGCTCAGCCGGCCGAGAAACGCGAGATAGGTGCCGCTCTCGTAGGCGGGCCGGAGGGAATCGGCAGGAAGGCCGTGATAGACGGTTCCCAGCCAGTTCGCCGATTCAAGGCTGGCGCGCTGGTTGTGCGAGATCGAGACGAAAGGAGCGTCGGGAAAGCGCTCGACGACGGCGGGCAGTCCCGGCAGGTCCAGGCGGCCGTGCGTCGTGGTGAGGAACGGAACGCGCAGCCGGCTGAGCACGGGCAGGGGCAGCCAGTCGACATGGCAATGGAGCACGTCGAACGCGCTCGCGCGCCGCGCAACCTCCTCGAGCAGAGCTGCCTGCGCCGCCAGCGGGTCGGAGCGCGGGCGGCCGAGCCGCAGCGCCCGCGGCCACGCCGGCACCAGCGTTGCCCGTGTGCGCGAATCGCCGCTCGCGAACAGCGTCACCTCGTGTCCGAGCTCGACCAGCTCGTCGATCAGCCAGGCGATGACGCGCTCGGTTCCGCCATAGAGCTTCGGCGGCACGCTCTCGGCGAGCGGCGCAACCTGCGCGATCCTCACGGCGAAGCTCTCCGCCCGCCGCGTGCGGCGAGGAGGTCGAGCCAGTCCTCGACCAGCCGGCTCATGAGGAAATTTTCCCGAACCGTCTGCTGCGCCCGCGCGCCGAGCCGCTGGCGGATGCCGGGATCGCGCAGCACCTGGACGATCCGCTCCGCCGCCTCGGCCGGCGTCCTGACCAGGAACCCGTTCTCGCCATCGGTGATCTGCCGCCGGATTCCGCCGACGTCGCCGCCGATCACGACGGCGCCCTTCCACATGGCCTCGGTGACGGTCAGGCCGAAGCCCTCGCGGGTCGACTTCTGCAGCACGACCGCGGCCGCGCGCTGCAATGCGTTCACCAGCAGCGGATCGTCCACGGTGATGACGATGACGCGGTCGTCGGTCGAGCTGAGGATGGTTTCCAGGACGACCTGGCCCTCGGGATCGTCCGTGGCAACATTGCCGAGCAGGACCAGGGTGCAGTCGACTTCCTGGCGCGCCAGCCGGCAGGCTTCGATCACGCCGAGCGGGTCCTTCCATCGATCGAAGCGGGAGATTTGTGTCACGATCGGACGGTCCGTCGGAATCCGGTGGTGCGCCAGGCATTGGGCGATCTCCCGGTCCGACAGATCACGATTCTTGGCCGAGAACGGGTTGATCGCCGGCGCCACGAACTGCTGTTCGACCGACAGGTCCTTGGCGTATTCCGGCAAGGAGAAGAGTGCGAGATCGTGCCGTTCGACGAATCCGCGGAGGTACTCCCACGCCTGAGGGTCCGGCGCCGAGACGTCGATGTGGCATTGCCAGAACCAGGGCATGCGGCGCGACCCGAAGTTCGTCACCAGCGGCAGCGGCTGGGGGTCGTGGATGACGACGGCGTCGCAGCCGTCGAGATGGAGCCGGGTCGCATTCTCGAACGCGACCTGCTCGTACACCGCCTTCTCGGCCGCCGAGATCGACACGTCGCCGCCCTGCAGCGCATTGTGGAGCTTCTTGGTGCAATCGAAGAACGCAGGGGTTCCCTGGATCTGCCGCCAGCCGGTCGCGATGCCGAGGGCATTCATCATCAAGGTCAGCGGGGTCAGGATCTCGGCGACGCCACCCCCGTAGAACGTGGAGTTGACGTGGATGACGTGCGCCCGGCTGAGCAGACGGGCCTTGGCCGCTATCCGATCGGTCGCCGCGGCGCCGATCAGGGGCTCGTATTGATCGATCGTCTGGCGTCCAAGAGTGGCCTTTTCCGCGGCGACACCGATGTCCGTCATGCGCTGTTCCTGATGGAGAAAACGATCAGAGACAACATCAGTGAAGCGGGGCTTGTTCCGCGCGGGGCACCTCGCGACCGATGCGAGCAAAGGCTGTGACACGTCACCCGCGGTCGCCGCGTCGGCGACCTCTCTCTGCGGCGTGCCACGACATGAACACGCCGTTCCACGCCTTTCTGCAGTTTCGTCGCGAACTGCCGAGCCGGTGCCCATAAAGAAGGGCTGTCGTTCGAAAGATTTCCTGGGGTCAGGAAGAGGAAGACCGCGTCGCGGCCCGGAACGGCGCGCCCTATCGTCGCCGCATGACCGCTATCGCCTCTGCATTGCGCCGGCTTCACACCGTCACGAGGCGGATTACGACTTGCCGCGGGAGCCATCCGGCGATCGCCGCCTGGATCGCCGCCGGTCCTTCGCCCGGGCGGCCGTTCCGTCCGCTTTTCCCGCTGCGGGCGCCCGACCGGGATTAGCTCGGGCTCCTAACGCCCCTGGAACACCGGCTTGCGCTTCTCGACGAAGGCAGTGACGGCCTCCTTGTGATCGGCGGTGCGCGAGGCGCCGACCAGGCGCTCGGCCTCGCGATGCATCGCGGTCGCGTAGTCGATGTACGGCGCCTCGTCGAGATTGTCCTTGATGTTGCGGTAGGCCACGCGCGGCCCCTCGGCCAGGGACTTGGCCAAAGCGAACGCCTCGTCCTGCAGTTTGGGGTCGTCGACCACACGGTTCACCAGGCCGATGCGCTCGCAGCGCTCGGCGTCGACACGCTCGGCGGTGAGCATCAGCTCGCGCGCCCGGATCGGCCCAACCGCGCGGGTCATCAGCCAGGCGATGCCGTAGTCGCCCGACAGGCCGATGCGCGCATAACCGGTGGCGCAGAAGGCCGACTTGGCTGCGATCCGGATGTCGCAGGCGAGCGCGATCGCGAGACCCGCGCCGGCGGCAGCGCCGGGCAGCGCGGCGATCGTCGGCTTGCGCACGGCGAACAATGCGCCGGTGAGGTTGGTCTGGCGCCAGCGCAGGTCGGCAAGGCGCTCCTCGAAGCTCATCTGCCCGCGCGGCCCGCGGCCGCCCATCGCCTTGACGTCGCCGCCCGAGCAGAAGGCGGTGCCGGCGCCGGTGATCAGCAGCGCGCCTACGGTCGCGTCCTCGGCGCGCTCCTTGATCTGGGTGCGCAGCGCCGCGGTCAGGTCGGGCGACATGGCGTTGCGCGCCTCAGGCCGGTTGAGGGTGATGACCGCCACGCCCTCACGGACGGCGCACAAAAGTTCATTTGTCCCGGTGTCGATGTTCATGGAACCTCCAGCCATGACCTTCCCCGTCACCGAACACACGGTCAAGACTGACCGCCACACCACCGGCTACCTCGCCTGCGGCCCGCAGGACGGACCGCTGCTGATCTTCTGTCACGGCTGGCCCGAGCTCTCGCTGTCGTGGCGGCATCAGCTGCCGGCTTTCGCCGCGCTCGGCTTCCGTTGCGTGGCGCCCGACATGCGCGGCTACGGCCGCTCGAGCACCTACACCCGCCACGAGGACTTCGCGCAGGAGCTGATCGTGCAGGACATGCTCGAGCTGCTGGCGTCGCTCGGCCGTGACAAGGCTGTCTGGATCGGTCACGACTGGGGCAGTCCGGTCGTGTGGAACATGGCGGCGCATCATCCCGACAAGACGGTCGGCGTGGCGAGCCTGTGCGTGCCATACCTCTCGGCGGGCTTCACGCTCGACTCGGTGATCCCGCTGGTCGACCGCTCGGTCTATCCCGAATCGGAGCATCCGGCCGGGCAGTGGGACTATCAGCTCTTCTACGAGGAGAGCTTCGACAAGGCGCGCGCGAGCTTCGAAGGCAATATCCGCAACACCGTGAAGGCGCTGTTCCGCAAGGGCAATCCCGACGGCGTCGGCAAGCCGGCGCGCACCGCGGGCGTGCGCAAGGCCGGCGGCTGGCTGGGCGGCCAGGCATGGCCCGACCTGCCGCGTGATGCCGACGTGCTGACCGAGTCCGACCTGGAGGCCTATACCGCGGCGCTGACTCGCAACGGCTTCTTCGGACCGGACTCCTGGTACATGAACCACAAGGCCAACGGCGCCTATGCGAAGCGCGCGCCGAACGGCGGCAAGCTTGCGATGCCGGTGCTGTTCCTGCACGGCCTTTACGATCAGACCTGCGAGACCGTGCACTCGAAGCTCGCCGAGCCGATGCGCCGCGACTGCGCCGACCTCACCGAGGTCGTGGTGAAGTCGGGCCACTGGATGGCGCAGGAGAAGCCGGTCGACGTGAACGTGGCCCTGGCGCGCTGGCTGGCGGCGAAGCTGCCGGATTACTGGAAGAAGCCCTAGCTCAAAGCCTTCCCCCGTCTGCGGGGGAAGGTGGCGCGTAGCGCCGGATGGGGGCCTTCGGATCAAGCAGTGTCGGATGACCCCCTTCCGGCCCTTCGGGCCACCTTCCCCCGCAGACGGGGGAAGGCGTGACGTTAGCGCCCCTTCAGCCGCCGCCATTGGGCGAAGGCCTGCCTGGCGCGTTCGCCGCTCGGGATGTGCAGGCCGTACACGCCGCCACCCTGCGCCACCTGGTCGGCGGTGAACTCCTCGAAGGCGACCGCTTCGGCCGCCGCCTCCGCCACTTCGTCGACCAGCGCGGCCGGGATCACGACCAGGCTGTCGCGGTCTCGCAACAGCCCGTCGCCGGCCTCGGGCCGCAGGCCGCGCAAATCGCGGCGTGGCACGACCTCGATGCCGCGCTGGCGCAGGCGCTCGGCGGCGGGCGCGGCGAGGTCGGCGACCAGCACGCTGCCGGGACGACAGGCCTCGACCGTAAGCGCGACCGTCCCCGCGAAGGGATCGGCTGGTGGCAGCTTGGTGAGCGCGCGTCCCTTCAGCCCGCGCTGGGCGAGCGCCGCGATGACCGGCTTCGCGCCGACACGCAACAGCTTGTCGCGCGTTGCCGGTTTCATTTGGCCTTGAGGGCCGCGAACCGCTCCTGCGTTTCGGCCGGCCAGGTCTCGCGCGGCTTGTAGAACTCGGGCACCACCTTGGCGCCCTCGGGCAGCACGACCCAGGGCTGCTTGGTAGAGGTGAAGATGTGGATGTCGGGCGGCATCGCCGACGGCGTGTCGAGCGTGCCGACGCGCATGAAGCGCACCTTGTCGCCCGAGCCCGAGTAGTTGCTCCAGAGCGCGACGCGGCAGTGCGGGCACCGCCAGATCTTCTGGCCCTTGCCGCTGGCGGACGGCGTGTCGACCAATTCCGGCGCGCCGGCGGTGAGTTCGACCCGGTCGGCCTCGATCATCGCGTTGAGCGCGAACGCTGTGCCCGTCTCGCGCTGGCACCAGGTGCAGTGGCAGGCATGGACGAACAGCGGCCGCGACGTCATGCGGTAGCGGACGCGCCGGCAGGTGCAGCCGCCCTCGAAGGTGTCGTTGCTGGTCATGACGCGACCCCATAGCATTGCGGAGGAGGAGATTGAAATGGCGGATCGGCTGAAGGGCAAGGTCGCGGTGGTCACGGGCGCGGCGCCGCGCGGCGAGGGCGTGGGCAACGGCATGGCCACGGCCATCCTGTTCGCACGCGAGGGCGCCAAGGTGGTGCTGGTCAACCGCAGCGCCGAGCGGGCGGAGAAGCTCGCCCAGCTCATAAAGAAAGAGGGTGGCGAGGCCTCGGTGTTCGCCGGCGACGTCGCCAAGCCCGACGTGTGCGAGGCGATGGCCGACTTCGCCGCGAAGACCTACGGCCGGCTCGACATCCTGCACAACAATGTCGGCATCGGCGCGCCGGGCACGCCCGAGACGGTGACGCTCGAGGACTGGCACAAGGTGATCGAGGCCAACCTCACCACCACCATGCTCTGCACCAAGGCCTGCCTGCCGCGCATGAAGCAGGGCGGCGGCGGCTCGGTGATCATGGTCTCGTCCATCGCGGGCGCGCTCGGCCTGATGGGCAGTCCGGGCGCCGTCGCCTACTCGACGGTGAAGGCCGGCCTGCACGGCTTCACCATGTCGGTCGCGGCCGACTATGCGACCCAGAACATCCGCGCCAACTGCATCGTCGTCGGCTCGGTCCACACGCCGATGGTCGCCCATCTCGGCGCCGAGGCGCGCGAGCGCCGTCGCAAGATGGTGCCGATGCAGACCGAAGGCACGGCGTGGGACATCGCCTACGGCGCCGTCTACCTCGCCTCCGACGAATCGCGCTGGGTCACCGGCATCACCCTGCCGATCGACGGCGGCCTGGTGAACCTCCGGGCGTGGCCGCGGTAGATCTTGGTCGCCGCCCCAAGCACACCTTCCTCGCAACCGCCACCACCTCACCCTGAGGAGTCGCGCGTAGCGCGGCGTCTCGAAGGGTGGGCAACAACCGATGTGCTCGTGCCCACCCTTCGAGACGCTCGCTTCGCTCGCTCCTCAGAGTGAGGTGGTGGACGACGATGCGCATGGCAAACATGGTGAGCAGCGCGCCGAGCGCGGTGCGGTTCATGTCATCTCATTCCTGCCCTCATATTCCCTCTCCGCCACGCAGTGCGGGAGAGGGTGGGGCCCATTGCGAAGCAATGGGAGGGTGAGGTGGTGGGCGTTCCAAAGAAGTCGCGGGTGAGAAAAGCAAAGAGGCCTGACACCTCTCCCTCCCCGCGCAAGCGCGGATCCCCTCCCTCTCCCCACGCGTATGACGCGCGCGGAGAGGGCTTCCGAGAAGGGGGAACTACTCAGCCGCCACTGCCCGTCTCGCTGGCGGACGGAACGCCGGCATCACGCGTTCGGCGAACAGGCGCAGGCTCTTCATCGCCTTGTCGTGGCCGTAGTAGGGCGGGTAGTGCAGCAGCAGCGAGGTCATGCCGGTGCGCGCCTGCATCTCGCGCAGGCGGGCGATCACCGTCTCGGCCGAGCCGTGCAGCAAGGTCGTCGCCAGCAGGTCGTCGTAGTTGATCGCGCTGCCCTTCTCCGACACCGAGCCGAGATAGCCGCTGGTGCCCGAGCCGCCGAAGTGGCTGATGTGCTTGACGATCGCCTCCTCGGTGTCGGCGCGCGCCTCCTTGTCGGTGTCGGCGATGTAGACCCAGCGCGCGATGTCGATGTTGCCCGCGGCCGGGTTCTTGCGCCGCTCGTCGCTCGCCTTCGCGAGCTCGCGCTTGTAGAGCGCCGTCTGCGCCGCCAGCGTCTCGACGCCCGGCAAGGTGGAGAGCATCAGGCCGAAGCCGTTGCGGCCGGAATAGCCGATCGAGCGGTCGGTGCCGCCCGCCATGTAGAGCGGGGGATGCGGCATCTGGATGGGATGCGGCAGCATCTCGAAATCGCCCTGCACCGTGCCGCTGAAATACTTGCCCTTGTGGTCCCAGCGATGGCGGTGCCAGGCGTCGAACATCAGGCCGATCGCCTCCTCGACGATGTCGCGGCGGCCGTCGAAGTCCTTCCCCAGACCGACGAATTCGTACGGACGGTAGCCCGAGCCGACGCCCAGCCGCACGCGGCCGTTCGACAGGATATCGACGAACGAGGTGTTTTCGACCACCCGGATCGGGTCGTACAGCGGGAGTGTGATGACCGCCGCGCCGATGTTGATCCTGGTCGTCTTGGCCGCGAGATACGCCATGTAGGCGAAGCAGTCCGGCATGATGCCGTAGCTTGTGGCGAAGTGGTGCTCGGCGATCCACGCCGTGTCGTATCCCAGCCGCTCGGCCTCGATCACCTCTTCCGTTGTGCGGGCGTGGACCTCGCGATGCGGATACGGCTCCTCCTTGGGATTCGGATGGGATGTAAACAAAACGCCGAATTCCATCGTTTCCTCGCTTGTTCGTTGAGTTATCCTACGGATCACACCGGAGGTGCGCCATGGGCTTCGACTTGGTCGTTCGTAACGGCATGATCGTCGACGGTTCGGGACTGCCGCGTTATCGCGGCGACGTGGGCGTGAAGGACGGCAAGATCGCCGAGATCGGCCGCCTCAGTGGACAGAACGCCAAGGAGGTCGTCGATGCCGAAGGGCGCGTCGTCGCACCGGGCTTCGTCGACGGCCACACCCACATGGATGCGCAGATCTTCTGGGATCCGATCGGCACCAGCTCCTGCTTCCAGGGCGTCACCTCCGTGGTGATGGGCAATTGCGGTTTCACGCTCGCCCCCTGCCGCGCCGAGGAAGCCGACCTCGTGATGCGCAACCTCGAGCGTGCCGAGGACATCAGCCGCGCCGCGATGAAGGCCGGCATCAAATGGCGCTGGGAAACCTTCCCGCAGTTCCTCGACGTGCTCGAGTCGCTCCCCAAGGGCATCAACTACGCGGGCTATGTCGGCCACTGCGCGATCCGCACCCATGTGATGGGCCAGCGCGCCTTCACCGACGAGGCGACCGACGACGACCTCAAGGCGATGATCCATCACACGCAGGAGGCGATCGCCGCCGGCGCGCACGGCTTCTCGACCACGCGCTCGGTCGCGCACCAGACGTCGGACGACAAGCCGGTCGCCAGCCGCCTCGCTACCTGGCACGAGTTCGAAAGCCTGGTGAAGGCGATGGGCGGCGGCATGGTCGAGGTCGCGGGCGAGCCGCGCGGCGCCGACGGCCACAAGGCGCGCGCCTATTACGAGGGCCTCAGCAAGCTCGCGATCGAGAGCGGCCGGCCGATCACCTTTGGCCTGTTCAGCCGCCGCAACAATCCGGGCGCCTGGCGCACCACCTTCGACATCATCGAGCGCACCTGCCGCGAGGGCGGGCGCATGTTCGCCCAGGTGCACAGCCGGTCGCTCAACGTGCTGCTCTCGTTCGAGACCCAGCTGCCGTTCGACAAGTGGGAGATGTGGCGCGACATGCGCAACCTGCCGCTTAGCGAGAAGAAGGCGTGGCTGCTCGATCCGGAGAAGCGCAGGAAGCTGGTCGAGATCGCGTCGCGGCCGTACGACGGCCCGGCCCATGTCGCCGGCGCCGAGGCGCGGCCGCCGCAATGGGACTACATCTACGCCCTAACGGACATGAAGGGGCCGCACAAGTCGATGGCCGACCTGGCGCGGATGAAGAACACCCATCCGGTCGAGCTGATGATCGACATGGCGCTCGAGCGCGACATGAAGTTCTTCATGATCCAGCCCGTCGCCAACGAGGACCAGGCCGAGGCGCTGGAGCTGATGAAGCATCCGCGCTCGGTCGTGACCTTCTCCGATTCCGGCGCGCACGTCTCGCAGATCATGGACTCCTCGCTGCAGACCCACCTGCTCAGCCACTGGGTGCGCGAGAAGCAGGCCTTCACCCTCGAAGAGGCGGTGAAGATGCTGACCTGCGACAGCGCCACCCAGTTCGGCTTCCACGATCGCGGCCTGCTGCGCGAGGGTCTGGCGGCCGACATGGTCGTGTTCGACGCCGACACGATCGGCGCGCGCATGCCCGAGGTCGTGACCGACCTGCCGGCCGGCGCCAAGCGGCTGAAGCAGAAGTGCGACGGCATGGCCGCCACCATCGTCAACGGCCAGGTCCTGCTGCGCGACAACGAGCCCACCGGCAACCTGCCCGGCAAGCTGCTGCGCAAGCGGCGCTAACCCTCTTATTCCTTTTCATGCCTTCCCCCGTCTGCGGGGGAAGGTGGCGCGTAGCGCCGGATGGGGGCTGCCGACGAATGCCGGCTTGTCGTACCTGATCATGAGTTGCGACACGGCCAGGTGGACGTCGCGGCCCATGGGCCATTGACCCCCTTCCGGCCCTTCGGGCCACCTTCCCCTGCAGACGGGGGAAGGCTGGTATATCCGCGGCGCTAACTAACCCTCTTATTCCTTTCGTGCCTTCCCCCGTCTGCGGGGGAAGGTGGCGCGTAGCGCCGGATGGGAGCCGCCGACGAATGCCGGCTTGTCGTACCTGATCATGAGTTGCGACACGGCCAGGTGGACGTCGCGGCCCATGGCCCGTTGACCCCCTTCCGGCCCTTCGGGCCACCTTCCCCCGCAGACGGGGGAAGGCTGGTATATCCACCGACGATTGGGGATAACGGCCGGCCGCGAGCCTCATCGTGGGCATTGGAGCGTGAATCGCCGCCTGATTCCGTTGCCAAGAATCGGCGGCCAATGCCCGTAATAGGTGTTGGGCACGCAATGGTGCAGAGTCGGCTGCGTGACGGCCGGAAGCGAGGACATGGGGGTTATCGCGGGGGGAGAGGAGGGGTGCGGGCAGAGTGGCAGGAATGGCGCAAAATGCTGCCGTGCCTGCAACGGATGGCTGCCACCGGGCGTGGCAGTCGATGGCAAGGAGGTTTCCGGGATTTGCGGCATTTCCGGTACCCCCTTCGCCGGTTCGGTTTGTTGATTTTCGTCCAACGGACACCACATCTTGGAGGCACTTCCTGCGCCCATGGATCTCAGGTCCCTCTTTCACCCGGCTGTCGCCGACTGGTTCGAGACCCGGTTCGCCCGCGCGACGCCGGCGCAGGGAGATGCGTGGCCGCTGATCAAGGCGGGGCGGCATACGCTGATCGCGGCGCCGACGGGATCGGGCAAGACCTTCGCCGCCTTCCTGGCCGCGATCGACGACCTGGTGCGGCAGGGCATCGCCGGCGAGCTTCGGGACGAGACGCAGGTCGTCTATGTCTCGCCGCTCAAGGCGCTCAGCAATGACATCCAGAAGAACCTGCAGGAGCCGCTGGCCGGCATCCGGGAGAACCTGAAACGGCAGGGCCTGCCGGACGTCGACATCCGCACCTGGGTCCGTACCGGCGACACGCCGGCGGGCGAGCGGCAGAAGGCGAACCGCCGGCCGCCGCACATCGTCGTCACCACGCCGGAATCGCTCTACATCCTTCTCGGCTCCGAATCCGGCCGCAAGATGCTGGCGACCACGCGCACGGTGATCGTCGACGAGATCCATGCGGTGGCGCCCAACAAGCGCGGCAGCCATCTCGCCGTGTCGATCGAGCGCCTGAACGCGCTCTGCGGCGGCAAGCTGCTGCGCATCGGCCTGTCGGCGACACAGAACCCGATCGAGGAGGTCGGCCGCTTCCTCGTGGGCACGGCGGGCGGCGAGTGCGCCATCGTCGATTCGGGCCACGCGCGCGAACGCGACCTCGCGATCGAGGTGCCCGAATCGCCATTGGATGGCGTGATGTCCCACGAGGTCTGGGAGCAGGTCTATCAACGGCTCGCCGCGCTGGTCGAGCAGCACCGCACGACGCTGATCTTCGTCAACACGCGGCGCCTGTCCGAGCGCGTCACGAAGCGGCTGTCCGAGTTGGTGGGCGAGGCGAACGTCGCCGCCCATCACGGCAGCCTCGCCAAGGAGCACCGGCTCGATGCCGAGCAGCGCCTGAAGCACGGCAAGCTCAAGGCGCTGGTGGCCACGGCGTCGCTCGAGCTCGGCATCGATATCGGCGACGTCGACCTGGTCTGCCAGCTGGGCTCGCCGCGCTCGATCGCGAGCTTCCTGCAGCGCGTCGGCCGTTCCGGCCACGCGGTCGACGGCACGCCCAAGGGCCGGCTGTTCCCGCTGTCGCGCGACGACCTGGTCGAATGCACCGCGCTGCTCGATGCCGTCCATCGCGGCGAGCTCGATTTCCTGGAGATTCCCGCGCAGCCGATGGACGTGCTGGCGCAACAGATCACCGCCGAGGTCGCGGCGCAGGAATGGAGCGAGGACGAGCTGTTCGCGCTGATGCGG